>ENA-OQNA01000128-OQNA01000128.1-human-gut-metagenome-genome-assembly--contig:-NODE-128-length-24929-cov-2.898355_pt1 | contig 24929 bp, 23 predicted proteins | sample MGYA00242625_ERZ504872 | MGnify/ENA primary metagenome ERZ504872 (study PRJEB26092, sample SAMD00036425) | human gut metagenome | host: Homo sapiens | study: EMG produced TPA metagenomics assembly of...
AGGGTTCTGTCCTCAACACGGGCAACATCATTCGGAGCTGTTCTGTGATAGTAGCAGCCCGGGAGCTTTTCCTGATTCAGCTTGATCATTTCGCCGGACTCAACTGCTTCCTTGCGGAGCTCTTCGAGCTGCTCTTCGGAGCCGTCAATCCAAACAACCTGATCCGGATTGACAAGAGCTTTCATCTCGTCGATCCAAGCAAGAATTGTCTTGTTGTTAGTCATTGTTATTTCTCCTTTCGCCAAAAAGGCAAATAAAATGTAAAATAACCCATTTGTCTTTATTCTACCACAAGTTCCCCGCATAATCAATTACAAAATCATGAATTACCCCCATCTTTTTTCGATATAGCGGTATTGATTTAGCGCATATCAGAGGAAATTTGCGGAGTTTTTTAATAATCGAGCTGTAAAAGCGTTACGCGTCCGTTTCGGCGGGTGGCGTTCATATCGATAAGACGCTGGTTTTCGCTGCCGCGAAAGAGCAGCTCAAGATTGCGCTGCTGTTCGATATACGGCCCGTCCACCAGAACGTCGCACGCGTTTAAAAGCGCGTCCACATCGGGGTTGTGCATAGAAACAAGCTGCTCATATGTCCAACCGGAATAGGCGGTGACGTCTTTATGCAGGGCGTGCACCTGCTTTGCGAGCGCTAAAAGCGGCTTTGGCTGGCAGAACGGCTCACCGCCCGAAAACGTGATGCCGCGCAGCAGCGGATTTTTTTTGAACATGTCAAAGATGACATCGGTGTCTTCGACCCTGCCGCCCGCAAAATCATGCGTTTGGGGGTTATGGCAGCCGGGACAATGGTGCGGACAGCCCTGTGTGAACACGGTGAGGCGGATGCCGCGCCCGTCCACGATGGAATCGTTCACGATGCCGGAAATGCGGATTTCCATTTTGCCGTGCCTTACAGGCTGTGCTTTACGCGGTCGTGTTCTTCGGCGCGTTTGGCGTCGTTCCAGCGGTCGGTGGTGCCGACAAGGTAGCCTGTGATGCGGCGGATGCGGTCAAACCCGCGGCCTTCGCCGACGATGATGGTTTTTGTATTTTTCTGCGTTTTGGGTGACATGATAACTGCCTCGATTCTTTTTATAAATACATTTTTACATTCATTTCAATTTTTCTAAAGGCGGCGGATGCCGCCTTTTAGGTGGTTCTTGGGCTGGTTTCGCGCAGCGAAATTGATGATTTTCAATCATCAAAAGCACAAAACCATAGCTGAACGACTTGTCGTTCAGGTTAAACCCATGTGTTGCCGTTTTTGCTTTTATGAACTTGCGGTTCAAGTTCATTGGGAGACCCCCTAATTGGGTCTCCTACACTTCAACAGTCCACCGGACTGTTGAAGTTCCCGTCCTGATTTTTGGTAGGCAAAAGGATTTCGTCATTTGCGAATGGCGACTCGGGGCTTCGCCCCGAGACCCCACCGCCTTTGAAAAGGTGGGCGAAACTTTTAATCACCGTTGAGGGCAACTTTGCTCTATCGAATCAAATGCGAATAATCCGGGACGTCGTGGTAGCGCTTTTTCAGCTCCAGAAGCCTTTCGAGCGGAACGCCTTCGCCCTCTCTTCTGCCGCACCTCGGGCACACCTCGTCGATGATTCCGTTATACCCGCACACAGGGTCTCTGTCTACGGGGTGGTTGACCGAGCCATAGCCGATGCCCATTTCTTTCATGCAGCGCACGATGCTTTCAAATGCGTCGATGTTTTTGCACGTATCGCCGTCAAGCTCCACGTAGCTGATATGCCCCGCATTCGTGAGCGCGTGAAACGGCGCTTCTCTGCGAATCTTTTCATAGGCGCTGATGGGGTAATACACCGGCACGTGAAAACGAGTTTGTGTAATACTCTCTGTCCGTAACGCCGGGAATTTTGCCGTATTTCTTTTGGTCTATGCGCACAAAGCGGCCGGAAAGCCCCTCTGCGGGCGTTGCGAGCAAGGTGAAGTTGAGGCCGGTCTCACGGCTTTTTTCGTCCATTTTCTCCCGCATATGGGAGATGATCTCAAGCCCCAGCTTCCAGCTTTCTTCGCTTTCGCCGTGGTGCTTACCGGTGAGGGCTTTTAAGGTCTCGGCAAGGCCGATGAAGCCGACACTTAAGGTGCCGTGCTTTAAGACTTCGGCGACGGAATCGTTGCGGTCGAGCTTTTCGGAATCGATCCACACGCCCTGCCCCATGAGGAACGGATAATTATACACCTTTTTGCTGCACTGGATTTTGAAGCGGTGCAGAAGCTGTTCTTCCACGAGCGCGATTTTTTCATCGAGCAGCTTATAGAACGTTTTCATATCGCCCTTCGCTTCAATGCCGATGCGCGGCAGGTTGATAGAGGTGAAGCTCAAATTGCCTCTGCCGCAGGTGACTTCCTTTGTGTTATCGAATACATTGCCCATGACGCGCGTACGGCAGCCCATGTACGCCACCTCGGTGTTATAATCGCCGGGTTTATAGTATTGCAGGTTGAACGGGGCGTCCAAAAAGCTAAAATTCGGGAACAGGCGCTTGGCGGAGCAGCGCAGCGCGTGGCGGAACAGGTCATAGTTCGGGTCGCCCTCGTTGTAGTTGACGCCCTCCTTGACTTTGAAAATTTGAACCGGGAAAATGGGCGTTTCGCCGTCGCCGAGCCCCGCTTCCGTAGCGCGGAGCAGGTTGTGCACGGCCATTCTGCCCTCGGGAGAAGTATCCGTGCCGTAGTTTAAGGAACTGAACGGTACCTGTGCGCCGGCGCGGGAATTCATGGTGTTTAAATTGTGGACGAGCGCTTCCATGGCCTGATACGTGGCAGCATCCGTCTCTTTGTAGGCGGTCTTTGCGGCGTATTCCGCGGCGGCGCGGGCAGCGTCGCCCGTGATGATCTGGAAGCCGTTTTCTGCTTGATGGCGCGGCAGAAACGCGCGCAGCTTTTCGGCGTAAGCTTCTGCGGTGTGCATTGTGACATCGGTGCCGAGCGCTTCTTTGATGGCAGCCGTCAGCGCGGCGGCATCGGAGGCGCTCATATCAAACCGCACCTCAATATACTGCGCAAGCGCACGGAAATACTGCTTGCGGTATGTTTTCTTCACGCCCTCCGCCATAGCGTAGTCGAAATTCGGCACGCTTTGGCCGCCGTGCATCTCGTTTTGGTTTGCCTGAATGGCGATGCACGCGAGCGCGGCGTAGCTGCGGATGTCGTTCGGCTCTCTCAAATAGCCGTGGCCTGTGGAAAATCCGTCTTGAAACAGCTTTAAAAGGTCAATCTGACAGCATGTTTCGGTGAGGGCGTAAAAGTCTTTATCGTGAATGTGGATGTCACCGCTCGCGTGTGCTTCGGCAATCTCCGGCGGGATGACATATTTATCGTAAAACGCCTTGGCGCTTTCGGAGCCGTATTTCAGCATGGTGCCCATGGCGGTATCGGCGTTGATATTCGCGTTTTCGCGCTTTAAGTCATCCTCTTCGGACGGGCAGAACGTGAGATTTTCAAAAATCTTCACGAGCTCGTCGTCCATTTCGCGCAGGTGCTCATGCTCCGTGCGATAATTGATGTAAGCGTTCGCCGTTTTGGCGTAATCGGCGGCAAGAAGCTTTTCCTCCACCACGTTTTGAATTTCCTGCGCCGTGGGCGTACCCGGCAGCTTTTCGAGCGCCGTGAGCACCTCTTCGGTCAATTCGTTCAGATCGGCGTCGCTCATACGCTCTGCGGCGATCCTGGTATTGGCCTTAAATATGGCGCTTTTGATTTTCCGCGCATCGAACGACACCTTGTCCCCGCTGCGCTTGACAATATATCGAATCATACGTTTAACTTCCCTTTCCGTTTCTCCCCTGCGGCAAAGCCTAAAAGCCTTCGCTTTGCGCTTTCTGTACTTTCGATTATAGGCGCTTTTCCTATACATGTCAAGGGCATATTTAGTGTCAAAACCACTATATATAGTATTAGGTTTACATAATAATAACAAAATATACCGCGCGTCATAGAAACGGTTTTTTTCCATAACACGCGGTATAACTTGTGATTTCATGGCGCTTTTTCACGGTTTTTGGGGCACATTTCGGCGCGGTTGTACACCGTCTATACCCGTTTATAAGCCCTATGCACGCCATACGGCGGTTGACAAAATAAAACGCGTTTTTTCACGAAATTTTTTGCCGGCTTTTTTAGTTGACGACAGCGCCGAGCTGTCCTGCGAGATACACCGCGCCCTCCAAATCGATCTTTGTTTTCTGCATTTTTGCAAAGCGGATATCGGTGCGCGAAAATTTGGCACGGCGCAGGTCGCATTCTTTCAGCTGCGCATTGCGGAACACGGTCTCCGTAAGGTCGCAGCCGGAAAGATCGGCTTTTTCGAGGTCCGCTTCCGCAAAGCTTGTACCGCGCAGACTGATGCCGGAAAAGTCCTGCTTTTTGAGCGGACAATGATCGAGCACACAGTATTCGAGTGTGCCGCCGCGCACGGCCCAACCGGTGAGGTCTGCGCCCGCAAAGGAGCAGCCCGAGACACGGCAATTCTCAAACGCGGTGACAAACAGGCTTGCGCCCGAAAACGTGCAGTTTTCAAACGAACAGCCGCGCGCCAAAACGTCGTTTAAGCGAGAAAAATCGAACGCACACGCAGAAAAGCGGCATTTTTCAAGCAAAGCGCCGGAAAACATCGCGCCGCGCAGGTCGCAATTTTCAAACGTATAGCCGCGCAGCTCGGCGTCCGTGAAATCGGTATCGCCGAGCCGCGCGTTTTTATACGTGTTCTGTTCTAAAGAGAACATTACTCTTCTTCCGTCACGGCGATGTGCAGCTCTTTGAGCTGTGCCTCGGTGACTTTGGACGGTGCGTCCATCATGACATCCTGTGCGCTCTTGTTCATCGGGAACGCGATGACCTCGCGGATGGATTCTTCGCCGGAGAGCAGCATAACCATGCGGTCTACGCCCGGGGCGATGCCGGCGTGCGGCGGCGCTCCGTAGCAGAATGCGTTGTACATGGCCGGGAACTTCGCCTTTACATCGTCTTCGCCGAGGCGTACCATCTCGAACGCCTTAACCATGATCTCCGGGTCATGGTTACGCACAGCACCGGAGGAGAGCTCTACGCCGTTGCAAACGAGGTCGTACTGGTCTGCCAGAATGTCGAGCGGGTCAATCTCGCCGCGCTCGGCCTTAAGCAGCGTTTCCATACCGCCGGAGGGCATGGAGAACGGGTTGTGGCAGAACTCCAGCTCGCCGGATTCCTCGCCGATCTCGTACATTGGGAAATCGACGATCCAGCAGAACTCGTAGCGCTCTTTATCCATGTGGCCCTCGCACGCCGCGCCGAGCATACGACGCATGACGCCTGCGGTCTTCTGGGCCTCCTCACGCTTGCCTGCGGAGAGGAACACGAGCGTATTCGGCTCGAGAGACAGCGCGGATTTGACGGCTTCCACGGTCTTTTCATCCGCATTGATAAACTTTGCGATGCCGCCGGCAATGGCGCCGGATTCATCGACCTTGAACCAGTACGGCTTCTGGCCGGCCTGCACCTCTACGTCTGCGCAGAGCTTATCGACCGCCTTGCGGGCAAGCTTGCAGTTTGAAACCGGGACAGCCTTGACGATATTGTTTTCAAACGGGCCGAAGCCGCAGTTTTGCAGAATGTCCGTAACGTCCTTGACGCGCAGGTCGATGCGCAGGTCCGGCTTATCGGAGCCGAACTCCTCCATGGCCTGACGGTACGGGATGCGGGCAAACGGTGCGGAGGACGCGATGTTATACGTGCCGTACTTTGCAAAAATCGGCGGGAGAACGTCTTCGATGACGGCAAAAACGTCTTCCTGCGAGGCAAACGCCATTTCCATATCCATCTGGTAGAATTCGCCCGGAGAACGGTCGCCGCGCGCATCCTCGTCGCGGAAGCACGGTGCAATCTGGAAGTAGCGGTCAAAGCCCGCGGTCATGAGGAGCTGCTTAAATTGCTGCGGTGCCTGCGGCAGGGCGTAGAACTTGCCCGGGTGCTTACGCGCCGGGACGAGGTAATCGCGCGCGCCCTCCGGCGAAGAAGCCGTGAGGATCGGCGTGGTGATCTCTAAAAAGCCGTGCTCCGTCATAGCGGTGCGCAAAGCGGAAACAACGTTGCAGCGCAGGATGATGTTGGCTTTCACTTCCGGATTACGCAGGTCGAGATAGCGGTATTTTAAACGCTGGCTCTCGTCCGCTTCGCGGGAGTGGTTGATCTCGAACGGCAGCTCGTTATAACGGCAGCGGCCGAGCACGGTGATCTCCGTCGGCGCGATCTCGATGTCGCCGGTGGGGAGCTTCGGGTTTTTGCTGGTGCGCTCGCGCACGATGCCCGTAACGGAAATCGTGGATTCCTTATTGAGGGGCTTTACAATGTTCATCATCTCTTCGTTTTCGATGACGACCTGCGTGGTGCCGTAGAAATCGCGCAGCACCAAAAACGCAAAGTTATTGCCGACTTCGCGGATGTTTTCCATCCAGCCGACCAGTGTGACGGTCTCGCCTGCGTTTGCAAGGCGGAGTTCGCCGCAGGTATGGGTTCTCGATTGTGTCATGATTGATTTCCTCTTTCGTTAGTGTGACCGGTTAAAATGTGATGGGCATGGCGTCTTCCTGTTCGGTGACGGCCGTGATGTACGTATCAACAAAGTCATCGTTAAGGGAGATCTTCTTCTTTTCGCCCGTCTTCATGTTTTTAAGCACGGCTTCGCCGTTTGCGATCTCATCGTCGCCGAGGACGATGCTGTACTGCGCGCCGATTTTGTCGGCGTATTTCATCTGAGCTTTCAGACCGCGTGCACACAGGTCGCAGTCTGCCGCGATGCCGCAGCTGTGCATTTTTTCGGTGAGCTGAAACGCCTTCATCTGCGCCGCTTCGCCCAAAGACGCAATGTAGACCTCGCACTTTGAGTCATTTCCGAAGTCTGCGCCCATCTCGTTCATCGCCATCAGGATACGGTCAAGACCGAGACCGAAGCCGAGCGCCGGTGTGGGCTTGCCGCCGACTTCTTCCACAAGGCCGTCGTAGCGTCCGCCGCCGCCGAGCGCAAAGCCGAAGCGCTTCGAAGGAAACTCAAACACGGTGCGGGTGTAGTAATCGAGGCCGCGGACGAGGCCGGGATCGATGGAAAACGGATATCGATAGATTTCAGCAGCATCTGTACCTTTTCAAAGTGCGCACGGCAGTCGTCGCAGAGATAATCCGTGATTTTCGGCGCGCCCTTGGCAATCTCGCCGCAAACGGGGCTTTTGCAGTCCAGAATGCGCATGGGGTTGCGCTCCAAGCGGGAATTGCAGGTCTCGCAGAGCTGATCCTTATAGCCTTCAAAATACGTTCTCAGCGCCTTTCTGTACTCCGCACGGCAGGTGGGGCAGCCGATGGAGTTGATGGAGACCTCAATGTCATCGGCAAGGCCGAGACGATTGAAAATGGACATAGCCATAGCGATGACCTGTGCGTCCGCCGCCGGTTCTGCGGTGCCGAACATCTCCACGCCGAACTGGTGCAGCTCACGCAGACGGCCCGCCTGCGGCTTTTCGTAGCGGTAGCAGGAGGTCTTATAGTAGAGCTTTACCGGGTAACCGCCGTTATACAGGCCGTTTTCCAGCATGGCGCGCACAGCGCCCGCCGTGCCCTCCGGGCGCAGCGTAATGGAGCGGCCGCCCTTATCTTCAAACGTGTACATCTGCTTTTCCACCACGTCGGTGGTGTCGCCGACGGAGCGCAGGAAAAGCTCGGTGTGCTCAAACACCGGGGTGCGGATCTCGGAAAAGCCGTTCAGTTCCGCTTCATCCGTCATAACGGCTTCCACAAGCGACCATTTTTCGGATTCACCCGGAATGATATCCACGGTGCCCTTAGGCGCTTTTGTGATCAATTCCATAAAATATCCCTCTCATTCATGAAAAATAAAAAAACCCTTACCCAAAACGGATAAGGGACGAAACAGGTTCGTGGTGCCACCCTTTTTCGGGAGAAAAAGCGAAAGCTTCCCCTCCCCTTTCTTTCCTTAACGCGGAAAACGCACTTTCGTGCGGCTCACGGGTGTCTTTCTCTGCCGGATGCACGCGCCGCTCTCAGCATTTGCGGCGCTCTCTGTTTTGTGCCCCATAGCAGATACTCTTCCCGGTCAATGCCGGTGTATTTTCAAAGCATACGCTTTGGTTTTAAATTTACAGCTTTACAATCTCGCGCCAATCGAGGTCGCCGCGCTCGAGACCATGGATGAGCACCTCTGCCGTTGCGATGTTCGTCGCCACGGGAATGTTATTCAGGTCGCAGAGACGGAGCAGGTTTTTATCGTGCGGCTCCAGTGCCTGCTTCTGCATGGGGTCGCGGAAGTACAGCAAAAGGTCGATCTCGTTGCAGGAGATACGCGCCGCAATCTGCTGATCGCCGCCCTGTGGGCCGCTTAAAAAGCGGTGGACCGAAAGACCGGTTGCTTCCTCTACAAGCTTACCGGTGGTGCCGGTCGCACAGAGATTATGCCGGCTCAGGATGCCGCAGTAAGCGATGCAGAACTGTACCATAAGCTCTTTTTTTGCGTCATGCGCCGTAAGCGCGATATTCATGAAAATTCCTCCCTGTTTATAATCATTCGGCCCCTATCCCAAATGTCACAACGATAAGGGAACCGAAACACCGTTCATGCGTGCCGCTATGCGGGAAAGCGCCGTCATGCCGGGCAGGTCATCCGCCGGCACGCAGCCACGCTGAAAAGCAGCCGTCATTTGTCTATCTTCGGGTACGATGCCGATGAGCCGCACGCCGCTTTGGTCGATGACGTCATCGAGGTCGCGCAGGCCGCCGGCGTCTTCCCGCCCGGCGGAAAGGCTGCCGAAATATTCGGCGTTAAAGCGATTGATGACGAGCCGCTGCTGCGGTACCTCAAGCTCTGTTAAAAGCCTGCGCACGATGGACGCATCGCGGATACACACGGGGTCCGAGTTGCACACAATAAGCGCGCAGTCCGCCGCCGCTGCCGCCGCGCGGAAGCCACGCCCCACGCCCGCGGGAGAATCAAGGATCACGCGGTCAAAATAGCGCTTTAAAAGCGGAACGAGTCTAAGCATGACGCGTTCCGGCACAAGATCTTCGCCGCTTGCCGGGGCAGGCATTAAAGACACGCCGGGCATGGTCACGCACGGGTAAATCGCATCCGCAGGCGCGCAGCGCCCTGCCACAACGTCCGAACTGTCAAACACGAGCGCTTCCTCTGTGCCGGTCATACGGTCCAGACTGCGCAGGCCCGCGTCACAATCCAAAAGCAGAACGCGTTCGCCGCCCGCCGCAAACTGAGAAGCCAGCCCAAGCGAAACGGTGGATTTTCCCACGCCGCCTTTTCCCGATGTGACAACAATAGCAGTACCCATAGATAATACCTCATTAAACATAATAACACAAAAATGCACGGTAGTCAAAAGTAAAAATGGCTATACCGCAATTTTATCACAGCGAGACAAAAACACGGCGGCTTTTTTGTCGAAGCAGACAAATATCCTCCCTAAGCACGCGTCATTCCGCACCCTCTGTTACCGTGGTTTCTGCGTTTTTTGCCTCCTTTTGGAGCGTTTCGGCAAAATAAGCTTCAAAAACGGCCTTTGCCGTCTCTTTTGCGGCATCGCCCTTGCCACCGTATTCGATGACGACCGCCACGGCAATCTCCGGGTTCTCGTACGGCGCAAAGCCGATGAACGTCAGGTTATCGGAATGGTCGGCGTTTTCTGCCGTGCCGGTCTTGCCCGCAACGGCAATGCCGAAATCCGAAAAGGTCGAGGCCGCCGTGCCCTCTGTGCACACCTGCCGCATGCCCTCGCGCACGACCTTGAAATATCCGTCTTCAATCTCCGCTTTTAACACGACCTCCGGCTCTGCGGTCTCTTTTTCCACCGCGCGGTCGTAGTCCGTGACTTTATTTAAGAAATGCGTTTTGTAGCGCGTGCCGCCGTTTGCGATCATGGCGCAGTATTCCGCAAGCTCGATTGGCGTGAACATATCGTCGCACTGGCCGATGGCTGCCTGAATGGTGAGGCCGTCATACCAATTTGCGCCGTGGCGCTCCGTATACGTTTTGGGGTCGGACATGATGCCCGCAGTCTCGTTCAATTCACACCCGGTCTTTTCGCCGAGAGCGAACAGCTCTGCATACGTGTGCATTTTGTGAATGGTCAGCATGCGGCCCACGTCAAAGAAAAACGCGTTACAGGAGTTGCGGATGGCGCCGTACACATCCACCTCGCCGTGCACGCCGAGGCAGCCCGGTTCGTAATCCGGCGCATAATAGTGGTACGCGCCGTCGCAGTTCACGGGGTGAGAGGTCGGCGTGATGACGCCTTCCTCCAGCGCCGCCAAGGCGACAAGGGGCTTAAAAACGGAACCCGGCGTAAAGATGCCGTTTAATGCGCGGTTGAAAAGCGGCTGGCTTTCGTCCGCATAAAGCTGCGTCAAATACGCATCGTCCGTATTGTACTTTTCAAGGTCGAAATTCGGGTAGGTCGCGCTGGCGATGATGCCGCCGGTGTTCACGTCCAAGGCGACAACCGCACCGGCCTCGCAGTCTTCGGTCGGCTTCGCTTCAATCTGCTCGGCGAGCGCGTTTACGGCCGCGCGCTGCACATTGCTGTCTATGGTAAGCCACACGGAGTCGCCCGCTTCCGGCGGCTCCGTCACGGTGGTGGAGGTCACTTTGCCGGTAGCATCCGTTGTGACGCTCTCTTTGCCGTTTTTGCCGCGCAGGGTAGACTCGAACACGCTCTCAATGCCGCTTTGGCCGACGGTATCCGTATAGGAATAGCCGGAAACGTTTGAGGCGGAATACGTGTTGCCCGCTTCCTCGGCGGCATCGTACTGCTCCTGCGAAATGGCACCCAGCGTGCCGACGATACTGCGGGGCCAAATCGCCCTCCGGGTATTCGCGCGTCTGCTCCACCTGCGTTTCAATACCCGGCAAATCTACGCTGCGCTCACTTAAGAGCTCACCGTTTCGATGGAAATATCTTTTGCGAGCACGAACGGGTTCGTACGGCTGAAATACGCGCGCTCCATGCCGTAGCGCACGGACGCGATGCGGCGGATGTTTTCGGGGCTTGTATAGGCTTCGAGGTCATACCGCTCGATGAGCGATTCCATGCACTCGTCTGCCGTAGCGCTCGAGGGTAAGTCTAAGATGTCTTCGCTTTTCAGCGTTTCGATCTCGGCGGTCATTTTGGTTTTAAACTGATATTTGCCCGATTTGATTTCGATGGGAAGGAGATCCGTCCACGGGACGTTCAGCGTTTCGAGCAGCTTTACAGCCTCCAAAACGACGGCATTGCGCGTTTCATTGCTGCCGGAAAGACGACTGTATATGGCATTATACACGGAGCGGTTGCCTGCGAGCACGTTTCCGTTACAGTCCAAAATTTCGCCGCGCGTGCCGGTGAGCTTTAAGTACGTCGCGGAGGACTGTACGGCCTCCTCTTCAAACGTGCTGCCCTCTAAAAGCTGCCACTGGGCAAGCCGCCCGATATACAAAAGAAAGACGGCAGCAAGCATAACGCCGCAGAAAATATAGTGGCCGCGTCCTTTTTTCACAGCTGTCGTCTCCCTTCGTTGAAAACTTAAATTTTTTTGCAGCTTATGCAGCTTTGACCTGCGCCGCCGTATGGCGCTGCGCACGCGGGGCTTTCGCACCCACGCCTGCAAACCGTAGCACGCGGGTATCGTTAAAAGCGTGTAAAAATAGATGGGCAGATACTTTGTGACGAGCGCGTACAGCGTCAGTGAATACCCGGCTGCAACGTACAGCGCGAGCCAATCGAGCAAAACGGCGACGGCACAGCTCCACAGACCCATCAATACCGATGTGAAAAGCTGAATTTGAATTCTGGTGCCGCACAGACCGCTCAGCAAAAAGCACAGCACGCCGAACGTGAGCGCGTGATACCCGAACACAGCCCCGCTACCGATATCGGCAAGAAACCCGGCGTACATGCCGAACGCCATAGCGGGTGTGCACGCCTCCACCATGGCAATGGTGAGCGCGGCAGAGAGCACCGGAAGCGGTTTTACGCCCATGATCTGCGGCAGCAGCCCCGGTGTATCCTGTAACAGGAACAGCAGCAGGATCTCGACCGCATACAAGACATAGCGTATCCATTTTTTGCGGTTCGGCACAGCTGTTCACTCCTTTTATTCATTTCCCTTGCTTGCGGTCTGCGCGGGGTCTTCTTCATCTTTGTTATTCGTCTCCGGCAAGCCGGTTGTAACGTCGCCCTTGCCGTCGAAATCCGTCACGACGAAGACGTCCGTCACCTCGGTTACATCCACGTATGGGGTCAAAATGGCATAGTACGAGGAATCCGCGTTGCTGCGCTCCACACTGTCCACACGCCCGATGAGCAAATCGCCCGGAAACACGCCGCCCGCGCCGCTCGTGGTAATGATGGAGCCCGGCTGCACCTCGGTATCTCTTGTAAGGTACAGCATTTTTACCTTGCCGCTGTTTTGCGAACTGGATGTCGCTTGTGACGACGCCGCTTTCCTTGCATGATTTATCCGTGGCGCCGATCTGCGTCTTTTCGGATAAAATCGACCGCACGCGGCTTGACGCGGCGTAGACCTCCTCCACAACGCCCACGACGCCCGTTTCCGTGATGACGGCATCGCCGACGGACACGCCCGCAAGGCTGCCGCAGTTGATGGTGAAATCACCGAACACATCGTTCGGGTCGCGCCCTACGACGCTTCCCGCGGCTAATTGCAGGTCGGGCATGGCTTTTTTGACGGAGAGGATATTTTCATACGAAGCATTCTCATCTTTTAAAGTGTAGTAATCCACGAGTTGTTCGCGCAGCTTCTGATTTTCCTCCGAAAGGTCGTTGTACAGCGCTTTAAGCTCCTCTTTGGACATGCCGTCCAAATTTAAAAACTCCTTTGCGCCCTCGGTAGTATTCGTCCCCGCCGTGAGCAGCGGTGCGGATACCGTGCCGAACACGTTTGAGAACACGGATGTTCCGGCGTTTAAGCCGTACACGAGCACGCCGAGCAGAATGACAACCGCGATCATTAAAATTTTAAAATTTTTAGAGGTGAATTTCTCCATGCGCCGCACCTGCCTTTCGATTTTTATTTAAAGTCAAATTCAATTTATTTTTCTGCAGCTTTTACCGCGCCGCGCGCGTTTGCGGGGATATGCGCTTTGCCCTCTAATGTGCGGCCTGCACCCTCGGCTACGCAGTCGAGCGGGCGCTCCGCGACCTGCACGGGCAGGCCCGTCGCTTCATGCAAAAAGCGGTCTAAGCCACGCAGCAGTGCACCGCCGCCCGTGAGCGTGAGACCCATATCCAAAAGATCTGCGGAAAGCTCCGGTGGGGTCCGCTCCAAAACGCGGTGTACGGACTCGAACACAGCTTTCAGCGGCACCAAAAGCGCCTCGCGCACGTCTTCTGCCGTGACGGTAATATTTTTCGGCTGGCCGTCCGCCGCGCTGCGGCCGCGCACCTCCATGGAGACACTGCCGAGTTCCTCAAGCGGGTAAGCGGAGCCAATCTGCAATTTCACGTCCTCCGCAGTGCGCTCGCCGATGAGCACACCGTACTTTTTGCGCAAGTACGAAACGATAGCTGCGTCAAATTTATCGCCTGCCACACGGACGGAATCTGCCACGATGGGGTCGCCGTAGGAGATGACCGCCGTTTCGCTTGTGCCGCCGCCGATGTCCAGAACCATGCTCGCAACCGGCTCGCCCGTGGGCAGCCCTGCGCCGATAGCCGCCGCAATCGGCTCCAAAATGAGCTCCACGCGGCTTGCACCCGCCTGCTTTGCGGCGTCCTCCACCGCGCGGCGCTCCACCTCCGTAACGCCGGAGGGAATGCAGATGACGATGTGCGGACGCGTGAACGAACCGGCCTTGATGGCCTTGCGCACAAAGTATTTGAGCATGGCTGCCGTCACCTCAAAATCCGCAATGACGCCGTCTTTTAACGGGCGCACCGCCGTGATGGACTCCGGCGTGCGGCCGAGCATTTCTTTGGCCTTTTTGCCGATGGCTAAAACCTCGTTGGAGTTCGCGTCCACCGCCACCACGGACGGCTCGCGCAGCACGATGCCCTCACCGCGCACATAAACGAGCGTGTTGGCCGTGCCGAGGTCGATGCCGATGTCTTTGATAGATGTTGAAAAAAGAGAAAAAAGCGAGGAAAGACCCGCCATGATCGTAGATTGCAGAGAACCCATAGGATAAGACCTCCCGAAACGGGTAAAACTTTGGCAAGCCGCACGTCTTTGCGGCGCACGATACTCATACTTATTCAGTATAACAAAACAGCGGCGGAGCTTCAACCGAAAAATCGTGAATACCGCCGCAATTTGAAAATTTATTTTGTCCCCGTGCTTCCGAATCCACCCGCACCGCGGTCAGTCTCCGTTAGAGATGTGACCTCCTCAATCACCGGCGCAAAATACGGCATAATAATCATTTGCGCGATGCGCTCGCCCGGCTGCACCGTGTACGGCTCCGCGCTGAGATTGTGCAGGCCGATCTGGATTTCGCCGCGGTAATCGCTGTCGATGACACCGACACCGTTCGTGACATGAATGCCCTTTTTGATGCCGAGACCGCTGCGAGTGAAAACGAAGCCTGCCGTGCCCGCGGGGATCTCCGCCGCAAGTCCACTCGGAAATACGCAGCGCTCGCCCGGCTCGATCGTCTGCGGGGCGTCCATACACGCGCACAGGTCATAGCCCGCGCTGCCCGCCGTCGCCTGCTTCGGGATGATCGCACCTTCGCGCACACGCATCAGTTTTAAAACCATATTTTGTTCCATTTTTTGCTCCTTGTCTATATACAGTATCCCAAAAATTCCCGTTTTTCACACTTTTTCCCGGTTTTCCCTCATTGTGGATAACTGTTTCCACAGCGCTGTGGAAAATGAAAAACGGCTTATTTCTGCGGCTTTTTCGAGTTCACAATCTGTTCAAAAAGAAAGTTCTAAACACTTTCCACCGAGTTTTCCACAATCAAAGCACACCGCGGAGGAAAAGTCCTCGGGTGCAGTCGGAATGCGGCTTTTCATGACGAACGACAGCGTCTAAAATCGCCTGCGTTTCCACGGCGTTTTCCACAGAGAAGCGCAAAACACCGAAATCGACATTTGAAACGGGGCGGTCAAAGAGCACGAGCGGCACGCTGTTAAAGACCTCGGAATACACGGTTTTACCCTCAAAACGCGTGCAGTGCACGGGAAACTCCACGCCCTTGCGGTCACGGATTTTGCCCGCATGCTTGCAGTTTAAGCAGCCCTTCGGCGAATTTGCAAGCGGGCAGTTGCGCGTGAGCATCAGGGGCTGACGGCCGTAGAGCAAAATTCCGCGCGGCAGCTCGCCGCCGAGACCGCGAATTTCGTCGCCGGTCAGTTCAAACGAAAGCTCGGTATCGTCTAAGCCGAATTCTTCAAAAAAAGCGCAGGCATTCCGTATTGAATACATTGAGCGAAAATCCGCCGTGCGCGGACACACCAAGTTCCCTTGCACAGGGCGAGCGCACCGAGATTGCCGCAATAAAAGTGCGTATAGCCCATGGCTTTGCACGCTTTCATGCGTGCGCGCACTACGTTTTCCAATGCCCCACAGTGCACGCGGCAGAGCGAGGATCACGCTGATACCCGCGTTTTTGCAGCGCGTGCGCGTCGCTTCGTCGGCATCGAGCGGTCAGAATGACCGCTTCCAGCATGGAAATATTTTCCGGCACCTGCGCACAGTCTTTGAAGAACGCACGGAGTTTAGGCCGTCCGCTTTCACCATGTGTACGCGTATCGAGCGGAATAGCTTTAAACGATACGGCGGGCTTTTCGCGGCGCTGTTCGCCGAGCTTTTCCAGCGCTTCACGCGCAGACCATTCAAACGGAAATGGCAATGCGGTTTTTTCATCGGTGTCGATCTGCACCGCTTTGCACAATACGGCGTGCCGCCGGTTTTTCTAACTGCTGCTCCCAGCGTTCGGTGTTGACAGGCAGCTTCTGCGCCGTTTCGCATACGCAGTCTTCTGCCGTGACGACCGCTTCGTTTTCGCCGTCCGAGACTGTGACGCGCGGATTTTCGCCCGCAATGGCGCTTAATGTGAATGTCACCGGCACACGCTGCGCTTCGTTTTTATATAAAGTATGCAGCTGCGCGAACACGGCGGAATTTGCGCTCTCCACGTCTTCCTTTGTGCGGGTGCCGAACATGATACGTCCTCTGTGAGCGGACAGATAGCCGTCCGTAAAGCCGGAGCGCGAGAACACCGCGTTTAAATGTTCGAGCAGGTTTCCCGGCACAGACTCGCCGTCTGCCGCTTTTCGGCACGCCGCGACTGCCGCCGCCACGTATTCCGGCCGCTTCATGCGACCCTCGATCTTTGCGGAACATACACCGGCATTGTGCAGCGTTTCGATGTGGTCGATGAACGACATGTCCTTTAAACTGAGGTCGTGCCCCGTGCCACCGGGCGCGGCAAACGGCAGACGGCAGGTTTGAGCACAGCGCCCACGGTTGCCGCTGCGGCCGCCGAGCATGGCGCTGAAATAGCACTGGCCGGAAAGCGACATGCACAGCGCGCCGTGCACGAAAGCTTCAAGCTCCACATCGGTCTTTTTTGAGACTTCTTCGATTTCTTTCAAAGACATCTCACGCGCCAAAACGACGCGGGACGCACCGAGTTCCTTTAATAAGGCCGCGCCGCCGGGCGTGTGCAGGCTCATCTGGGTAGAGGCGTGCAAAGGCATCTCGGGGCAGGCTTCGCGCAGAATATTAAACAGACCCATGTCCTGGATCAAAATGCCGTCTACGGGAACAGAACACAGGAACTTGCAGAAATCGAGCGCTTCGGGAAGTTCGTCATCTTTTAAAAGCGTGTTAACCGTGACGTACACGCGCACATTGCGCTCGCGGGCAAAAAGCACCGCTTCCCGCATTTCTTCACGCGAAAAATTCACCGCCGATGCCCTGGCGGAAAACAGCGAGCCGCCCATGTACACGGCATCCGCACCGGCAAACACCGCCGCTTTCAGGGCCGCGGGATTACCGGCGGGCGCGAGCACCTCAATCTTCTTCGTCTTCACGCGCGGTCTCCTTTACGTCTGCCTTTTCAAAAAAGCTCACAAGCCCCGTTTCGTCGCCGTAATCGGGCAGCATGGGGTTGCGCAGGTCGCTGGGCGGCAGGTCGAGCGGTTCTGCAGCTGCCGTGTGCGCCGCATTTTGGGCAGCGGCTTTCGCTTCTTCCGCTTCCTTTTGTGCAGCTTCGGCGCGGTTTTCGGCAAGGCGCAGCTTTTCCTGCAAAACGCCGAGCTTCATTTCCGCTTCGGAAAGGCGGGCCTTCAGGCCGTCCGCACCGGCAAATTCCTTTGTCTTTGTGCGCAGGGCATCCGCTTCCTCGCGGGCCTGATTCAAAGCGGCCTCCGTGCGGGAAAGCTCCTCGCTCAGGTTCATGGCCGCAATGACCGCCGCTTTCTCTATGGTCGCGCCGTAGGCGTTGTTTAAAACCTCTTCCATACGCACGCGCACACGCTCTGCGATGGCTTCTGCGCCGTCGCGGTCCACATCGCCGGAAACGGTGACGTCCACGCCGCAGATATTCAGTTTGAATCTCGTTTTTTCCATTGCACAGATTCCTTTCCCCGCGCCGATTCTGCGCAGGTTATACTCTGTTCTGCATTATATACCAAAAGCCCTGCCTTGTCAAAAAAAGCGCGCAAAACGGGCATTTCGGCGGTTTTCTGCAAAATCCGTACGGATTTTACACAAATGTACTTGTAACACGCTGTTTTCCCCTATATAATGGTATACGGTGTGTGTAAGGTCGAAAAAAGACAGGCGCACTGCGGTTTTCGGCCGGTTTATACCGAAAGCCGATATTTTCTGTCGAAACTATACAAAGCCACAGCTTTAATTTCTGCTTATCCGCCCGCTATTGGTCTTGAATTTTTCATGATTTTAGTATATAATGGGTATAAACCATTTGTTTTTAAGTAAAACGCATTTAATTTTGTGCATATAATACAAATCTGGCGTGTTTTTCACGCATAACACATGGAGGACAAAGAATGAATTACAAGATGACCCCCGCGCAGGTCAAGAGCGCAATCCGTGAGAAGCTCTCGCACATTTACGGCGTTTCCGCAGAGAACGCTTCCGACGATGAATTCTACAAAGCATCCGCACTTGTGGTGCGCGACCTGCTCGTTCGCGGCCGCAATGAGTTCGTACACGAAGCTGAAAAGCAGGAGACAAAGCAGATCTACTACCTGTGCATGGAGTTTCTGCTGGGCCGCTCCCTGAAGAACAACCTGTTTAACCTCGGTCTTGAGGACAGCTTCCGCAAAGCGCTTTCCGAAATGGGCGTAAAGCTCGATAACCTTTACGAACAGGAGCCGGACGCCGGCCTTGGCAACGGCGGCCTCGGCCGTCTTGCCGCATGCTTCCTTGACGGCCTTGCAACACAGGGCTACCCGGCCATGGGCTATTCCCTGCGCTATGAATACGGTATTTTCCGCCAGAAGCTCGTTGAGGGTTGGCAGACGGAGCTGCCGGACTTCTGGCTTCCGGGCGGCGAGGTCTGGATGCAGAAGGTCGACGAAAGCGCCATTGAGGTGCACTTCGACGGCTACATTGAAGAGCAGTGGCATGACCACTACCATTCCGTACGTCATAAGAATTATAACCCCGTTATGGCGATCCCGTACGATTTGTATGTTTCCGGCATGGACGGCAAGGGCATTTCTGTGCTGCGCATCTGGCGTGCGGAAGCCAACGAATTTGATATGAAGCTCTTCAACAGCGGCAACTATATGCGCGCTATGGAGCAGAAAGCTATGGCAGAGACCGTCACAAAGGTTCTCTATCCGGAAGATAACCACTACGAGGGCAAGAGCCTGCGCCTTGCACAGCAGTACTTCCTCGTTTCCGCCTCCGTACAGGACATCGTACGCCGCCACCTGTACACGCACAGCTCCCTTGATGATCTGCCGAAGCTTGCGGCGATCCACCTCAATGACACGCACCCCGTGCTCGCCATCCCGGAGCTCATGCGCATCATGCTCGACGAATGCGGCTACGAGTGGGACGCAGCTTGGAATATTGTGACCCGCACCATTGCGTACACGAACCACACCGTTATGAGCGAGGCGCTTGAGTGCTGGAGCGCAGACCTGTTCAAATCCCGTCTGCCGCGTATTTACCAGATTGTGGAAGAGATCAACCGCCGCTTCTGGATTGAGATGCGTGCAAAGGGCGTGGACGAAGGCAAGATCTGGCGCATGGCCCCGCTGAACGACGGCTATGTGCGCATGGCAAACCTTGCCGTATACGCAACACACAGCACGAACGGCGTTTCCGCGCTGCACAGCGAAATTTTGAAGGACAGCGTGTTCCACGACTTCTACACCGAGTGGCCGAATAAATTTAAGAACGTCACAAACGGCATTGCACATCGTCGCTGGCTGAACCAGTCGAACCCGGAGCTTGCTTCCCTTATCACCGAGTTGACGGGCGACGGCTTCATCCACGATGCTGCTCAGCTTGAGAAGCTGATGAAATATAAGGACGATACCTCCGTGCAGAAGAAGCTTGCCGAGATCAAGCTGCACAACAAGCAGCGCCTTGCCGAGCACGTTAAGCGCACGCAGGGCCAGATCGTTGACCCGAACAGCATTTTCGACGTACAGGTCAAGCGTCTGCACGAGTACAAGCGCCAGCACATGAATGCGCTGCATATTCTCTCCGTATACCAGTGGTTGCTCGAAAACCCGAACGCGGATTATACCCCGCACACGTTCTTCTTCGGCGCAAAGGCAGCCCCGGGCTACTATTTCGCAAAGGAAATTCTCCAGTTCATTGTCTGCCTTGCCGATACCATCAACAACGACCCGCGCGTCAACCAGAAGCTGCGCGTTATCTTCGTTGAAAACTACTGCGTATCCTGGGCAGAGCTGCTCACCCCGGCGGCGGAGATCAGCGAACAGATCTCCCTTGCGGGTACAGAGGCTTCCGGCACCTCCAACATGAAGTTTATGATCAACGGCGCCATCACCCTCGGCACGCTGGACGGCGCGAACGTGGAAATTCACGACGCAGTGGGCGACGACAACATCATCCTCTTCGGCATGACGACGCCCGAGGTCAACAGCCTGCGCGCTTCCGGCTACAACCCGAGAAACCAGTATGAGCACAACGACATCATCCGCAAGGCGATTGATGCTCTCGGCCAGGGCTTTAACGGCAAGACGTTCCAGAACCTGCACCAGGCACTCCTCAACGTCGACCAGTACATGGCGCTTGCAGACTTTGCTTCTTACAGCCATGCACAGCAGAAAGCCGAACAGCTTTATAAGGACCAGACCAAGTGGAACTCTATGTCCCTTGTCAACACCGCAAAGGCAGGCATTTTCGCTGCCGACCGCGCCATCCGCGATTACGCGAACACCATTTGGCTCGCAAAACCGGTCGAGACGAAAGCCGAGACGAAAAAGAAGTAATATCACGTAAGTTTATGTAAAAAGCAGGGCGCTGCGGTCGTAGTGCCCTGCTTCTTCATGCAGGAGAGTTTACCGATGACGCTATTTAATTCCAGAAATCCCATACACCGCAGCCCGCTGGGCGCTGTGGCAGACGGCACGCGTGTGCACTTTAAAATTACGCTGCCGCGCAACATGCAGTGCTCTGCCTCCTACCTTTTGGTGCAGCACCCGGATAACCGCATTGAGTGCCTTGATATGTTCTGGTGCGGTATGAACGGCAACGACCATGAGTGGTGGGAGTGCCACTTCACGCCGCAGGAAACAGGGCTTTACTTCTATCACTTTGAGCTGCGCACAGCGCGCGGACGGTCTGTCCTAAAAAAAGACCTCGGCGGCGAGGCGCGCGCCGGTGCACGTGAAGACTGGCAGCTGACCGTGTACGACGGTGCATATAAAACACCGGACTGGCTTGCGGGCGGCATTTTGTATCAAATCTTCCCGGACCGTTTCGCGTCCTCCGGCAAGACGAAGAAAAATGTGCCCGATGACCGAACGCTGCACGAAAACTGGCTCGACCAGCCGGACTGGAGGCCGAACGCACAGGGCATTGTGACAAACTCGGATTTTTTCGGCGGTGACTTAAAGGGCATCGAGGAAAAGCTCGATTATTTAGCGTCTCTCGGCGTGACCTGCATTTATCTGAACCCCATTTTTGAATCGCACTCCAACCACCGTTACGATACGGCAAGCTACGAGAAAATTGACCCGCTGCTCGGCGATGAGGAAGACTTCCGCTCGCTGTGCGCGGCGGCGAAAGCGCGCAACATTCACGTTTTGCTCGACGGCGTTTTCAACCACACGGGCAGCGACAGCATTTATTTTAACCGCGAGGGCCGCTACGGCGACGGCGGTGCGTACCGCTCGCAGTCTTCCCCGTATTACCCGTGGTACAGCTTTCGGAGCTGGCCGAACGACTACGAATGTTGGTGGAATTTCATCACGCTGCCGAATGTGCGCGAGGAAAATCCCGCGTATGACAACTATATCAACGGTGAAGACGGCATCATCCGGCATTGGCTTGAGGCCGGTGCTTCCGGCTGGCGCTTGGACGTTGCCGACGAACTGCCGGACGGCTTTATTGACCGCCTGAACCGCGCCGCGAAAGCGCAGGATGAAAACGCCATGGTGCTCGGCGAAGTGTGGGAAGACGCCTCCAACAAAACGGCTTACGGCGTGCGCCGCCGGTATCTGCTGGGCGGGCAGCTGGACAGCGTGATGAACTACCCGTTTCGCGATGCAATCCTCGGGTTTCTGCTCGGTGAGCATGCGTCGCTCATTATGGATCGCATTGAGACCATCGTGGAAAACTACCCGCCGCAGGTCTTACGCATTCTGATGAACCACATCGGCACGCACGATACGGAGCGCGCTTTGACGGTGCTCGGCGGAGAACCGGCGGGCAGCCGCGGCCGCGAGTGGCAAAGCGCGCACACGCTCTCCCCGGAGCAGCGCGAAACCGGCCTTGAGCGCATACGCCTTGCCGCGTTGTTGCAGTTTATGCTGCCGGGCGTGCCGTGCATCTACTACGGCGACGAAGCCGGTATGGAGGGCTACCGCGACCCGTTCAACCGCGCATGCTACCCGTGGGGACACGAGGATGAAGACCTTATCGCATGGTACCGCTACCTCGGCCTGCTGCGGCAGGAGCACGGCGACATTTTAAAAGGACGGCGGCCTGCGCAGTGTTTATGCACACGACAATGTGCTTTCGTTTGAGCGCTATGTAGAAACGGAAGGCGGCGAGGACGCGCTGTTCGTTGCCGTGAACCGCAGCATGGAAAACGCGGTCATTCCGGGGCTGCATCTTGACAATGCAGAGTTTATTTTCGGCGTACCGTACCCGAACCCCGCAGGCGGCGATTTCAAGCTGCCGCCGTTCGGCTTCACTTTGCTGCGCATCCACCGCGAAAAAACGGAGAACGGTGAAAGCTAAATTTTCCCTTTCTGCAAAATTTTTGCAAAATTGAATTTACACACCGTTACCGGCGGGCTTCTTTCCTTGAAGCCCGCTTTTTTCTATGCTACAATAGGGTTAACATAATCGTCGGATGGGTGCCGGCGAAAAGGGGAAAAGAGGAAGACTGTATGATCCGCATTCTGATTGTGGAAGACGATGAAAATATCTCGAAAATGCTGGCCGCCACGCTCTCGATCGGCGACTACGAATACGACCGCTGCGTAGACGGCGAAGAGGCCGTACAGACCATCATAAACGGCACGTATGACCTCATTTTGCTCGACGTGATGCTGCCCGGCATGGACGGCTTTGCCGTTTTGGAGCACATCCGCGGGGAAAGCTGCGAAACGCCGGTGATTTTCCTGACGGCGCTCGGTGCGGTGGCGGACAAGGTAAAGGGTCTGCGCGGCGGCGCAGAGGATTACATTGTAAAGCCGTTTGAGCCCGTGGAGCTTTTGGCGCGCATTGAAGTGGTGCTGCGCCGAGCGGGCAAAAGCGAAATGCACCTGCGCTACGGCGATATTCAGGTGGACATTGAAAAGCACACGGCGCTGAAAAACGGCGTGCCCGTGGCGCTGACACCGAAGGAGTTTGACGTGCTCGTCTTTTTCATGCGCAACCAGGATGTTGCCATCACGCGCGAGCAGCTGCTCTCGAACATTTGGGGCTTTGATTTCACCGGTGAATCGCGCAGTGTGGACATTCATGTGCAGCAGGTGCGCCGCAAAATGGGATTGCAGGGCAAGCTCATCACCATTCCGAAGCTCGGCTACCGCTTAGAGCGCCGATAAGCTTAAAGGGAGTCATTTATGAAGCTATGGCAAAAAATATCGCTCATTGCGCTCATGTTCGTCACGCTCGCCGTACAGCTCACACAGTTTTACATACTGGATAGCCATTTTCGCAGCGCCATAGCCCGTGAGGTCAATTCCGCCGCTTCCGCACATTCGGCGTTGGCGGCTTCGCTTTCCAACCACGCGGCGTATGAGCGTTTAAAGGCGAACACGCTGTTTTTGAGCACCGAGCAGCTGACGGACATGCTGAAGGATACCATTACGACGGACATTTCCACCGCGGACGTGATAGAAGTGAAAAAAGGCGGCAAAAACCATCACGGCGGTCGGCACCGAGGTCTTGGACGGCGCTTCGTATGATTTAGCTTCCGTCAAGCCGAACGATGCCATTACGGACGGCAAAACGGTGATCTTCGACGCCGGCGAAAAGACGTACCTCATGGTGGTCTCGTCATCAAGCTGGAAGCCATGTCGTATGAGCTGCGCACGGTGTATGACGTTACGAATGTGTACGACGAGCACGACGCCAGCCTGAACAACGCGCGCTTGTGGGGGCTTTGCTGCGGCGGCGGTATTTCCGTACTGCTGCTCATTTCCGTACTGGGATTTCTGCGCCCGTTAAAGCGTGCCGTGAAGACCATCGGCGCGGCGGCCGCGGGCGACTACACCGTGCGTATGCCCGAAAAGGGCAGCTCGGAGCTGAAAACGCTTGCACACAGCATCAACGAGATGACTGCTTCCATTAACGAGCGCGAGGAAAAGCTGCGCGGTATTGCAGAAAGCCGCAAGCGTTTTGCGGACGCCATGGCGCACGAGATGAAAACGCCGCTGACGAGCATTTTGGGCTTTGCGGATATTCTGCGCATCAAAAGCGTTGTCACGGACGAACAGCGGCGCGACTTTGCCTCTGCCATTGTGGAGGAAGCCAAGCGCTTGCGCGGGCTTTCCGCAAAGCTTTTGACGCTGGCTTCTACCGATAACACCCCGCTCGATTTTGCGGATATTCCCGCGGCGCAGCTTTTCTCTGATGTGCACGCCACCATGGCGCCGGTGCTCGGGCGGCGCGGCATCAAGCTGACGGCACTGCACAAAAACGCCATGCTGCACATTGACCGCGAGCTGTTTTTGTCGCTGCTTTACAACCTCATCGATAACGCCGCGAAGGCTTCCCCGGACAATTCCGAAATCTGGCTCATTCAGTCCGAGCTGGACGGCCACACAGTGGTCTCCGTCATCGACCGCGGCATGGGCATGAAGCCCGATACCGTGCGCCGCGCAACGGAAGCGTTCTACATGGAAGACAAAGCGCGCAGCCGCAAGGCAGGCGGCGCGGGCCTCGGCCTTGCGCTGTGCGACGACATCTGCCGCCGCCACGGGGCGCGGCTTGAAATTCGCTCCACCTACCAGAAGGGCACCACGATTATCATTCACATGAATGTAGCGCCTATTCCGAAAAATCAGGGCGACGAGCTGGAAGCGCTTTTGCAGAAGCGCCCGCCGCGCGAGAAAACACGCGATAAGGCGCGTGAAAAAGAACGCCAGAAGCGCAAAAAGCAGCGCGAAACCCGCTACAAAGGAGGCAGAACGATATGAAACGCAACATTTTTACTCTCTGTTTTTCTGCCTTTGTTCCTTTGCGCTGCCATTTTGACGCTCGGCTATTTCTCCCCC
>ENA-OQNA01000131-OQNA01000131.1-human-gut-metagenome-genome-assembly--contig:-NODE-131-length-24652-cov-9.442813_pt1 | contig 24652 bp, 19 predicted proteins | sample MGYA00242625_ERZ504872 | MGnify/ENA primary metagenome ERZ504872 (study PRJEB26092, sample SAMD00036425) | human gut metagenome | host: Homo sapiens | study: EMG produced TPA metagenomics assembly of...
GTCATTCGCCTTAGACAAGACCAGCTGCCACCACAGATGCTGCAGCGGATATTCCGCGACACCTTCGGAAAGCGGGGTCACACCGTTATCCACGAACTTCTGCATTGCAGCTTCGAGATCATCGAAAGTTTTCGGGATTTCGATGCCGTACTTGTCAAACATGTCTTTGTTGTAGTACATCACGACATCTTCGCCGTAGTTCGTGATGCCGTACCAGTCACCGGATCCCATAACGCCTTTGTCGTTGTACTTACCGGTAGCGGCCAAAGAACCTGAGACCTTCTTGTCCCAGTTGTACTTCTTCACGTAATCGTTCAGGTTGCTGAGCAGTCCCTGGCTAGCGAGCAGACCAGCAGTGGCGTTGCCCTTGTTGTATTCCATAACATCCGGCGCTTCATCGGAATTCAGAATCTGAGCAGCGTTCTGACGAATTTGCTCGAAGGATTTCTTCTCAAACTCGACCTTGACTCCGGTCTTCTTCTCGAAGATTTCCATGGCTTTGGCCCACGCCTTGCCTTGTGCACCGTTGTCTTCCTCGTAATGCCAGATTTTGATGGTCTTCGGATTTGATTCCTGCTCGCTACCGCTGTTGCTGCCGCATCCGGCCAAGCCAAGGGTACCGAACATGGTCGCCACAGCCAGACCAGCCGCAACGATTCTACGGGTTGACTTCATTGCATTCTCCTTTTTCAGCTCCATTACTGAAATGAAATCCGAGACGAATCGGAATCTCATTGATTACAATGATATGTTTTCCCGAAGCGTATTTCAACTTATTTCGATTTATTTCGATAAATAAGTTCATTGAATCACTTAATCAGAAAATCACCGAAAATAAGGCAACACGGTACATAACCGCACATCATGAATAGAAGAAAGGATAAAAGACCGCAAAAACAATCGAAATAATAAGCTACCGCGGACGGCAGGGGCCGACCGTGCCACGAGCGCAATACTTGCCGGGCAACAGCTCCACCGCGCCGACATCATGCCGCTGCCCACTCAGTATCTCCATCATGATGTCAACCCCTCGAGAGCAGACGGCATGCGGATTCATAGGCATCTCATCAACCCCTTGAGGAAGCTGCTGCATGCCCTGCGTGCAAGCGGCCATCACTGAAATATCGCCAGGCACACTCAATCCACGTTCCTGCAACGCAAACAACAGGTTGTTCACATGCGTGGCGTTGGTCTGACAAATAATCGCAGTGGTCTGTGGAGCACTGGCGAAGACCGAATCAAGCATCAACCGCACGTCCGCCATTCCATAACCAGTCGAGGCCACGAAATCGGTTTTGACACCGAGATCAAGGCCATATTTCGTCACAGCATCGCGAAAGCGAATCAAATAATTCGAACCATCCTCATACGCGACGTCACTCGTCCCGACAATCACCACATGCTTATGGCCCAAATCGGCAATCCGGCTTATCGCTTCACGGCCCATCCGCTCGAAATCCAAATCGACGGAATACACCGCCCCGGTATTCGCGGGGTAACCGACGGAAACCACGGGCACATCCAACGTTGAAGCAAGATCGGCACGCGAATCTTCCATCAATACATCCAGCAGCATGATGCCGTCCACCATGCCATTGCGCGTGACCCTTACCAATTCCCGGTCACCGTATTCGTGCATCAGTAAAAGAATGTCATACCCATAACGCTTAGCCCGCGTAGCGAGAGCGAAGAAAAATGCCGCGTAATTCGTGTAATCCGTATATTCATGCACAGGCGAGCTCAGCGCCAAAACCTTAGTCCGAGGACGCCCGCTCGGCATGCCAGGCAAAGCGCCATCGCCCACGCCCAGCAAGGCAGCTATCGACTGGTCCATATGCTCTACATGCTTCGGACGATATCCAAGCGACCTCGCGGCCTCGATCACCTTGCGCTTAGTATCGTCCCTCACGGAGCGCTTGCCGCTCATCACATAGGAAACCGTGCTGATGGACACTCCGGACTTTTCCGCGACGTCTTTGATTCCAGCCATATCTAAACCCCTATGCAAGCGTTCTAACGAGCACATTCAACACACAGTGTAACCGCAAAACCGATCATACCGGGCAAGGTTCGCAGATGGGGATTACCCCCACCCCGCATAGCGATAGCCAGGAAGCAGAAAACGCCACGCCGAGCTTTTTTGAAACCCCTCATCGAATCTCAGCACATCCAATACGCCAGCAACGACCTCAACAGCATTTAACCCGACACCGGCAAAAACGTGCGTCGGTTCATTTCTACAGATACGACGCATCCGTCAGAAAACCAAAAACGCATCCACCAGATATTCGGATTTTCCCTCCCGCAACATTCGGATTTTCACTCGTCGCACATTCGGATTTTCCATCGCATATAATTCGGATTATCATCGAAACGAAATTCGGATTTTCCACTGCCTAGGATTCGGATTTTCTAGAACGCCGGATAAACCCTACAAACGATACGGAAACGGAACACATATGGCACAGCAGAACGTCAAGCCGAACGGCTATCGCCCACGTATCGTGGATAAGCAAATCGAACGGTACATGCGCATTTTCGGAGCCGTCGAAATCGCAGGAACCAAATGGTGCGGCAAAACATGGGCCGCACGCGCGCACGCAAACAGCATCACCTACGTCGACCGCGACAACAACCTGCCCATGGCACAGGCAGACCCATCGCTTATGCTGCTCGGCGATCGCCCGCACGTCATTGACGAGTGGGCGATCGCACCAGCAATCTGGGACGAAATTCGCCATAAGGTCGACGATGAGCCCGGCAGCAAAGGCCAGTGGCTGCTCACCGGCTCTTCCACTCCACAAAAGGACACCCGCCCGCAGCATACCGGAGCTGGGCGAATCGGACGCATCCGCATGAACCCGATGAGCCTGTGCGAAAGTGGGGACTCAACCGGGGCAGTCAGTCTTGCCGGATTGTTCGAAGGCAGATTCGAACCGTCGAAAGCGGACAACGACACCCTGAAACTGTTCGACATCACTTGCCGTGGCGGTTGGCCTGAAGCGCAAAACATGCCGACAGAGGACGCGCAGATCCTTATTCGCGAATATATCCGCCTCACATTGACGGAAGGGGTTCCGAAACAGGGGTACGATCCGGAAATCGCCAGACGTCTGCTCAATTCGCTAGCCCGCAACGTCAGTCAATCCGTAACATTCGAAACGTTGCGCAAAGACATGTACGGCACCGAGGAACACCTTGACGATTTCATTTCCGCAAGCAAGGTTTCCAAATACGTGGCAATGTTCACCGATATGTTCGTCATCGACGACATCCCCGGCTGGGTGCCGCCACACCGTTCACCGAAACGCATGCTGACCAAACCGCGCCGATACTTCGCCGATCCTTCCATCGCGGCCGCACTGCTTGGCATCAATCCACACGCACTGCTCAACGACTGGCAGACTTTCGGACTGTTGTTTGAAAACCTGTGCATGCGCGATTTGCTGGTATACGCCCGCGCGCTGCCGGATATCGGCATGGAGCCAGTACGTTACTATCACGACGATTCCGGCCTTGAATGCGACGCGATCATCGAACTTGCGGATGGGCGTTGGGCAGGTATCGAAATCAAAAGCAGTCAGGACAAGGTGGAGCAGGCCGCGGAAAATCTGAATCGTATGAAAGCCAAACTGTTGAAGAACCCCCAGGCCCGAGCCAAAGCGCCGGAATTCCTGGCCGTTCTGATAGGCGTCGGCGAGTTCGCCTACCGACGCGAAGACGGCATCTACGTCATTCCGATACGCACGCTAGGAGCCTGACGCGTTATCGATTTGCCGTTGACTTACCGCTGCTGTCTCGTCAACGGTAAGTCTAGACTTGCCACGAATTCGGATTTTCCCTTCTGCAACATTCGGATTTTCCTTTGCGTAGGATTCGGATTTTCTCAGACGGGGGTGAGACGACGATTCAACACGACTTTGGACATGCCATCGATAGCATGGAATCATGCGTTATTTTGAAGATGAAATTTCCGGAATCGACGGCAGCACGGCCACGTTCGTCGGCTACTGCCTTGACAACAGCAGCGAAATCGACCCGAATCGCAAGCGCCCGTCCGTGCTGGTGATTCCCGGCGGCGGCTACGAAATGACGTCCGACCGCGAAGCCGAACCAATCGCCATGCAATTCCTTGCAGCCGGCTTCAACGCGTTCGTGCTGCGCTATTCCGTGAAACCGTCCATCTTCCCGGTCGCGTTGCTGGAAGCGGCTGAAGCGATGCGGCGGATTCGTACGCATGCCGACGAATGGCATTGCGATGCCGACGCGATCGCGGCGATCGGCTTCTCCGCCGGCGGTCACCTTGCCGCCAATCTTGCGACTTCCGCCAGCGACGACGTGCTCGCGGCACATGGTTACGACGCGGATGCGGTGCGCCCGAACGGCCTGATGCTCGCCTACCCTGTGGTCACGTCCGGCCCGCTCGCCCACCGCGGCAGTTTCGATGCGCTGCTCGGCGACCGCAAGGCCGATCCGGAAGCGCTCGACGCGGTTTCGATCGAAAAGCATATCGACGCGAAGACGCCGCCGGTGTTCGTCTGGCATACCGTTCCGGACGATTGCGTGCCGTATGAGAACACGCTGATGCTCGTCGACGCCTGCAAGAAGGCCGGCGTGAGCGTCGAGGCGCACCTGTTCCCCAGCGGCGGCCACGGCCTGTCGCTCGGCACCGCCGAAACCGCATGGCAGGGGGTCAACGGCATCGAACCGTGTGTGCAGGTCTGGCCGAAACTTGCGATCGCGTGGATGCGTCGTACATTTGCGGATACCGACGCTGCCACGACCGGCTCTGCCACAGCCGACGCGATTGCCGAATAATCGCCATTCCTGCGTTTTTTTCCGCGTCTTTTCACGTCTTTTTTGTCGCACGACTTCGCTTTTCGGACCAAAAAACAAGTCGTGCGACATTTAATCGAGTAAAATACCCCCTAACTGGCATTTTCCGGGCGAAAACGGCACTTAGGGGGTATTCGGCGTCGCACGACTTGAAAATAACCGCCAAAAATCAAAGTCGTGCGACGTTTTGCGCCACCTAATCGCCAAAATCAGATGGGACGCGACTCGTGCACCATCTGACGATCGCCGTAATACAACGAGTTCAGGCCAGGATTCGCCGGCGTGCCCCACGCGGACGCCGGACGCGCCGGACGCACCGGACAGCCGCTGAGCACGCTGGACAGCTGCCGGACAACCATTGAACAACCACCGGGCACCACCGGCCGAACACCACCAACAAGCACGCGCCCATAGGCACATATTGACGATTTGTGCAGATTTGCCACCCGTCGTCGCACTGCGGCGCACACTGCATAGACCCGTTGGTAGTCTGTGATTGGTTCGCAACGGCACATTCGTTGCGCACGATGGAAAAGCAAGCCACACGAACCGACCCCGCGCAACCGCGCAAAAACACACAGAGAGACCCATGAATATCATCAATTTCTTCGTCAACCTCATCAAGGACCCCCGTACCGCGATCGCCAGCTGGATCGCGATGGGCGTCGCCCCGACCCTCGGCTTCATCTTCCTCATCGTCTTCATCGAGACCGGTGTGGTCTTCTTCCCGTTCCTGCCGGGCGATTCCCTGCTGTTCGCGGCCGGCTTCTTCGCCGCGCCCGACGCGAAGACCGGCGTGTCCGCGCTGCCGCTGTTCGCGCTACTGCCGGTGGTCTGGTGCGCGCCGATCATCGGCGACCAGTGCAATTACTGGATCGGCCACTTCTTCGGCCGTCGCATCCTCGAATCCGGCAAGGTCAAGGCCATGACTCCGGAGCGCATCGAGAAGACTGAGAAGATGATCGAGAAGTGGGGTCCGCTGGCCGTGTTCCTGGGCCGTTTCTTCCCGTTCATCCGCACGTTCATGCCGTTCATCTCCGGCATTTCCGGCATGCGCTGGAGCCGCTTCACGCCGTTCTCGGTGCTCGGCGGTCTGTGCTGGTCGACGCTGTTCACGCTGCTCGGCTATTTCTTCGGCGGCATTCCGGCCGTGCAGAAGCATTTCGAATTAGTGATCATTGCGATTCTTGTGCTGTCGCTGATTCCAACGATCGTCGGCCTGCTCAAGGCCAAGTTCGGCAAGAAGAAGCCGGCTGCCGAGGACACTGCGGAAACCGCCGACGCCGAATAAGCAGCGTTCAATCGTCGTAAAAATATCGGCGAATACAACGCAAGCACAACACGCGGAGTGTGGAATTGCATTTTTCCACACTCCGTACTAATATTTCGAGAGTTGTCTTGCTAAACAAGGTGACGCACATGGGGCTGTAGCTCAGTTGGTAGAGCGCTTCGTTCGCATCGAAGAGGTCGCGGTTTCGACTACCGTCAGCTCCACGAAGCCCGCTGCATTCATTCCACCGCAGCGGGCTTTTTCTTTTGTTTTCCGCCGTTTCCGGTATTTCTTGCGATTCCCATACGCACTTTCCAGCGCTCTTCACACCGTGCATACGCCCGTCCGCACGCACGCACCGCGCCGTCCGCACCGGCCACGCAAACGCAACCCAGCCGAATCGCCATACATGCCGACTTCTAAAAAGCCATTTAACGGGGTCATTTTCGCGATTTTTACGATTTTAACCCCGTTAAAATCGCATTTTTCGCAAAACCCGTACGATAGTCCACGTCAAACAGTCCACACAAACCCAAAAATACGTTAAACTAGCGTTTTAACGGGGTCATTTTTGCAATTTTCGCAATTTTGACCCCGTTAAACCACATCTCAGGGATTATCGGTATCTAAAAAGTCACAAGGAGCACCACATGAGCACCTATCGCAGAGAGCACTATTTGGCCAAGCTCCGTCCTTTCTACAACGATTCCGGTCTCATCAAAGTAATCACCGGCATCCGCAGATGCGGCAAATCCAGCCTGCTCATCACAGTTCTCAACGAGCTCTTTGAGCACGGGAATACCCTGAAACCAATCTCATCTACCTCAACCTCGATCGCCGCGAATACCGTAACGTGACCACTCCGGACCAACTCGATCAACTCATCGAACAAGCCATGTCGAATGCCTACGGTGCAGGACTGCGTTATCTGTTCATCGATGAAGTACAGAACGTGAAAGGCTTCGAAACCGTCATCAACGGCTGGCGGGAGGAAGGTAATTGCTCCATTTTCATCACTGGCTCAAATTCCTATCTGCTGTCCGGAGAGCTTGCCACGAAACTTACCGGCCGCTATATCAAGCTGGAAATGTTCACCCTTTCCTTTCAGGAATACCTCGGCATGCGGAATTTCCTAAACAAACCGGAAATTCCGGTATCGCAAGCCTTCCGCGACTATCTCACATACGGCGGGTTCCCGAAATCGCTGGAATATGACGATCCCGACGCAAAAGCCGCATATATTCAAGACGTCATCGGGCAGATCTTCAACAAGGACATCACCGCCCACAAAAAAGTACGCAATCGCGATACTTTCACCCGTGTGCAGGACTATCTCATCAATAATTTCGCAGCGCCCACGAATCTTTCCGGCATTATCGCGTATCTGAAACACAGCGAAGGCATCAGCATCAAACGCGAAACGCTTGCCAGCTACGTCCGTTTGCTGGAAAGCGCCAAAATCCTCTACAAGTGTCCTCGCTTCGATCTGAAATCCCGCAAGTCGCTCAGGGGCGGGGAAAAATACTATCTTGCCGATCCCGGTATCCGGTTCACCCGTAATACCGATACACGAGTCAGCTACGGTCCGTCACTGGAGAACGCGCTATATACGCATCTGCGGTCGAAAGGCTATGACGTCAGCGTCGGCACCATCGGCAAACTTGAATGTGACTTCATTGTCCGAAAGCGCAACCAGTACGCCTATATCCAAGTGTCTATGAGCGTTCAGGATCCGCAGGTCGAGGAACGCGAATATCGCCCGTTCAGCAAATTGGCGGACGGGTATCCGAAATACCTGTTCACATTGGATCCGCTACCATTGCAGCGCGACGGCGTACGTCACCTCAATCTCATGGAATTTCTGCAAAACGACGGCGATATCGACTTCGATTAAACATTAATAATGGCGATTATGTCGTGTGGCGCGCCGGTTGTGCAGACGCACCACACGCATTGCGGAGGCGTCAGGCGTTGCGGCGGCGGATGTAGGCGTCGAGCGTGGCGGCGGTGATGCCGTCGTAGCCGTTGATCGAGGCGAATTGCGGGCCGTTGGAATTGTCGATGCGCATGAAGCCGGTCTGGCCGAGCGTGGTGGCACCGGATGCGGCCGCGGAGCGCAGGCCGGACATGGAATCCTCCACCGCGATGCAATACTTCATGTCTTCGGGCGCGATGCCAAGCTTGCGGCCCGCCGCAAGATACGGTGCGGGCGACGGCTTCTTCTCGACATCGTCATCACCGCACACGTAACCGGCGAACGTGCCGGCCGGTGCCTGCGCGATCAGGTTTTCCGCCAGATGACGCGGCGATGTGGTGACAAGCATCGACGGCACGCCCGCCTCCTTCAGCGACAGCAGCACGTCTTCGACGCCATCGATCCACGGAATGCGCTCGAATTCCTTCTGCGCCACGTAATCGATCATGCCTTTGCCGATTTCCTCTATCGACAGCTTGCAGCCGTGCTCCACCATGCGGCGTGCCACGTCCGGAACCGGCGTGCCGGAACCCTGCCAAGCGAGGTCCTCATCCCAGTATCCGCCGTGGTCGGCTGCGATTTTCAGCTCGCCTTCATGCCAATACGGTTCGGAATCGATCAGCGTGCCGTCCATGTCCCAGAACACGGCTTTGAGCATCAGCTTCGAAACTTCCTGGGCGCCGTTCTGGATACCGTTGTTCAGCTCGGTCATTACGTTTCCTCGCAATCGTTACGCTTCGTTCTCCGATAGCTACATTCTTCGTCAGCTACGACCATTTCAGCAGAGCGGCACGACGGAAGCGCTTCAGCGCGCAGAAAAAACAGGACGGTTCCATCAAGCCGGTCCGCCAATCGGTTCATACCAATCGGCTCGCACCAATCGGTTCACGCAAACCGACTCATGCACAAGCCAATTCGCGCAAGCCAACGCAGCAACCAACCCATAGCAACGGAGGCACTTGGAAATCCCCCAAGTGCCTCCGCAACGAACAACGCATCCGACGAAATCGGTCGGCCGCAATCGCAGCAATCCGTCATAGACCCCTTTTAGACGAATCGCAAGACTTGCGTGCGACTACTCCTGAGTCTCCTGCTCCTGAGCGGCCTTCTCGGCATTCTCCGCCTTCCAGCGGGCGATGCAACGCTCGACGCGCTTGTAGCCGATGATCTTCGGATCCAAGCCGGCCTCGCGGAAAATCGCGGCAGGCGAGCCACCCTCGGCATACCTGCGCATGCAGTCGTCACGGAATTCCTTGGAATAGCAAATTCGATACTGAGTGACTGATTCCACAGCATCGAGAGACCCCAGGTATTTGCGGGTCTTTGCGGTGAACGCAACTCTTGGCACTGTACGCTCCTAACCTTTCTGTATCCACCGCATGCCCTCCCCCGATTCTTCGCGGAAATAAACAGTCATATTTCATCGAAGCTGTGGGCCAGCCGGAAGAAATACGAACTTCAACGCGGATACGTAATATTATTCCTCACAATAGAGACATCATTGCGAGACAGATGCGGCGTTATGAGTAGTTGCATACCAAAAATCGGGCATACCCCCGCGATATATGCCCGATTTTGCTGTTTTTTTAGATTTTTTTAGGGTTTTCCAGCGCTTTTCAGGAAAGTCAGCGAATGGGCTGTCAGCGAATTCCCCAAACTACCACTGACCTGGAGCCCATATCGTCCCCCTCTTCCGCACGTTCCGCCCGTACGGATTCGCGCGACGGAAGCTGCCGTGCATCGGCTCGCAGCTGCCTGCGCCACATGCGCGCGCGCTGGGACCGCTCGACTTCCACGATGCCACCGTCCGCGTCCGCGGCGAACACGCTGGAACCGGCCGGCTTGCGCAGCCGCTCCACTTGGCGGCGCAGCTCGCGGTTCTCTTCCTCAAGTTCGAGGATGCGCGTGATTCCAGCCAGGTTGATGCCTTCCTCCTGGCTGAGTTGCTGCGCTTGCGCGAGGCGGGAGATGTCACGCAGCGAATAGCGTCGCGCGCCACCTTCCGTACGTTGCGGTACGACCAAGCCAAGGCGATCATACTGGCGCAGCGTCTGCGGATGCACGTTGGCGAGCTCGCCGGCCGCACCGACCGAGAAGACGGGCAGCTCGATGTCGAAACCGACTTCGGCGGCACCGTCCAGGTCGGCCCGGCCGGCCACGATCGCCATGGCGCACATTTCATACAGCCGCTTGATCTGCCGTGCGGCGCGCGCTTGGGAGGCTTGGGAAGTCCGCGATGAGCGTGCCATGGCGGTCAGCGCTCCCGAACGAGCTCGTCGGCGAAGTCACCGCACGCCTTGTCGAATTCCTTCGCGGCATGCTTGGCAACGAGGTTCGGATGCTCCGGAACGCGGATCTCCACACGGCCGACCAAATCGCCGTTCTCGTGCGGATTGGCCACGCCCTTGCCTGCGATGCGCACTTCCGCGCCGCTGGACGAGCCGGCAGGCACTTTGAAGGCGATTTCGTTTCCGTCGATATCCGTGGCCGTCACTTTCGCGCCGTTCACGGCTTGGCTGACGGTGATGGGCAGCGGCATGATGATGTCACGTCCGCGCAGGGTGAATTTCGGGTCTTCGGCGACGGTGATATGCAGGTACAGATCGCCGTTTTTGCCGCCATTGCGGCCCGGCTTGCCCTTACCGGTGAGACGGATCTTCTGCCCGTCGCGCACGCCGGCGGGGATGTGCGTCTTGAACTTCTTGCCGTCCGCGGACAGCGAAACCGTGGCTCCCTTGACGGCCTGGCGGAAGGTCAGGCGGATCTTGGAGTTGCGGTCCTCGCCGTTTTCCGGCTGCGGCCGCTCGTAATCGTCAGCGCCGTAGCGTTCGTAGACGGAGCCTGCGCCCGGGCCGCCCGCACCGCCGCCGAACATCGAGAAGATGTCGTTGAGGTTCGGATTGCCGCCGCCATTGGTCTGGAAGCGGATACGCGAGCCATTGCCGCCCATGCCTGCGCCGCCGCCGAACATCGAGCCGAAGATGTCGGAGAACGCGCCCGCGTCGAAGCCGCCCTGGCCGGAACCGCCGGCGAAACGCGCGCCGCCCATGCCGAACTGGCGAATCGCATCGTATTTCTGACGATTCTCCTTGTTGCTCAGCACGTCGTACGCTTCGGAGATGTCCTTGAACTTCTCCTCCGCTTCCTTCGTCTTGTTCAGGTCGGGATGGTATTTGCGCGCCAGCTTGCGGTACGCTTTGGTGATTTCGGCGTCGGTGGCGTCTTTGGAGACACCGAGGACCTTATAGAAATCCTTGCTCAGCCATTCATTCTCAGCCATGATGTGCCTCCTTTCGTGAGGTTTTCATGCAGTAAAAAGTACAGTTTTTCAAACTTTCAAACAGTTGTCGTTGAACCGTTGTTTCAGGTAATCGAAGGCCCCTCGTTTTTCAGAGGGGCCCGATTACTCGTCACATGCGTTTCGCGCGGATACGCGGATTGTGCGAATGCGCGATCAGTTCTGCGGAGAAGCCACGACCACACGGGCCGCGCGGATCACGCGGTCGCCGATGCGGTAGCCGGCTTCCACCACGGTGTCGACGGTTTCCTTCTCGGCATTCGGATCCGGCTTGTGCAGGATCGCGTCATGCTTCGTCGGGTCGAAATCCTCGCCCTTTTCGCCGAACTTCTCAACGCCGAACTTCTCGAACGCCTTGTCGATCTTGTTGGCGACGGCCTTGAACGAATCGTCCATTTCGCTGTGTTCGCGAATGCGGTCGATGTCGTCGAGGGCCGGCAGCAGGGCGGTCAGCACGTCGATGATGCCGTGCTGACGAAAGCGTTCCTGCTCCTTCTGCGCGCGGTTGCGGAAGTTGATGAACTCCGCGCGTTCGCGCTGCAGCGCCTCCAGATATTCGGCGGCTTCCTTCTTGGCCTGACCAAGGGGGGTCAGCGTATCGTCGGCTTTGCCGTCGGCAGCGCCTGCCTTGTCAGCACCGTCAGCGGCAGCGGAATCGCCATTTTCTTGCGATTGCGCGGCAGCCGGCTGAGCTGCACCTTCCTGCGTTGCGCCAGCGGCGGCAGCGGCGGAATCGGCGGAAGCGCCGTCAGCAGCGGAAGCGGCGGCCGGGGCGGCCGGGGCGGACAGGTCATCCATGTCGGGCAGGTCGTTCAGGTACTCGTCCTTGTTGAAATCGGACATGATTACTTGTTGTCCTTGTCGTCGTCCACGACTTCGGCGTCAACCACGTCGTCGTCGGAGCCGTTGGAAGCGGAGCCGGCAGCGCCTGCGCCAGCAGCGCCGGCCGCACCGGCGGCGTCGGCGGCACCCTGCTGTGCGTAGAGGGCCTGGCCGATCTTCTGGGCGGAGGTCATCAGCTCGGTCTGGGCGGACTTGATCTTCTCAATGTCCTCACCCTTCAGGGCTTCCTTGAGCTCGTTGACCTTGTCGGTGACTTCCTTGGCCACATCGTCGGAGAGCTTGTCCTTGTTGTCATTGACGAGCTTCTCGGTCTGATAGGCGAAGGACTCGGCCTGGTTGCGGGTCTCGGCGTCTTCCTTACGCTTCTTGTCCTCGGCCTCGTGGGCTTCGGCTTCCTTGACCATGCGGTCGATCTCGTCCTTCGGCAGGCCGGAACCACCGGTGATGGTCATGGACTGTTCCTTGCCGGTGCCCTTGTCCTTGGCGGACACGTGCACGATGCCGTTGGCGTCGATGTCGAAGGTGACTTCGATCTGCGGGACGCCACGCGGAGCCGGAGCGATGCCGGTCAGTTCGAAGGTGCCCAGCGGCTTGTTGTCGCGAGCGAACTCACGCTCGCCCTGGTAGACCTGGATGAGCACGGACGGCTGGTTGTCCTCGGCGGTGGAGAAGACTTCGGAACGCTTCGTCGGGATGGCGGTGTTGCGCTCGATGAGCTTGGTCATGATGCCACCCTTGGTTTCGATGCCGAGGGACAGCGGGGTCACGTCGATAAGCAGGACGTCCTTACGGTCGCCCTTGATGACGCCGGACTGCACGGCTGCGCCGACGGCCACGACTTCATCCGGGTTCACGGACTGGTTGGCTTCCTTACCGCCGGTGAGCTCCTTGACGAGCTCCTTGACGGCCGGCATACGGGTGGAGCCACCGACGAGGACCACGTGGTCGATGTCGGAGACGCTGATGCCAGCGTCGCGCAGCACGTTGTTGAACGGGGTGCGGCAGCGGCCCAGCAGGTCGGAGGTCATTTCCTCGAAGTGGGCACGGGTCAGGGTCTCGTCCAGGTGCACCGGGGTGCCGTCAGGGGTCATGGCCAGGTACTGCATGGAGATGGAGGTGCTGGTGGAGCTGGACAGTTCCTTCTTGGCCTGCTCGGCGGCTTCCTTCAGACGCTGCAGGGCGATCTTGTCCTTGCTCAGGTCAACGCCGTACTTGTTCTTGACTTCGCCGACGAGCCAGTCGATGATCTTCTGGTCCCAATCGTCGCCGCCCAGGTGGTTGTCGCCGTTGGTGGCCTGCACCTGGATGGTGGAGAAGCCGTCGTCGTCCTTGCCGATTTCCAGCAGGGACACATCGAAGGTGCCGCCACCGAGATCGAAGACCAGGATGCGCTCGTCTTCCTTGCCCTTTTCAAGGCCGTAGGCCAGTGCGGCTGCGGTCGGCTCGTTGATGATACGCAGGACGTTCAGGCCCGCGATGGTGCCGGCGTCCTTGGTGGCCTGACGCTGGGCGTCGTTGAAGTATGCCGGGCAGGTGATCACGGCGTCGGTGACCGGTTCGCCAAGGTAGGCTTCGGCGTCGCGCTTCAGCTTCATCAGGACCTGGGCGGAAATCTCCTGCGGGGTCCACTTCTTGCCGTCGATCTCAACGGTCCAGTCGGTGCCCATGTGGCGCTTGACGGAGCTGATGGTGCGGTCGACGTTGGTGACGGCCTGGCGCTTGGCGACTTCGCCGACCAGAATCTCGCCGGACTTGCTGAATGCCACGACCGACGGTGTGGTGCGAGCGCCTTCGGCGTTCACGATAACGGTGGGCTGGCCACCTTCAAGCGTTGCGATGCAGGAATTGGTAGTACCCAGATCAATGCCAACTGCGCGTCCCATAACTTGTCTCCTTTGTAGATAGGTTCGCTATGCGTTTTCTGTTCTGTTCGTTCTTTCGCCCGAGTTTCGGTTTGCCGTCTCTCGAACTTTCCAAAACTTGAGCCTACACCACTCAACTTTGAATCGCAAGTTATTATTCCCGAAATCGCAAAAATTCTTGAGCACACCTCACTCAACTTTGCGCAAAACCCAAAACCGCCGGCGCTGGGGAGCATCTCAGCGGCGGCGGTTTCGGGGATTATCGGAGGTTATTCAGCCAATCAGCGGTCGTTCTTGGCGGCCTTCGCGGTCTTGATGAGCATCGCGACGGCAACCAGCATGGCGATCGCAACAGCCGCAGCCAGCACAGCGGTGCCGGTCTTGCCGAGCAGTGCGGCGCCAAACGGGCCGGCCTTCGTATCGTTGTTGACCTTGCCGGAAGCGATCACGCCGTTCTTGTCAGCGTTGCCAGCGCCCGGCTTGCCGTTGTTCTTATCGGCGGAGTTGGCGGCCGGAGCCTGGAAGTCGACGGTCACGGCCTTGCCGGACTGGCGGCCGGTGACGGTGAGCTTGTATTCGGAACCTTCGGTGACGCCGTCCAGCGCGATCGGAGTGGTCTGTGCGGTCTTGACGCGCACGCCGGAGAGCGGAGTGGAGGAATCGGACGCGGCCACGGTCTTGTCGTTCTTGTCCTTCAGCTCGTAGCTGAGCACAGCGTCGCCGTTGAAGCCATCGACGTCCGCGGTGAACTTACCGTCGGCAGCAGAGACCTTCACAGTGCCGTTGTCAGACAGTGCCTTCTGCGATTCGGTGGAAGTGGCCAGTCCCAGAGCGCCAGCGATGGTGTAGAAGTTGTCGGTCTGGTCGGTCAGGCCGATGACGCGCTGTGCGCCAGGGCCGGAAGCCGCGATACGCAGCTGGGTGCCGGTGTGCTCCATGTCGCCGCCGTTGTAGCCGCCGTCTGCATCGCGAGAATCGTCCTGGGCGGTGCCGTAGGAGACGACCATGTTGTTGCCATCAGCGGTCTTCAGCACGGTGGACAGTGCGTAAGCCGGCTGGGCGTTGAGGATCTGGGAGGTGTGCGCGTGGTCGGCGGTGACGATCACCAGCGTGTTCGTGAGGTCCACGTTCTGCATGGCGTAGGCAATGGCCTGGTCGAAGTCGTCGGTCTCGCCAATCTGGCCGCAGGCATTGCCTGCGTGGTCCTGCTTATCGATCGAGGCGCCCTCGACCTGCAGGAAGAAGCCGTTCTTCTGGCCGTTCGGGTTGTCGTTCAGCAAATCGAGCGCCTTCTTGGTCATGTCCTTGAGCGAGGAGCCCTGGTTGCCGAGCCAATTGGCGTTCGGCGTGCACACGGTCGGGTTGGCGTCCTTGGCCGGATCCTTGGCGGTGGCCTTGGACGGGTCGAACTTGGTCGGCATGTTGCCGTCGCTCATCAGGGCGAGCACTGGCTGGCCGTCCTTGTACTGCAGGGCGTTCATCGCGGCCGGATCGTTCTCGACGGTCTGGAAGCCCATTTCCTTGGCCTGTTCCCACACGGTCTTGCCCTTGTATTCACCACCCTGCACGGTCTGACGGAAGTACTTGGAACCACCGCCGATGGTTACGTCGGCGCGGGTGTCGAGCAGCTGCTCGGAGATGGAGCCGATGCCGCCGTTTTCCTTAAGCTGGTTGATGAGGCACTGCTTGGAGGCATTGTTGGGCGTGCCGTCGGTCTTGCCCTGTGGGCCGTAGCAGGCACGTTCGGACGAATGCGATTCCAGCACGGCCGGGGTAGCATCCTGGATTTCGGCGGTGGTCACATTGCCGGTGGCTTTGCCGGCCGCCTTGGCCAGCTCGAAGAGGTTCAGCTGCGGATTGCCGTAAATATCAACGTCAACGGCGTTGTTGTAGGTCTTGGTGCCGGTGGCCCATGCGGAACCGGATGCGGAGGAATCGGTTACGGGGGTAAGCTTGCCCGGATTGGGGTTGGCGACCAGCTTGCCGTCGCCATCCTTGCCGACAGCGCTGTCCTTGCTGCCGTTGCCGACCGAGAAGGTGGTGTACTGTCCAGTACCAGCCTGCACGTCACCAAGCGCGCTCGGCTGGCCGACCGCGTCAAGTCCGTCGAAGTGGCCGTTGGCGCCCTTCAGATAGTCACGGGCGACGGTGATTTCCGAATCGCCCATGCCGTCGCCGAGGAACAGGATGACGTTCTTCGCGTTCTTGTTGCCGATGGTGGCGATGCGCTGCGCGCCGCCATGCTTGGCGAGTTCCGCGACCGGCTTGCCGTTGGGGCTGTAGGTGGTGTCAGCTGCGAGCGCCGGTGCGGCGAGCGCGCCGAGCGTTGCGACGGAGGCGAGTGCTGCGATTGCGCCCGTGAGAGCCTTGTGCTTGCTCATGTTTCTTCTTTCTTCCATGCAGTTTCGTCTGTGCCGTCCGGTTTCGTCGATTCGTTGCGATCGAGGCGGTTTCCCGATTCGGTTTCCCGATTTCGGAGTCCCGTTTTCGGCTATACCTTCCAGCTATGCGGAACCTTTCCGCAACTGCATTTGCTTGGATCTTTCGATTCCACTGCTCACGCTATGTGCCGCAAGCCAACGCACACCGCACTACAGAAGAACGGCAGATGAACACTCATCGCCATATGATGACCGCAACATATCCACCACATGAACAGGGGGAATACGGCCAATAAAATCGCCATATTCCGTCAAACAACACCCCCACCGCACCCCACAAGCCAAAATCCCCCACTGGCTGGATAAATCCAACCTCTCAGACCCCACTCACACGCCAAAAATCCCAGTGACTGGATAAAAACCACCTCTGACGCACCACTCACGCGACTAAATCATCCAGCCACTGGGAAAAATGCCCGCGCCACTCAGCCCCGCGCAACCCGCGCCGCGCGCGTGGCCTTTACGGCCACGAACACGGACCGCACCAGCAGCACGCACAGATAGCAGGCGAACATAATCGCCCCAACTCGTGGCGAAACCTCCCCCGCAATCCACGTGCCGAGCGGCGCGGTCGCAGCCGCCGTCACGCCAATAATCAGCGCGGTTTTCACATGCGCTAGCCTGCGCTTCAAGTTCGCCGCGCTGGTCGTGATCGAATTCGGAAACATTGCCAACAGCGAAGTGCCGCGCGCAACCAGGTCGGACGCGCCAAACAGCATCGACAGCGACGGCACCGCAAGCGCACCACCCCCGATGCCCAGCAGTCCCGCCAACGTGCCGATGATCACGCCCAGCAACGCCAGGCAGATGCTGGTCGTTACGCTCATGGCGATCTGGTGGTCGCGCGACGGAACGAAACTCACCTGATTGATCACCACAAACACAAGAAACGCTACGAAAATCCACCGCAGCACCAATTCCGGCAGCCGCGACAGCAGCCAACTGCCGATCTGCCCGCCGACAAACATGCCGCAAAACAGCAGCGCCGCGGCGAGCCAGTCGACGTGCCCGCCGGTCGCGTACGAAATGACGCCGGAAATGGAGGTCGGCACGATCGCCAGCGTGGACGTGGCGGCCGCGTTGCGTTGAGATAGCCCCAGCCAGACGAGCGCGGGCACGATCACCGTGCCGCCGCCGATGCCGAACATGCCTGACAGCACCCCCACCAACATGCCGACCACAATCAGCACGATGATGCTGCGCGCCGACCCGTCAAGCGCCGTCTCCCCCGCTCGCGATTCCATCTTTTGCGATTCCGTTCGTACGGCATCCGCCTGATCCGCAGTTTCCCCTTCATCACACATGGCAGCTCCTTCCACGTCTTCCGCGCCCGATACTACCCACCTGCCGCGCGCAGCAATCAGCCGATTCCATAATTTTGCGATTTCGCCGCCGCAGCGCCCGGTTCACGCGCTTTCTCGCTTATAGATGGCGGCCCCTTGCGGAAACAAGACATCTAGGGGGCATGCATGCTACCCCCTAACGACCTATTGCCCAAACCGACCCGCCACCTATAAGCGAGATACCACCGGACACCCGGCCGAATCCGCCATCTATAAGCCAGATACCCAGCCAAAACCACGACCGCACGCCTACACCCACGCCTACACCGGTACACCCGCACGCCCACACCCACGCAAGACCCATTGCACACACCCCCGTACGCACACGACCGCGCGCGGACCGGCAAAATCGCAAGTCATGAGCGAAAAGGGGCATCAAAAGCGTCCGAAACAGGCCGAATCACACCCCCATCCGCTCACAGACAAGCAAAACCAGCCCAACTCACAAGTCGTGAGCAAAAGGGGAGGCCACCCAACATCAAAACAGCCCGAAACATCCAGAATCGTACCCCCATCCGCTCACAACCGCGCCAAAACCGTCAAAACCGCAAGTCATGAGCAAAAGGGGCATCAAAAGCGTCCGAAACAGGCCGAATAATACCCCCATCCGCTCACAACCCATGCTTCAGCACGATTCAGGCCATATGCGCACCGCAACAACACCCCTGCGCAACATCAGACATGCACACGCACGCAAACACAAGTACACACACTGAAACGCAACACGTACCACAAGCACACAAACACCACGCACCACATACCGAGCACGACCAGACGCACACCCCCGCACACCGGAGAAGCGATGTCACCGGCCTGCGGCGGCGCTAGGCTAGACACTACCCCCGAACACCAGACGAATGGCGCGCGCCGGCCCCGGCGCACAACCCGTGCCGCACAATCCAGGAGCGTCGCCATAGCCGCGCGAGCCCCACAAAAGCGCAGCCAGCCACAAACACGAGCAGTCCGATCACCGCAGCCGCCACGGCTGTCATTTCGCCCGGCTCGTCGTATTGCGTCTTGTCTGGCACTTTCGGGTTCGGAATTCTGTGGCCGCGCACCAGCAGCCGGTGCGAGTTCACTCCGTATGGCGTGCACGTGATCAGCGTCGCGTAATCGGCCCCGGACTCAATATTCAGCTTGCTGATTTCGCTCGGCAGCACCACTGAGATCTGGTCCACTTGGTACGTGTAGGTTTCGTCGAGCACGTGGAATGCGAACGTGTCGCCTTTTTTCAGTTCGTCGAGGCCGGTGAGCAGTCGCGCGGATGGCAGTCCGGTGTGTCCGGAGACTACCGCGTGCGTGGTCGCTCCGCCTACTGGCAGCGAGGTTCCGGCCAGGTGTCCGGCGGCGATCTGCAGTACGCCGTCGCTGGTGCCGTGGTAGACGGGCAGTTTCACTTTGATGCGCGGGATGGTCACATATCCCATGATGCCGGTGCCGGTCACGTCGAGCGTTTCGTTGTATTCGCGCTTCTGCGCGTCGGTCATGTGCCACCGATCGCCGTTCGCGGCGAGCCGTTCGTTGTATTCGTGCGCCGCTTTCAGCATGGCCTTGCGTTCGGCGCCGGACATGTCTTTGGTTTGTTCCACGTAGCCTGCTACGGCGTATGACTGGTGCATGCGGTTCCACCAGTCGCTGAATGTCGGATACGCGATGAGACCCAGCGCACCGATCATGGCGATTGCGGAGATGGCAATCATCACATTGAGCAGCGCATTCGATTTCTTATGCTTGGCAGCCGGTTTAACCTGCGCACCCGGTTTAACCTGCGCATCCAATTCGACTTGCGCAGCTGGCTTGGCGTCCGATTCATCCGTCACGTTATTTATGCTACGCCCGCTTCCGCAAAGCCGTCTTGGCAACGATCAGCAGCACCAAACCCGCGCCCAAGATGGCCACGGCAATCCAAGCGGCCTGCTGCACGTCGGCGCCGGTGTGCGGCTGGTCCGGCGTGGTGGGTGGCGTGTGCGTGTTGGTGATTTCAGTGGAGTCGCCTTCCACATCGGAGATGGTGGTGTAGCCGTCGGGCACCGCCGCTTCGACCACGGTCCATTCGTGGTCCGCGTCGAGCGCTGTCCACGAATGCGTCCACTTGTTGGACTCGTTCAGCTTCACGTTTTCCACGGGCTCGCCGTCGCGCAGGAGTTTCACGGTGATGGATTCGGGGCGCTTGCCGTCAGAATTGTTCCGGTCATTCCAGATTTTGCGCACGGTGCGTTCCACGGTTTTCGGCGGTTGCGCCACACATTCGGTTTTCGGTTCGATACTCAGCACACGCGACCCGCCGGAGACGCCGTCTTCGGGCACTGCGACGAGCATGCTGCCGGAAGAGCACGTCCATGTCTGGTTCTTTCCGGAGGCGTTGGCGACCTTCACGTCAACGCTGTCGGACACGGCCAAGTACAGGCCGTCGGACAGTCCGGTGAAGGTCAGATGCCCGGAGGTGTTGGTGACGCCGGTTGCCGTGGCGTCGGGTTGGTTCACCGCGATGAGTCCGGCGAGCGTGTTGGCCATGTCTCGCCACACCTGCGCGTCCTTGCCGGTCATCTTCGACCAGTCGACGGGGTAGGCGGTGGAGTCGGTGAACGGTGCGACGGGTTCGAATGTGGCGCCGCCGCTTGCCGGGATCTGTCCGACTTTGTAGAGGTTGAAGCTGGCGTCCGAAATGGCGAAGTTGGTAGAATCGTCGCCAGTTTCGGAGTCCGAGCTTTTATGTTGGTAAGAAATGGCGATGCTGCCGCTGGCAGAGTCTGTTGTTGGCGCCGCGACGGCATCGCGAGTAGTGAATGCACAGGCTGCCGCGGCGAATGTGGCGGCGATTGCGCAGCATGCGGCGATGACGCGGCTTGCGATCGTGCGTTCCTTCATTGCCGACCCCTCTTCTGTGGATTGGAAAGTAAGCATGTTTGATTCGCCCCCAACGGCAAACCGGAAAATATATGGAGCCAGGCTGGATACTCAAGAAAATTAGGCAGTGTACAAGGGATTGAGGTGGTCCAGCCCAGCATATGTGGGTTCAGTTATTATTTAATTTTCAGTTTTTAAATTATGTATTGCGATTCCCGTAAGCCGCTGCTGACTTGCGTCAACGCGGCTCACGGGTTTCGCATGGTTACTTCAGATTCTTATGGAATCCGGAGGATCAGGCATTGCGACGACGCAGAGCCATCACCAGGGTCGCGCCAGCAAGCACGAACACGGCGATACCAGCCACGTACAGCAGCACGGTGCCCATGCCACCGGTGGACGGCAGGTTGGAGCCCTTCTGGTTCACAACATCGGCGGTAACCGTACCGGTAGTGGTGTTGCCGGCAGTGGTGTTGATCTTGAGCACCGTAAGCTGCGGGTTGTCAGACTCGACGTCATGGTCAGCGGTGATTTCGAAGAGCGTGTCGGCGGCGGTGTTGAAGCCTGCCGGAGTCTTGGTTTCCACGAGCTTGTACTTGCCGTCATCAACGCGCTTGAAGGAAGCGGTGTACTTGCCGCCCTCGGTCTTGGTGATGGTCACCTCGCCACGGTCAATGGTGTAATCGTTCGTGGTGCTATCGAACTTGTAGAGCTTGAACTTCGGCAGATCGTTCTCAGCCGGGGTGCCACCGTTGAAGGTCTTGTTGATGTCCAGCTGGTAGGTGAACACAATGACCTTGTCGGTCGGGGTCTTGCCGGTTTCGCCTTCGCCGCCAACATTCGGGTTGTTGGAGAACTCAAGGGAAGCCTCATTCGGGTTGCCCGTAAAGCCGATCACAGCGTTCTCGTTCAGCGTGGACGTGTATTCGACGGTGAACTTGCCACCGGCGGCAACGGTGATTGCGTTGTCTTCAGCATCCTTGACGGCCTTCGCGTCAGCGATGGTGATGTCGAAGGTGTCCTTATCTTCGGGATTCTCAGTGACAGTGTAGGAGCCAGCGCCAAGAGTCTTGTCGCCGTACTTGACGACCACGGACTTCTTATTGAAGGTCAGGCCAGCGGACTGCTGATCGTGGAAGACCAGCTTGTAGGTCTTGTAGGCTGCGAAGTCTGCTTCGTTCGTCGGCAGGGTAGCGGTCAGCTGGAACGGCACTTCGTCGTTCACATCGTAATCGGCGGAATCCTGCCAGTTGGTCTTATCACCAGTGGAGTCGTTGACGTCCTTGACCTTCTTTTCGAAGGTCGGCTTGTCGGCCTTACGGTTCACGGTCACCGGGCCGTTGACCTGGACGATGAACAGCGTTGCCGCGTCGTTGCCGGTCACAGCATCCTTATCCTTAAGCAGGTAGTAGCCAGCAGGAGCGGGCAAAGCCGTCTTGGCGGAAACCTCGCCATAGGCAGTACCAGCCAAATCAACGTACGGGGTGATGGCTGCCAGCTTTGCCGTGTTGTCAGCATAAGTACCCTGAGCAATCTCAGCAGCAGCATCGGCAGCGGACTTGTTCGCCGTATTGTTCTTGTTGAAGTTCTGGCCGGCCTTGATATTGCTCAGCGTGCCTTCGCTCAGATCGCCGGTGAAGACCTGGTACACGGAGTAGGTGTGCGTGTCGGTCGTCGGCACGGTGATGTCGTAGTTGTTTTCAGCCGCCATGGCGGTGGAGGCACCGGCGAAACCGGCGACGGCCATTGCCGCGGTGGCTGCCACAGCGACGAGGCCTTTGAGAACCTTATTCATTGTTCTCCCTTTCTTTCTTGTTTGAAATCTTGAATCTTCAGTTATGTGTGTTCAGTTATTGCCTAGTGGGCATTGGGTCGCTACGCTACGGTCCAGTCCCCCTTCTCCTAGACGAGTTCATCATTGCCGCCTCCTGACCTTGAGGGCCATTCCAGCCGCAACAACACCTATCAACGCAGCCACCAAAGCCGCCGCGTAAATCCAATAATCGCCAGCTCCACCAGTCCCCGGCAGAATCACACCCGGCTTGTTCTTGATGTTGCCACCATTGACAGTGAACGTGGTCTGCTCGTTGTAAGCGCTTGTACCTTCAGTATTGAAGTCGGTGTTCGCGTACCAATTGCCAGCGATGTTGCCGCCTTCCAGCGGGCCAATACGGAACTTGTGAGGAGTGTTATCAAGATCGTAGCCATCAGGCGCTTTGGATTCGACGAGTTCGTACTCACCCCAGACCAAGCCGCTGATCTTGAATTTGCCGGAGTCGCCATCCAAATCAACATATGCACCAGTCTGGGTGGAGCAATCGGCGACGTTGTTCTCGTCGTTCACGCAGTCGGTGACAGTGCCAAGCGTGGCATCCGCATCGATGTACTTGGCCACGCCATTCTCCCAAGAGAAGGTCTTCGTCTGCTTGAGGGTCCACTGGGAGCCGGGAAGCGGTTTGGCATTGTTGGAGTCCGAAGACACCTTGGTCCAAGTCACGGCACCGGTTTTACGAGTGTTTGCGATCTTGTTGCCAGTGTTACCTGCGCCAAACGCCGGGCTCCAAGTAGCGGTTCCGTTGGCGATGGTGATCGTGTACACCGTATCGGACACTTCGTAACCGTTCGGCGCGGCCTTCTCCTTCAGCTGGTACGTGCCATTCGCAAGGTCGGAAACCTTGAACTTGCCGGCCTTGGTATCTTCATCCTTCTTGCTGGAAACAGTGCTGTTTTCCAGCACGTTCACCACATTGCTTTGGGTCCGCAACACGGAGGCGACCGCGCGATGCTCGCCTCTGCGGGCAGCAACACGACGGCTACTGTATGCGGCGGTGGAGGTGACGGCGCAGCCGGAAGGCGCAGTGTCAAGTATCTCAGTTGCAGTGTTCAACGTCACAATGTCGCCACCGTTGAACGCAAAACCACTGTTTGCACCGGGACGATAGAAGGATTGCGCCGTAGTCCATCCTGCCTTATCTCTGCGGATTCGGAAACTGGCGCTAGCAGGCATGACTTCATTGATGGTGTACGACACGTAACCATTGCAGCCACTGGCAACCGTCATCTCTTTTCTGTTCGGCGGATCGCCGCTGTCCGACGGCCAATTGCCATTTGCTGTCTTCCACTCAAGAAACAGCTTCTGACCATTATTCTGGTTGAAGGCATCTTGCATCTTGAAGAACACCGTGGTGGTGGTTGCCGGCGGCTTGGTCACGTTCACCCTCAGGGTGACGTATTTTCCGGTACGAGTTTCTTTCGCCGTAATCGTCACCGTCGAAGAAGTCACCTTATTCGCGGTCAACGTGACGCTTGTGCCGGTGGTGGTGCTCAACGAGACGTTATCCGCATTGTTGGAAGTGGACCATTCAACAGTGTTGCCTTCAGGAGCCACGGAAGCAGTCAGCTTGAGGGTCTTGCCCTTCTCAAGACTGATTTCCCGACCATTGGTATAGCCGTTAATCGACACGGAAGTCTCTACGGTCACGCCGGAAACATTGACAGTGAACGATGCAGTGACATTACCATCAGCCGACTTCACGGTAATAGTGGTATTGCCATTGCCGGTCGGAGTGACCAAACCGTTTTCGCTCACTGCCGCCACGGCGCTGTCGGCAGACGACCACGTCAGCTTCGCATTGTCAATGAGCGTACCGTTCTGGTCATAGGCCACCGCGTGGAATTGCTGCGCAGTGCTGTTCGTAAACGACGCGGAAACCACTTCGTTATTATTCACATCAAAGATCTTGACGGACTTGACCTCTGTACCGGACTGGTCGTCAGTAATGTTCCAAGACTGCTCAGCAGTATTGCCATATCGGCAAACTTACGAGTTGCCGTAGGAGAAGCCCATGGGCGAACATCAGAAACATCCAGTTGGCCGGCATTCAGGGCTGCGGCCAGATGGTCCACCTCAGAATCCGTAGTATCTACACCGGCAGCC
>ENA-OQNA01000141-OQNA01000141.1-human-gut-metagenome-genome-assembly--contig:-NODE-141-length-23886-cov-4.352835_pt1 | contig 23886 bp, 24 predicted proteins | sample MGYA00242625_ERZ504872 | MGnify/ENA primary metagenome ERZ504872 (study PRJEB26092, sample SAMD00036425) | human gut metagenome | host: Homo sapiens | study: EMG produced TPA metagenomics assembly of...
AGACATAAGATTTCGTTTGGCCGGATCGCTTGTTCAGGCATACAAAAAGCACAGGCACCACTCCGGAAAGAGCAATGTCTGTGCTTTTGGGGTCAGAGGCCCGGCACCAGAAAATGCTGTGCCTGCGTCAGCACCCGGGTGTCGGGGTCCAGTCCGTTGGCCGCCAGCATCTGGGCCGGCGGCACATGGAACCGCCGCGCGATATCGAACAGCGCCTCCCCTTCCTGTGCATAGTAAATGCGCAAGGTGATCTCCGGGTCGGCAGGGGTCAGGGCTTCGCCCAGCGAAATGCTGCCAATGCCCTGGCGGGTACTGCGTCCCAGGATGGCACCCTCAGCCCGGGCGGTGATGGTTACGGTAAGAGTTCCGCCGGTGCAGGTACACTGTACGCTGTCGGTACTCAGCCAGCATTCCGGCTGCAGCTGCATCCCGGCGGGCACCTCGGCCGGGATGGGCACGGAAAGCTCCAGCGTTTTTTCGTAGCTGTCCAGCTCTCCCAGGCTGTTCTCCGCAAAGGCGGTGGCCGTGGCGCGGGCTGTCAGCGCCCAGCCGACGCCCTGCCCACTCTGCTGCGAGATGCTGACAGGCCCATACGATACAAAACAGGCACGCAGCTGTGCCCCGGCATCCGGCAGCGGGCCGGAACCGGAAACCGTCGTGGTTGCATTCAGCAGGCAGACCAGTTCTTCGGCCGCCAGCTCTTGTGGGACAAGTTCCGTTTCAAACCGGGTGGAAAAGGCATCCGCCGCATATTGCAGCTGGTAGTTGCGCCAGGCCCGCAGATGCAGCATCAGGCTGGCCGACAGGGTGCCCGCCGCGTCCGGCTGCCCTTCCGTCAGGGAGAAGCCTACCGGCTCCACCACGCAAAGACACTTGCAGTCCTCGGTCAGGCCGTCCACATCCAGCACCTGCTGGAACGGCAGAGTCGTGCTCAGGCTCTGCAATTCGGTTTCCTGCTCGGCACGCCAGGCACACTGCACCCGTACTTCGCCCTTGACCACCGCTTTGCCGGACAGCAGCCGTACCTCCTGTGCAGTGGCTGTGCCTGCAATGTCCAGCACCGCCGTCGGCGGGTTGGGAAAAGCCAGCTCCCCTTCGGCCGAGATCAGCTTATCCAGCACCGCAATGCTGCGCACGCCCTGCAGGGTGTCCAGCTGCTGCTCAATGCCGCCATCGGCCAGTGCAGTGATCACCTCCGCTTTGTTCTGGGTGCGCACGGTCGCCACCAGCCCCACGGCACCCCGCACCTCCATGCGGCGCGGGTTGACCACCCGGCTGTTGAGGTATTCGGTCTGACCCTCCACCACTGCCGTCCAGGCTGTAAAGTCAAACTCCGGAAGCTCCAACTGTTTTGTAAAGGGCAGTTTCTGTTCGGTCTGGCAGAGGCCTGCACCCTCTTCGCCCTGATAATAGACCGTACAGCGCAGATAACCCTCCAGTGTCAGCCTGCCCGGCTGCAGCTGCTTTTGCAGGATGACCGGCTTTGCAAAGCATTTGACCAGTTTGAACACCGGCGGCAGATAGTCCGAGACCAGGATCTCGGTCTCCAGCGGGAGCTCTGCCTTGACGGTGCACACCGTGCCCGCCTGCGGCATCGTGTCCCGAAAGATCTTCAGTTCCATGCAAGATGCTCCTTTCCCTGTCCGCTTCTACCACACGGTATGCGGCCGGGCCGGGAGATATGCAGCAAAAAGCTCCCGCCGGGGCCTGCCCGACGGGAGCTTTGCTTGACTTGCGCTTATTCCTGCGTGTTGCTGCGGATGCCAAACAGTCTGCGCAGCACACCGCGCAGCAGTCTGGGGCTTTTGAGCACGATCACCTGCATCCCGATCCCCACCTTTCCGTCTGATACCACACTATAAGCAGTTTGCAGCCGGAATGTTCCGGAATTGCCGGAAAAGGATCAGTCCGCCACCGTTTCCACGATGACCAGTGCCCCTTCGCGAGTGGACACCGTGATGCAGTCGGAGCCTTCGGCGTATTCGTTGCTGACACCCAGCGGGTAGCCTGCGGTCAGCTCTGCATCGGTGAGTTCGTAATAGGAACCCTGCTCGCAGACGCCCTCTGCACGGCCTTCCATGGGGAACGCCGAGAAATAGAAGTAATCCTCTTTGGGGTAGCGGCGCGTCTCGCCGGGCATCACAAAGGTGATGCGGCTGCGCTCGTCCTGCAGGGTGGCACGCACGCCGCGCTTTTCCAGGCCGAGGCCGGTGCACAGGTTGGCAAGGGTGTGCTCCAGCCGCCTGCCGCCGAGGCCCCCCAGCAGAAGCACCTCGTCAAAGCCCTTCTGCACGGCCAGCTTTGCCGCGTATTCCGTATCGGTATCGTCCTTGACATGGGGCAGAACTACGATCTCGTCGTCCTCCTGCTGCGGGCAGGGTGCCGTGTCGAAGTCGCCCACGATCACATGGGGCTTGCAGTGCAGGGGCGCGCAGTTGCGGTAGCCTGCATCGCAGGCGATGATAAAATCATCTTCCCGCAGCAGACCGGCCAGCGCCGGAGAGACCGGGCAGGCCGAAAGGATCACACACCGTGCCATAAACAAACCTTCCTTGCTTTTTAAAATTTGGGGCGCTGCCAGTCCTTGACGTCCTTGACCTCATCGTACATGGCGCAGTAGCTGTCGTACCGGGTCTGGGAGAGCTTGCCCTCGGCAAGAGCCTGCCGCACAGCGCATCCCTTTTCGGTCCGGTGGGAGCAGCCGGTGAACTGGCATTGCCCCAGATAGGGCCCGAACTCCGGGAACGCGTGCTCCAGATTTTCCTTAGGGATAAAGCCTGCCCGGTTTGCTTCCAGGCTGGCAAAGCCCGGCGTGTCGGCAATTCGGCCGCCAAAGGCTTCAAAAATAGTCACTTCCCGGGTGGTGTGGCGGCCGCGGCCCAGCTTCTGGCTGATGGCGCTGGTCTCCCGGGCAGCATCCGGCAGCAATGCGTTGAGCAGCGTGGACTTGCCCACACCGGAGTTGCCGCAGAACGCGCACAGCCGTCCGCTGATCCACTGTTTGACCTCGTCCAGCCCGGCTCCGCTGCTGTAGTCGATGCGGATGAACGGCAGGGTGGATTTTTCATACGCACTGCGCAGGAACTCTGCCTCCGCCAGATCGCCCTTGGTGCACACGATCACCGGCTGCACGCCCTTGTCCACTGCAATGGCGGACAGCTTGTCCAGCACCAGGGTGCTGGGGGTAGGCTGGGTGGTGCTGGCCACCAGAAACAGAACGTCCAGGTTTGCCACCGGCGGCCGCACGAATACGTTCTTGCGCGGGGCGATCTGTGCAATGACCGAAGCACCGTTCTCGGTTTCCAGCGTTACCTCATCCCCGGCCACCGGGGCGATCTTCTGCTTGCGAAAAATGCCGCGGGGCTTGCATTCCACGATGCCATCCGGCGTTTTAACGTAGTAAAAGCCGCCGATGCCTTTTACGATATAACCGTTCATGCCTGCCTCCGTCAGCCCAACAGCGAAGTCCACCAGTCGGCAAGGCCGGAGCCTTCGCTGCTGGAAGCGGATTCACCGGTCTCAGTGCTGGAAGAAGAGCCGGAAGAGGAGCTGCTGTCACCGCCCCACAGGCTGCCCCACCAGTCGCTGCCGCTGCCGCTGGGTGCTTCCGGCTCCACCGGCGCGGGCTCCGGGCCTGCGCTCACGGTGATGTTCACGCGACCGTTCAGCTTGGCGGTGGAACCGGCCGCCGGGTTCTGCCCGATGACCGTACCCACCGGCTGGTCGCTGTACTGATCGGTCTGGCTGCCCAATCCCAGATGGTTCTGCACCAGCAGGGTGCGGGCATCGTCCACGCTCATGCCGGACAGCGACGGCACCTTGGTGGTGGTGGCCACCTGCGGGCGGCTGACATAGACCACCACCGTGGATCCGGATTCTACCTGGGTGCCGGCTGCCGGGTCGGTGCGGATCACGGCGCCGGAGGCCACGGAGGTGTCCACGGCCTGGGTCACCAGCACAGAAACGCCCAGGCTCTTGAGCTGCTGCTCGGCGTCGGCCTGCACATAGTTGGTCAGGTCCGGCACGGTGACATACTGGGTGCCCAGGCTGACGGTCAGGGTCACGCCCTGGCCCTCACGCACGGTGCGGCCGGACACCGGCGACTGTTTGTAGATATAACCGGCCGCATAGTTGCTGTTGTATTCCTGCTCCCAGGTCACGCTGATCTGGCCGGAAGCCACCTGCTCGGTGGCCTGGGCTTCCTCCTGAGTCATGCCGATGTAATCGTTCAGGGTGATATCGGCCTTGTTGTTCATCAGGTTGGACGAGTCGTTCAGGATCAGCCAGCACAGGGCCAAACAGGCCAGTGCAAAAGCGATCGTGATGCCGAACAGGACCGGCAGAAAAATGGTGCGCCGCTTGCGCTTTGCCTTTTTGCCGCGCGGGGCAGCCGACTCGTTCGGATGGTTCTGGCGGGCAGCTTTGTTCTGATTCATCGTACGTTTCACCACCTTTTCGGGTGCATCCTCTGTGATATATTGATACTCGAACATGACGGACGGGTTCTGCACATAGGTGTCCAGCGCGTCCAGCATTTCACGGGCCGAAGCATACCGGTTCTGCGGAAGCTTCGCCATGGCTTTTTCGGTGATCTCCACCAGTGCGGCAGGCACCTGCGGAGCGATTTCGTGCAGGGATTTCGGCTGATCCGAGATCTGCTTGATGGCGACCTCCACGGCGTCCTCTGCATCAAACGGCAGCTGACCGGAGAGCATCTCGTACATCATGACGCCCACCGAGTAAATATCGCTGGTGCAGTCGGTCTCGTCGCCCTTGGCCTGCTCCGGGCTGATATAGTGCACACTGCCCATGGTCTTGCCGCTGAGCAGCTGGTTTTCGGCCCGGGAGATGCGGGCGATGCCAAAGTCCATCATCCGCAGCTGGCCGTTGTCCAGCAGCATGATGTTCTGGGGCTTGATGTCCCGGTGCACCACACCGTTGGCGTGGGCGTGCTCCAGCGCCTTGAGGATCTGGGAAATAAAGTGCACGGTCTCTCGGCTGGTGAGTTTGCCGCCCCGCTCGTTGAGGTATTCCCGCAGGGTCATACCGTCCACATATTCCATAACGATATACTGCAGCTGGTCGTTGACCGAAACGTCGTATACCTTGACGATGTTGGGGTGGTTGAGCAGCGAAATGGCCTTGGATTCGTTCTTGAACCGGCGCACAAGCTCCGGGTCGTGGGTGTACTCCTGCCGGAGCACCTTCACCGCCACCACAGTACCGGCGGGCACCGGGCCGTTGCGGCCCAGCATAACCGCCTTGTACACGTTGGCCATGCCGCCGGAGCCGATGAGTTCCTTGACTTCATACAGCCCATCCAGCTTTTTGCCGATCAGGTTATCCATGGTGCACCTCCAGCGGCTCCACGCCCAGCAGCAAGGCCGTGATGTTGTCCTTGCCGCCGTTCTCGTTGGCTGCCCGGATCAGCAGATCCGGCAGGTCGTAGAAGCTGCCAGTACGCAGCAGCTGTTCCAGCTGAGGCCGGGGCACCGCGTTGGTCAGGCCGTCGGAGCACAGCAGCAGAATGTCGCCCGGATGCACAGCCACACTGGTGAACTCCGGGTCCAGACGGTAATCCACGCCCAGCGCCCGGGTGATGATGTTCTTCTGGGGGTGATGCTCGGCTTCCTCCACGGTGATGGTGCCACAGTCCACCAGCTCCTGCACATAGGAGTGATCATGGGTGAGCTGCGCGAGGCTGCCGTCCCGGAACAGATAGGCACGGGAGTCGCCTGCGTGGCACAGATAGGCTTTGCCGGAGCGCACCAGTGCGCACACCGCCGTGGTGCCCATACCGGCCAGAGACTCTTCCCGGATGGACTTCTGGAACACAAAGCGGTTGGCGCTGACCAGCGTCCGTTTGAGAAAGAGCTCTTCCTCTCCGGGCAGACATTTGTTGTAGTGCTCCTGAAAACAGCGCTCGATCACATCGCATGCGCTCTGGGATGCTTCCCTGCCGCCGCGTGCGCCGCCCATGCCGTCGCACACCAGGGCCCAAGCCGCATCCCCGGGCAGCTGCCCAGCACGGTAATCGTCCTGATTGTCCTGTCGGACAAGCCCGACGTCCGTTTTTCCTGCAAGTTTCATAGGCTTCTCCCTCTGTTATGCCTTCCCGTTCATTTCATCGCGGCGCAGCTGGCCGCAGGCGGCGCTGATCTCGCTGCCCAGACGGCGGCGGACCGTAGCGTTGACGCCCAGACTTTCCAGCTTCTGCTGGAAACGGCGCACATTGGCCGCATCGGTCGCGGAGTAGGGGCTGCCGTCCACGGGGTTGATGGGGATCAGGTTGACGTGAGCACCCATGCCGCGGATCAGGTCCGCCAGCTGCTTTGCACAGGCGTCGGAGTCGTTGACGCCGCGCACCATGGAGTATTCAAAGCTGACGCGGCGTCCGGTGGTGTCCTGATAGCGTCGCACGGTCTGGATCAGCTGCTCCACCGGGTAGGCGTCGTTGACCGGCATCATGCTGCTGCGGATCTGGTTGTTGGGGGCGTGCAGCGACACCGACAGGGTGAGCTGCAGCTTCTTTTCGGCCAACATGTCAATCTTGGGCACCAGGCCGCAGGTAGACAGGCTGATGTTGCGCATGCCGATGTTGACGCCCTCCGGCGAGGTAATGTTTTCCAGAAAACGCATCACTTCGTCAAAATTGTCCAGTGGCTCGCCGATGCCCATGAGCACGATGTGGGAAATGCGCTCCCCGATGTCCTTCTGGGCGGTGTAGATCTCGGAGCAGATCTCACCGGCTTCCAGGTTGCGCACACGCCCGGCCTGGGTGGATGCGCAGAAGCGGCAGCCCATGCGGCAGCCTACCTGAGTGGACACGCACACCGTGTTGCCGTAGTGGTAGCGCATGACCACCGTTTCGATGCAGTTGCCGTCGGCCATGCGCAGCAGATACTTCACGGTGCCGTCCTTTGCTTCCTGACGGCGCTCGATCTGCGGGGCAGCGATGTAGAAGGCTTCTTCCAGCTTGGCCAGCAGGGTCTTGGGCTGGTCGGTCATGGCCGAAAATTCGGTGACCAGCTTCTGGTGTACCCAGTGGAAGATCTGCTTGGCCCGGAAGCCCGGCTGCCCCAGCGCCTTGAGCTCAGCGGAAAGCTCCGCCAGCGTCAGCGAAGAAATACAGCGTTTTTGTTCCATTGTGTTCTCCTATTGATCAATACGAACCAGTACACGGCGGCATTGCACCTCTCAGCGCGTTTTTTGCAGCGCACAGAGGAAAAAGCCGTCCATGCCGGTGCGGGTGGGCACCGAGAGCGCCCCATATTCGGTTACCGTCATGCCTGCCGGGAAGGCCACGGCAGGCTCTGCCACGCAGAACTCCGGGTGCCGCTGCAGGAATGCGCGGATCTGCAGTTGATTTTCTTCCGGCTCGATGGTGCAGGTAGAGTAGACCATCCGCCCGCCGGCCTTGAGCAGCCGGGCCGCTGTATCCAGAATGGCCGCCTGGGTGGCCAATAATTCAGCCTGCCGGGCCGGGTCCAGCTTTTTATAGCGCAGGTCCGGCTTTTTTGCCAGAATACCCAGACCGCTGCAGGGCACATCCGCCAGAATGCGGTCGGCCTGCGGCAGGGCCGGGTTTGTCTGCGTTGCGTCATTGCACAGGGTTTTCACATTGGTAAACCCCATCCGTTCCACGGCGGTGCGGATGAGCTGCACGCGGTTCTCCGCCGCGTCGCAGCTGTACAGCGTGCCGGTATTCTGCATTTCCTCGGCCAGCAGCAGGGTCTTGCCGCCGGGCGCGGCGCACAGGTCCAGCACGGTCTCACCGGGTTTTGCCTCCACACAAAGGGCCGCCAGCTGGCTGGCCTGCCCCTCCACATGGTAATATCCCTGCCAGAACAGTTCCTGGTCGGCGGGGCTGCCCTCGAACCGGGCCAGCACACTGCCGGGCACTACGCCCTGCCGCACCTCTCGCACACCGAGTGCAGTGAGCTTTTCGCACAGCGCAGCGGCGTCCGCTTTGAGCGGGTTTGCCCGCAGGCTGGTCAGGCCGTCGTCCGCCTTGTAGGTGAGGATGTTCCGTGCTTCGTCCGGGTAGTTCTTGTGCAGGAATTCTGCCACATCCTGCCCGGCCGAGCCCAGCACCATCAGGCGCTCTATGTCATCCCTGAACACTGCCGTGTCCAGATCATAGGTACAGGCGCGGCGCAGCACAGCGTTGACCAGACCGGATGCACTGGATTTTTTAAAGCTCCGGGTCAGCTTGACCGCCTCATTGACGGCAGCCGACACCGGCACCTGCATATAGCGGGCCTGTGCCAGCGCAGCACGCAAGATCTCGCGCACCGGGGCATCCAGCTTTGCCAGACCCTTGGGCAGAAACTGTTCCAGAATATAGTCCAGTGTGCCCCGGTGTTCCAGCACTGTGTAAAAAATGGCACTGGCAAAGGCCTTGTCGCGGCCTTCCAGCTTCTGGCGCTTGAGTTCGGCGTCCAAGATCAGGTTGGAAAAGCCGTCCTGCTCCTGCCGCACCAGCGCGGCGACCGCCGCCGCCCGCGGATTGGCCGCCATCAGAGGACGTCCCCCGTTTTCAGGCGCAGACCGGCCGCAAAGGAGGTGCCATCCATGGGCTTTTTGCCTTCCGGCACCACCTGCAGCAACTGGATGCCGCCGTCAGCACAGGCCACGGTGAGGGGCTTTGTTGCCAGCACAGTGCCCGGGGCTTCCCCCTGAGAGGCGACCGCACGGCACTCCATCACCTTGACCTTTTTGCCGCCGGAGGTCACGAACCAGGCGCAGGGCCAGGGGTTCATGCCGCGCACCCAGTTGTGGATATGGGCGGCGGACTCGGTCAGGCGGAACTCCGCCATTTCCTTGTTCAGCATCGGGGCCAGCGTAGCGTTTGCATGGTCCTGGGGCTGCGGCGTCAGGATCCCGGCAGCAATGGCCGGAACCACCTCGCACAGCACGCGGGCACCCACGGCCGTCACCCGGTCGAACAGCTCGCCGCTGGTCTCCTCCGGGCCGATGGCGATCTTCTCGCAGCGCAGCACGTCGCCGGTGTCCAGACCTTCGTCCATCTGCATGATGGAAACGCCGGTTTCGGCATCACCGTTCAGCACCGACCACTGCACTGGAGCACTGCCGCGGTACTTCGGCAGCAGCGAGACGTGCAGGTTGATGCAGCCGTACTTCGGCAGCTCCAGCACCGACTTGGGCAGGATGCAGCCGTAAGCCACCACCACGATCAGTTCCGGGGCAAGGGCACGGATGTTGGCATCCTCGCTGCCATCCCGCAGGGTGCGGGGCTGGAATACCGGGGTGCCGTGCTCCCGTGCCACTTCCTTGACCGGCGGGGCCGTGAGCACCTGCTTGCGGCCCACAGGCTTGTCGCGCCGGGTGTATACCGCGCAGATGTCATGCCCGGCGGAATACAGGGCTTTCAGGCACTCGGCGGCAATGTCCGGCGTGCCCATGAACAGAATGCGCATCAGTTGTTTCCTTTCGCTTCACGGGCGGCTTTCTTGCCCTCTTCGGTGTCCTCGTAGAAATATTCGCTGGACTGCATGATGGTGATGCCGTCCAGATGGTCGTTCTCATGCTGGATGCAGCGGGCCAGCAGGTCCTCGGCTTCCAGTTCAAACCAGTTGCCGTGGCGGTCCTGTGCACGCACCTTGACGGCGGCGGGACGGGTCACCGCACCGTTGTGCCCCGGGAAGGACAGGCAGCCCTCATAGGCGGTCTCCTCATCCTCAGACACCGCGAGGATCTCGGGGTTCACAAAGTCGATGAACTTGTACTCGTAATCCTCCGGGATCTCTTCCGGTGCGTCGGTGGTGTCCCACACCACGAACAGGCGGCGCAGTATGCCCACCTGCGGGCCGGCCAGACCCACGCCGTCGGCGGCGATCATGGTCTCACGCATATCGTCCAGCAGGGTGGCCAGACGATCGTCAAAGTTGGTAACGGGGCGGCAGACCTTGTTCAGGATGGGGTCGCCTTCTTTTACAATGTTGCGGATTGCCATAAATGGTACCTCCAAAGATTATCAGATATCACCGTCCGAATGCAGGTCCACCACAACGGTGGCCTTGGACGGAAGTTTTTCCTGTTCATAACAGTCCAGCGTACTGCGCACAAGGTCACGGAAGCGTCGGTCGTTGCGGCACTTGACGGTGAGCTTGTAGCGGTAGCTGTCGTTGATCTTTTCAATGCTGCCCGGCGTAGGGCCCAGCACCCGCAAAGGCAGGTCGGGCTGTTTTGCCGCCTGCTGCCCCAGCAATGCCGAGAATCGGGCGGCGGCCCGGGCCACTTCGATTTCCTTTGGCCCGGCAAAGCCGATGACACACAGCCCGCAGAAGGGCGGGTACAGGCCCAGTTTCCGGTATGCGATCTCCTGCTCGAAAAAGGCGTCGTAGTCCTGTGCGGCGGCAAGGTTGAGCACCGGGTTGTCGGGGTCGGTGGTCTGGATGATGGCAAAGCCGGGGTCCTTTGCACGGCCGCTGCGGCCCACCACCTGTGTGATGAGACTGAACACGTTCTCGTAGGCGCGGAAGCCCTGTGCGAACAGCAGCGAGTCGATGCCCAGCACGCCCACAAGGGTCACGTCCTCGAAATCGAGGCCCTTGGCCACCATCTGGGTGCCCACCATGATGTCGTACTCGTGGTTTGCAAACTTTGCCAACAGTTTTTCGTGAGCGTCCTTGGCGGCGGTGGAGTCCTGATCCATGCGCAGCACCCGTGCTTCCGGAAACAGCCTTGCCAGCTCTTCCTCAGCTTTCTGGGTGCCGAAGCCCCGGTATTGCAGCTTGCCGCCGCAAGTCGGGCAGACCGTGGGCGGCGGGTCCATCTGGCTGCCGCAGTAGTGGCACAGCAGCTTGTGGGCTGACTTATGATACACCATGGGCACGCTGCACTTGGGGCATTTCAGCACCTCGCGGCAGTCGTCGCACTGGGCCATGGTCTGGTAGCCCCGGCGGTTCAAGAGCAAAATGGTCTGCTTTTTCGCCTCCAGATTGCGGTGGATGGCATCTTCCAGTGCAAGGCTGATCTCCCGCGGGTTGCCGGAGGCCAGCTCGGCCCGCATATCCACGATCTGCACCGTGGGCAGCGGATTGCCGCCGTAACGCTGGGTAAGCCGTACCAGCTGGGTGCGGCCGTTCCGGGCCGCGTAAAAGCTCTCGGTGCTGGGGGTGGCGCTGGCCAGCAGCAGCAGGGCACCATTCTCGGCGGCACGCTGCCGGGCCACTTCATGGGCGGAGTAGCGGGGCGCCGACTCGGAACGGTAGGTATGTTCCTGTTCCTCGTCCACGATGATCAGTCCGATGTTTTCCAGCGGCGAGAAGATCGCGCTGCGGGTGCCCACCACGATGTCGGCACCGCCGTCCTGGATCATCTGCCATTGCAGCAAGCGTTCGGTGTGGTTGAGGGCCGAATGCTGCACCGCCACCCGACGGCCAAACTGCCGCTTGAGCCGCAGGATCATCTGCGGTGTCAGGCTGATCTCCGGCACCAGCACCAGCGCACGTTTGCCCAGCTCCAGACACCGGGCAATGAGCTTTAAGAATACCAGCGTTTTGCCGCTGCCGGTCACGCCATACAGCAGGGCCGAATGCGGGGCGGCGTCCTCCAGCTTCGGCAGCAGCGCGTCATAAGCGGCCTGCTGCTCCTGCGTGAGCACGATGGGCTCATTCTGCAACGGGATGGAGGCATACAGGTCGATGGATTTGTTCACCTTGGTGCATTCCAGCACGCCTTTGGTACAGAGATTGTCCAGTACGGCGCGGCTGATGCCCTTTTCTTCCAGCTCCGTCAGGGTGCGGGGGCCGCCGCCCAGCAGGGCCACGGCCGCCAGCTGTTTGGCGGTGGGCTTTGGCTTTTGCGGCAGGGTACCGGCCAACCGGTAGGAATTTTCTGTATGACGGACCAGCTGCTTTTGCAGCACGGGCGTAACCCCATCGGCCGCCACGGTGGGCTTGTACTGTGCCCCGTAGGGGATGACCGCCTTGACGGCCTCGTAGTAGGTGCAGAAGGTGCGCTCCTTTAGAAAGTGCACCAGCCGCAGCAGCTCCGGGGTCAGACAGGCCGACGCCGGGGCCACGTCGAACAGGAACTTGAGCTTGGAATGTTCCGGCTCGGCGTCACAGGCCAGCACCACCCCCATGCGGGCGCGGCTGCCCCGGCCAAAGGGCACCAGCACCATGCTGCCCAGACGCACCTTGTCCTGATGCTCCGGCAAAACGGCATAGGTGTACAGTTTATCAAAATGGAAGGTCGCGTTGCTTACGGCAACACCCACCGTTTTTGGCATGGGCACGGGCTCCTTTGCGGTTTGATTTACTGTGCGATCCCGGCGCGGCGGCAGATGACCTGATACAGCTCTTCTGCGCAGGATGCTACCTCGTTGTTGACCAGCTTGAGGGTGAACTTATCCTGCTCGGCCAGCTCGCTCTGGGCCGTGGCCAGACGCTCGCGGATGCTTTCTTCGGTCTCGGTTCCGCGGCCACGCAGGCGGTGTTCCAGTTCTTCCACCGACGGCGGCAGCAGGAACACCGTGGTAGCACCCGGGAACATCCGGCGGATGTTGGCAGCACCGTGCACGTCGATGACCAGAACCACCAGTTTGCCGGCTTCCAGACGCTTGTCCACTTCCTCGCGCAGGGTGCCGTAGTAGTTGCCGTTGTAGAAGTTGTATTCCACCACCTGATCGGTGTCGATCAGCTGACGGAACTGCTCCTGGGTGCGGTAGTAGTAATCCACACCTTCCTGCTCCCCGGGGCGGGGGCTGCGGGTGGTGGCAGACACGGTTTTTTCAATCTCCGGATGGGCTTCGCGCAGTGCCTTGACCACGCTGTCCTTACCGGTGCCGGCGGCACCGGACACAACAAACAGAAATTTATCCTTCTCCATGGGTCTGTTCCTCCTCTGTTGTTCCCTTGCTCTCCTGCCCGGCCGCACGGTTTGCCACCGTTTCCGGCTGAAGGGCCGAGAGCACCACATGATCGGAATCCATGATGAGCACGGCACGGGTGCTGCGCCCATAGGAAGCGTCGATCAGCATGCCGCGTTCCCGCGCTTCCTTGACAAGACGCTTGACCGGCGCAGAATCCGGGCTGACCACTGCCACGACCCGGCCCGCGCTGACCATATTGCCAAACCCGATGTTGATCAGCTTCATTGAATTCCTCCGAAAAAGTCTGTATCACTCCAGATTCTGGATCTGCTCGCGGATCTTCTCGATCTCCGCCTTCATGTCCACCACGATGCGGGTGATGTCCAGATCCTGACACTTGGAACCGATGGTATTCGTTTCGCGGTTCAGCTCCTGCGTCAGGAAGTCCAGCTTGCGGCCCACCGGCTCGTTCAGCTGCAGGATCCCGCGGTACTGCGAGATGTGGCTGCGCAGGCGGACGGTCTCTTCATCCACGGCAGTCTTGTCGCCAAAGATGGCGGCCTCGGTCAGCACGCGGGCATCGTCGATGTCGCGGTCCTCCAGAATGACCTTGAGCTTTTCGTACAGGCGGTTGGTATAGGCCTCCACCCGGCCTGCGCTCAGGGTCTCCACCTTGCCGACGCATTCCTCCAGGAAGTTCAGGCGGTTTTCCACGTCGGCCTTCATCTTGGCACCCTCGGCAGCACGCATCTCCACAAAACGGTCCAGTGCCTGGGCCGTGACGGCAGACACATCTTCCCACAGCTGCTCTTCGTCCACATCGGCGTGGCGGGTGGCCAGCACGTCCGGGAAGCGGGTCAGGACAGCGGCAGAAATGTCATTCTTGACCCCCAGCTGCTCCGAAAGATCCCGCATGGCCTGCTGATAGCTGCGGGCCAGCTCCATGTTCACGGTGACCACCGTGTCGGCGGCATCCACGTTCTGGATAGTCATGCTCAGCTCCACCTTGCCGCGGGTGATGCGCTCATTCAGCTGCTTTTTCAGGCGGCTGTCCAGGTAGCTGCAGGTGCGCGGAATGCGCGAGGAATACTCAAAATAGCGGGAGTTTACGCTGCGCAGTTCCACCGTGATTTCACGGCCGCTGCGCACTGCGGTTCCCCTGCCGAAACCGGTCATGCTTAAAATCATACGTTCTCCTTTTTTGTGTGTTTGCGTACAGTTTCCGGCATATGTATCCGCCTTTGGGTATACAAGCCCATGTTACGATACATATAGCATCATTTTACTATTCTTTTCTGAAAAATTCAAGGTGCAGGATCAGGCTCTTTCCGGGCCGGAATACGGCATTGCGCGCAGGTGCGAAACAAAAGCCCCGGCGCGATCCTGAAAATAAAGATCGCGTCAGGGCTTCCGGGTCAATGAGCCGTTTTTCCGACATTCGTTTTATACACGCAGGTCACGCTGCTTTTCCAGCAGATCTGCGTTCAGCAGGGTCTGTTCCACCCAGTGGATATTGTCGGAAATGGTGTCCAGCGAGACTTCGTATTCCTTTGCAATGCTGTCCATGCTGCGATACTGGCAGCGATAGGTCAGGGTGAGGATCAGTTTGTCGACCATGGTGATCTTGGTAAAACGCGGCTTGCGCTTGTGTTCCCGGCGGTAGCCTTCTTCCAGCGCCTGTCAGCATGACGGCCGAATTCCTCCCGGGTAACCCCCATCAGGTTCCGGTAATCCGCTTCACACAGGTCGGTGAGGTGTTCTTCGGTAATACGCCTCATGGCAATAACCCCCTTTGCTCAGAATAACACTTGATATGATTGTTAATTATAAAAGGAATGCCGTGGCAAGTCAATGCAGTTGTGTCAGATTTCTGGTAAAAAGTGGGTGTATTTGTTGCATTTTAGTTGCATAAAGGCGAAATCCTCCTGTTTTTGCCAAAACAAAAAGCCTCCCGCTTGTGTACGGGAGGCTCGCTGTTCAGTTCAGATGAGCAGATCAGACGGGGTGAGACTGATTGGTGTAGTCCACATGGTCACCGTCCACGCCCTGCTTCTTGGCATTGCGCTTGTCGAAGAACTTGGGTGCCACCTGCGGGAACATGGCGTAGGTCAGCACGTCCTCTTCCTGCGTTGCCCACTTGGCGGCTTCAGCCTTCAGCTTGTCCATCTCAGGAGCCAGCGTGTCGGCAAAGCGGCAGGTGATGGGCTGCTCATCGCCCAAGATCTTCTTGGTGAACTCGGGCTTGATGGGAGCGGGAGTCTTGCCGTAGTCGCCGTGGACCAGGCCCTTGAACTCCTTGGTGACCATCTTGTAGCGCTCGCCCAGGATGACGTTGAACACGGCCTGCGTGCCAACGATCTGGCTGGTGGGGGTGACCAGCGGCGGATAGCCTGCATCCTCGCGGACGCGGGGGATCTCGGCCAGCACTTCGTCCAGCTTGTCCTCCTTACCGGCATCCTTCAGCTGCTTGAGCATGTTGGAGAACATGCCGCCCGGCACCTGATACAGCAGGGTGTTGGCATCAACGCCCAGGCTCTTGGGGCTGATCTGGCCGTTGGCAATATACTTCTCACGCAGCTTTGCAAAGTATGCGCGCACGACATTCAGCTGCTTCAGGTCCAGACCGGTGTCGTAATCGGTGCCCTGCAGGGCAGCGACCAGGCTCTCGGTGGGCATGTGGCTGGTGCCCAGGCTCAGGGGACTCATGGCGGTGTCGATGATGTCAGCACCCGCCTCGATGCCCTTGAGGATGGACATGGAAGCCAGACCAGCGGTGTAGTGGCTGTGGATGTCCACAGGGATGCTGACGTTCTCCTTCAGCTTCTTGACCAGGTCATAGCAGGTATAGGGAGTGAGCAGACCGGCCATATCCTTGATGCAGATGGAGTTTGCGCCCATCTCTTCCAGGGTCTTGGCGTAGGCTGCAAAGTACTCGTTGTTGTGCACAGGGCTCAGGGTATAGCTGATGCAGCCCTGCACATGAGCGCCTTCCTTGTTGGCTGCCTTGATGGCAGTCTGCAGGTTGCGGGGATCGTTCAGTGCGTCGAAGATGCGGATGACATCAATGCCGTTTGCCACGGACTTCTGCACAAAATACTCCACAGCATCATCTGCGTAGGGGCGGTAGCCCAGCATGTTCTGACCGCGGAACAGCATCTGCAGCTTCTGGTGGGGCAGCTCCTTGCGCAGGATGCGCAGACGCTCCCAGGGGTCCTCATCCAGGAAGCGGATGCAGCTGTCGAAGGTGGCGCCGCCCCAGCATTCCACAGAGAAGTAATTGATCTTGTCCATCTCGGGCAGGATCGGACGCATCTCGTCCATGGTCATGCGGGTAGCCAGCAGGGACTGGTGCGCATCACGCAGGACCACTTCGGTCACTTTGATCGGCTTTTTCGCCATGGTTGTCACCTCTCCCTTAGTTCATGGAAACCAGAACGTCACCGGAGTTGACGGTGTCGCCCTTGTTGACATTCACGGATGCAACGGTGCCGTCCTGGGGAGCCAGGATCTCGTTCTCCATCTTCATGGCCTCCAGGATCACCAGCACATCGCCGGCCTTGACGGAAGCACCTGCGCTGACCTTGACGTCCAGAATGTTGCCGGGCATGGGAGCCTTGACGGAAACAGCGCCTGCGGCACCGGCAGCAGCCTTCGGGGCGGCAGCGGGAGCCGGAGCAGCCTTGGGAGCAGCGGGGGCAGCCGGAGCGGCAGCAGCAACAGGAGCAGCACCTGCAGCGGTCTCCTCCACGGAAACGCTGTAAGCAACACCATTGACGGTAATATTGTAGTACTTCATGGAAGGATCCTCCAAATCAAAATCGTATCAGATAAAACGTTCGGATGCTTACAGAGCCATGTTGCCGTGCTTCTTGGGCAGGCGGGCAGCACGCTTGGTGCTCAGCAGCTCCAGGGCTGCAACCACGCTGGAGCGCACATTGGCAGCGTCACAGACCATATCGGCAGCACCGCAGGCCACAGCGTTGGCAGCGCTGCACACCTCTGCGGTGTAAGCGGCAGCCTTGGCGTTGGTGGCAGCAATGATGTTGTCGGAAGCGTCGATCTCATCCTTGTACAGAACGCTGACCGCTGCGCTGGGCTCCAGAGCGCTGACCACGCAGCCGGTGACGGCGATGCGCAGGTCCGCAGCAGCCAGTGCGGTGTAGACAGGGCCCACAGCCTTGCCGGCCAGAACGGTGACCTTTGCGGTGGTGGCGTCGGCGTAGGTGGCGGCCAGACGGGCAGCCTCACGGATGCCGCCGGCGATGTCATCGCTCACGCTGGGCACAAAGCCCTCGGTGTCCACAACGGTGACCACCGGCACGCTGAAGGCGTCGCACAGGCGCACAAAGCGGGCGATCTTGGCCACGCAGTTGTGGCACAGGTTCTTGCCGGTAGCCACAACGCCCACGGCGTTGCCGCCGACGGTGGCAAATGCGGTGTAGACCGACTTGCCAAAGCCTGCATACAGCTCCACGGTGCTGTCCTTGTCCACCACAGCGGCAGCAGCCTTGGCAGGCTCTGCACTGGCAGCCAGAGCAGCAGTGGGCTGCTCAAACTCAAAGATCGCAGGGCCGGTCAGGTTGTTGGCGGGCAGCAGACCCACGATGTGGGCAGCCTTCTCGGCAGCCTCGGCGGCGTCGGCAGCCACGATGGATGCCACGCCGGCCTTGGCAGCGGCAGCAGCACTGCCGGCATCAGCCACCTTGTCGCCCTTGGCGGCAGAGGTGAACGGAGCGGTGAAAAACAGCTCTGCGCCCTCGGCCATGATGCACACGTCGGCATTGGCAGCGCTCAGTGCGCTGGTGCCACCGCACACACCCAGAACCACCGCCACCTGCGGGATCACGCCGGAAACCTTTGCGATCTGCGCATTCAGCTTGGCATTGGCCGTGAGCACATCCAGGCCCTCTGCCAGCTTTGCGCCCACCGAGTTATAGAACGTGACGACCGGGCAGCCAGTCTGTGCGGCCATCTCCAGGACCTTGATGTTCTTCTCAACGTCCTTGACGGTAACAGCCTCGCCGTTCTGATAGACAGCGTATGCCTGCTGACCTGCTGCATAGCCGCAGGCAGCACTCACCGCACCATCGGCAAACAGCGCGGTGTATTCCCCGTCATCGAAAAACTTGGCGAGGATTTCTCCCTTATTGATCTTTGAAGCCATGATAAGACCTCCTGGTTGTCTGTGTGAGCTTTCAAAATTGGTTTTATTATACTGTTTTTGCCAGGAAATTGCAAGACTTTCTATAAAAATCCATCGAAAACAACATCTGTCTGCCCCAATCCATAATTTTTTAACGATGTATCGCCCTGCGCTTTTTTCGCTTCCGCAAGCCTCCTGCAGTGCACCCGGCACCGGTGTAAAAAAATTTCTTTCATTTTTGGTAAATGTGCTCTCCATCCGCACATATCTTTTTGGTCAGAATTGTGTTACACTGATGTTACATTCCCTGCGGAATCATAAAATCCGGGTAAAATCCGACAGACAATGCCATCCAACCGCCCGGGAAACAACAAAAATCCACGCAAAAGAGGTCCGACAAACTTTGAAATCTTTCGCTTCTTCCCTGCACGCTTTCAACCAGACCTATCATTCTTTGCAGCGCTCAGCCGGTGCTCTGCTGCACCATGCCGGGGTCATCCTGCCGGCGCTGGTCGGACTGTACGCAGTCGCAACCAACCTGCTGTTTATCCCGCTGATGCAGCAGCTCTGGTCGCTGACACTCCGGTTCGCGCCCGTGCATTACCTAAACAACAGCAATGCTTCGGACATTTTTGTCTCCCCGGCCATCATCCTGTGTCTTGTGGTCATTGCATTGCTGACAGCATTCTGGGCGCTGTCTGAATTTTCGGTGCTGCTGCACGGACTGGAGTTGGTCCGCAGCGACAGACCGGTGCAGCTGCCTGCCCTGCTGCGGGATGCGCTGGTGGACATCCGGCACACGTTTCTTCCGCAGAACTGGCCGGTCCTCGTATACAGCGCCGTGCTCATCCCCTTCACCAGCTTTTTCCTGACCTCCAACTACGTCACCCAGTTTGCCGTACCGGAGTACCTTCTGGGCGTACTGCGCGCCACCACACGTTATCATGCGCTGTATCTGGCGATCGTGGTACTGCTGGTTCTATTGTTTCTCTCCTGTGCGCTGGTGCTTCCCCTGTTTGTCCTGGAGCGCCGCAGCCTGTGGCAGGCCGTCCGGGAGAGCGTCGGGTTCGTGCGGCAGCGAATTTTCCGCACAGCGCTGCTTCTGCTGCGCTGGAATCTCTCGGCAGTCCTCCGTTCGGGCAGCCTGGCCCTGTGCGTACTGGCACCGCTGTACGCGGTCATTCTGGGCATCGGGCTCCAGAACACCACTGCCATGGTGGCGCTGTCCCGCGCCAGCCTGCTGGTCGAGGTGCCGTTCTTCCAGTTCCTGCTCGACTGCTCCATCACCATTGCGCAGTGCAGCATCCTGTTTTTGCTGTACCGCCGTCTGCGGGAGGGTGATGCCGTGCCGGAGGATACCCAGAATGGGAAGCCCGTCCGTGCGAAGGGCCGTCGCCTGCTGGCCGCTGCGGTGGTCGGCGTCACGCTGGTCACAATCGGCCTTTCCTTTATTTATATTGCCCTGCCGGCGGATGATGAGCTGCGCACCATGCTGGGCGGTGCGGCTCCCATCGTCACGGCACACCGCGGCTATTCGACGGCTGCACCGGAGAACACCCTGCCCGCCTTTCAGCTGGCCATCGGCCACCACAGCGACCGGGCCGAGCTGGATGTGCAGATGACGAAAGACGGCGTGGTCATGGTGACCCACGACACCAGCCTGCGCCGCTGCACCGGCCGCAACGCCAACATCTATGACCTGACCTTTGCACAGGTGCGGGAGCTGGATGCCGGGCGGTGGTTCAGTGCCCGGTACGCCGGTACGCAGATCCCCACACTGGAAGAGGTGCTGGACCTGTGCAAGGGGAAAATCCAGCTGAACATCGAGATCAAGCCAAATGCCGCCACCCCGGAGCTGGAAGCTGAGACCGTGCGCATCATCCGGGAAAAAGGCTTTGAAAAGGACTGCGTGATCACCTCCCAGAGCTACGAGACCCTTTGCAAGGTAAAGGAGCTGGACCCCGAGATCGAGACGGGGTATATTCTGGCGCTGGGCGTGGGCACCTATTACGACCTGCCTGCCGCCGACTTTTTCAGCGTGGAATCCACCTTTATTACCTCCGGCATGGTGCAGCAGATCCATCTGCGCGGCAAGACGGTGTCCGCCTGGACGGTCAATCGTGCGGAGGACGCCCGTGACCTGCTGAGCCTTGGCGTGGATGATGTGATCACCGACAAGCCTGAGATGGTACAGGACCTGCTCAATGAGGACGCCGACCTTGACCGGAACCTTGTGCTGATGCGTGACCGGCTCAAGGAACTGCTGGGCCTGACGGAAAGCGCCGACAGCGAGGTCGACCCGGATGACAGCGCCATTGAGGAGGTGCTGGAAGACCCGGAGGAACTGTTGGATCAGGCATGATCTTCTTCCCGGACAGACACAGCAAAGCCCCCGGCTCTTGATCGTGAGAGCCGGGGGCTTTTTGCGGGGCTTTGCGCCCGAAGGATCATTTCTGCAGGGTGTTCCAGGCAGGCATTTCATTGCGCAGCTTTTCCCACATGGGCATGGCCGTTCCGGCCTGTTTGCGCAAAGCCTCAAAGGCTTCGTCCAGGTACTGCATCTCCTTTACTGCGTGCATGGCGTGGTCGGAAGCACACAGGCGGCCCAGCGGAGTCTTGGCCATGGCAAGCACCATGGCGTCCATCTTGCGGCGGCCTGCCGTGCCGGGCTTGTAGCAGTCCGTATTCTCTGCGTCGTTCACCGGGATGCCGAGAGCCTTGAGCATCTCACAGCCCTCATAGGCGGCATCCAGAATGGCAGCGCGCTGCTGTTTGGTGGCGCGGGTCAGGTCCCCGTTGCAGGCATAGCACACATAGCAGACCGGCAGAATGAACGCAATGTGGCACTTGAGCCACTCGTCCATATCGCTGTAGAACGTCAGCTTATACTTTGTGCCGTCAAAGGCGGTCTTGAGCCGGATGCGGAAGGTACCGGAAAGCGGAGCCGTGGCACCGCCCACCGTCATGCCCACACCGGTGTGCACACTGACCACCCGATCGCGCTCCCGGCGGCCTGCGGTGTTCTGGAAGCCAAAGGCGACCTTGTCGGCTGGGCGCTGCATAGCTTCCAGAACCTGCTTTGCATGGGGGTCGTTGCCCACGAATACAAAGTAGGGGCTCCGGTTGGCCTTGAGGACGGGCAGCACATCCGGCAATTGACCGGCCTGCAGCACCACGAACACAAGGTCGTAGAAGTCCTCCGGGGCCAGGACGTCGATGGTGCGCACCCGGTCCACCGTGGTTTTGCGCTGCGCCCATTGGCGGATGACCAGACCCTTCTGGTCGATGCGCTCCTTCCACTCCCCGCGTGCCAGCAAGGTCACGTCGTTCTTTTTGTTCTGCAGCAGCACATGGGCCAGTTCACAGCCCAGCACGCCGGCTCCGTACACCAGGATCCTCATGCAGATGCGCCTCCCTCATGAAATGGTTTCCGGGTTTATTTTTTCAAAAACGAGAAAAAACCTTTTTTCTCGTACGGTGCACTCGATACGCCCTTGACTTCGTAGCCGGTGGCGTTGATGACATCCCGCAGCTTTGCCTCGTCCAGAGCCTGTTCCGAGTGGATCACCGTCTGGCCCTTGGTGTGGGAAGAGGCCACTTTCTTTGCCTCCGGAAATGCCTTGCGCACGGCATCGTTGACATGGCTCTCGCACATGCCGCACATCATACCGTCTACCTTTACCACTGTTTCGATCATTGTCTGTTCCCTCCATGATGGTTTCCGCGCGCGTTCGGCGGGCCGCTGAACGTTAGGGGACACTAACCACAGTTTTAAACAAAATGCTGTCGGGGTGCCCCGGCAGCAGTGCGGAGCGTTCCCCTTTTTGGGCCTACGGCCCGGGCTGCTCAGAAATGCGCGCGCAATGTACAGCTTCATCATATCACACCGGTAGGCAAATTGCAAGCCGTGCGGTGCAAAGGTCAGTATTCGACGCCTTTGCGGGCGGCAATTCCCTTCTGATAGGGGTGGCGGATGCACTTCATCTCGGTCACATAATCGGCGGCGTCCAGCATCCACTGCGGGGCGGCATGGGCCGTGAGCACACATTCCTGCCCAGCGGGACGCTGCAGCACCGCCCGGCGAAGCAGGTCCTTGTCCACCATATCCAGTTCCCAGGCGCTGCCGGCCTCGTCCAGCACCAACAGGTCTGCTTCCTGCGCCATGGCAACGGTCAGGTTCCGGTCCTGCAGGGCCCGCGTGGCGGCCTTTTCGGCGTCGTTCATCTGAAAGACAAATTTCTGCCCGGCCTTGCCCCGGTAGACCGTGGCCCCCAGCTGCTCCAGCAGCGGGATCTCCCCGCTCTTGCCGCCCTTCAGGAACTGCACGATGACCACCTTTTTTCCGCTGCCCAGTGCACGCAGCGCAAGGCCCATGGCGGCGGTGGTCTTGCCCTTGCCGTCGCCATAATACAAATGCAGCAGTCCCATCTGTTCCATACTGTTCTCCTTATTCGTTCTGTTCCATTTTATCCTATCACGCCCGGCGGCAGAACACAACGTTTCCGGAAAAATTTTCTCTTGACAGACACGGATTTTTTATGATACACTCCATGCAGTTTGTTCTTGCAAACGCACCGTTCCTTCTGGAACGGCGTTTCTTTTTTGCTCAAAAGTTAGTGCATTCTAACATTCGACATCTCACCGGACACAGAAAGGACCCTTGTCATGCATCCTCTCAAAAAAGCGTTTTTTGTCGCCCTCGGCTGCATCAGCCTGGCGCTGGGCACCATCGGCATTGCACTGCCCATTCTGCCCACGGTGCCGTTCTATCTGCTCACGGCCTTCTGCTTTGCCAACAGCTCCGAGCGGCTGCACACCTGGTTCACCCACACGACCGTTTATAAAAAGTACATCGGCAGCTATTTCCGCCGCCGCGGCATGACCCGCAAGGCCAAGGCGATCCTCATCGGCACGGTAACAGCCATCATGCTCCCCGGGTTCATCCTGATGGACAAGGTGCCCGTGGGCCGCGCCATTATGGCCATTGTCTGGGCGGGGCACATCGTCTACTTTGGTTTCAAGGTACAGACCATCACCCAGCAGGAAGCGGACGATGCCATGGCACAGGCACTGGAAGAGTAAGCAATCGAACCGCAAAAAACGAAGCCGCTGCGTATTTTTCTGCGCAGCGGCTTCGTTTTCTTTCTGGGATAGGATCACTCGTACAGCGGGAAGTCGCGGGTCAGCTTGAGCACGCGCTCGCTGATCTCATCCTTCTTCTCGTCGTAGTGCCAGATGCAGTCGGCAATGCAGTCGGCGATGACCTTCATCTCGGCCACGCCCATGCCGCGGGTGGTGACCGCCGGAGTGCCCAGACGCACGCCGGAGGTGACGAACGGGCTGCGGGTCTCGCCGGGGACGGTATTCTTGTTGGCAGTGATGTGCACGCTGTCCAGACGGGCTTCCAGATCCTTGCCGGTGCACTCCTCGTCACGCAGGTCGATGAGCATCAGATGGTTGTCGGTACCGCCGGACACCAGCTTGACGCCGCGTTCCTGCAGAGCTGCGGCCAGAGCCTGAGCGTTCTCCACGATCTTGCGGGCGTACTCCTTGAACTCCGGCTTGAGGGCCTCGCCGAAGCAGACGGCCTTGCCGGCGATGACGTGCTCCAGCGGGCCGCCCTGGGTGCCGGGGAAGATGGCGGAAGTTGATGCGCTTGGCAATGACCGGGTTGTGGTCAGGATCAGGCCGCCGCGGGGGCCGCGCGAGGGTCTTGTGGGTGGTGGTGGTCACCGACGATCGGGCATAGGGGCACCGGGGCTCTGGTGCTGGCCGCCGGCCACCGAGACCCGGGCAAAGTACTGGGGCCCAGTATCCGACCAGTCAGGAATCGCGACCGTACCGTAGGGCGATCGTCAGCGATCGTTCTCAAAGTCGATCGGACACGGGGGTAAGCGGATGC
>ENA-OQNA01000142-OQNA01000142.1-human-gut-metagenome-genome-assembly--contig:-NODE-142-length-23736-cov-8.650133_pt1 | contig 23736 bp, 14 predicted proteins | sample MGYA00242625_ERZ504872 | MGnify/ENA primary metagenome ERZ504872 (study PRJEB26092, sample SAMD00036425) | human gut metagenome | host: Homo sapiens | study: EMG produced TPA metagenomics assembly of...
CCTGAGGCCCATCAGGTCGGTCATCGTGAGCGAGAGGATGGGCGAGGCGCGGCGCTCGATTTCGGCGTTGACGAGCTTGCCCGCGAGCAGCGTCATGGTCTCCTGCAGGCCGTTCTTGGGATTCTTCATGAGGGACCTTGACGGCGGGCGAGGAGCAGCGGCCGACGACGAGGTTCGTCAGCGCCTTCTGGGCGCTCGACTCGATGTTCTTCACCTTGGCCGACGGAATCGTCTGGATCTGCTTGGCGGCGGAGGTCTTCGAGAGCGTGACGTAGGCCCACTGCACGAGGACCTGCTTGTCGCTCGCGGTGGCGTGCTTGTAGAGACACTCGGCAAGCGCTTCGCTTGTGTCCGAAGTGGAGGCGGCCTGAACCGCTACAATGGGAGTCGCAAAAAGGGAGAGCGCCAGGGCGCCCGCAACAAGCTTGTTCTTCACGATCATGAATCCTTGTGATGAGGTTCCAAACGGACTTTCTTCAAATCGGGAACATTCTACGCGCGCGCTCCTCAGCGGGCGCTTTCCCGTCAATATTCGACACGAAAAAGGTGAGAACGAAGATGTACTCTCTCATCGTCAGGGACTATTCCATCGCCGACATCGAGGCGTTCAGCGCGCTCTCCATCCGCAGAGGCAGCACGATCGCGAGCCTCGCGAAGGCCTCCTCCGACAATCTGCGCATCGTCACGGGCGCGTGGCTCCTCTTTCTGCCGAAGGCGGCGGACGAGGCGGCGCGCGATACCGGATACCGTCCGCGCACGGTCGTGCGGAGCGCGGACCGATGAGCCTGTCCGCGCGGCTCGGCAAGCTCGTCGGCCTGTTCGCGCCGGGGACGCGGCTCGCGCACGGCGAACGCATGTACGCTGCGGCCCGGCCCACGGAAGACGCCGCCGGGTGGCTCCCGCTGGACCGGAACGTCAACGACGTGGTGCGGGCAAGCTCGCCTGTCGTCCGCGCCCGCGTGCGCCAGCTGGTGCGCGACTTCCCCTATTTCGACCGGGCGGTGAGGATGCGCGCCGCGCTGGTTGTGGGCAACGGCATCCGGCTGCAAGCCCGCTACTACGGGGCGGAAAGGCTTCCGCAACGCTTGACGCCGAGCTCAATGAGGCCGTGGAAAAGCGCGTTCGAGCGCTGGTGCGAACAGGCCGAACTTCTCGGGCCGCCTGCACTTTTACGACATGCAGGCACTGGCCGAACGCCAGCTCGTAGCCGGCCGGTGCCCAATCGCAAGCGTTGCCAAGCTGCTGCGATACCTCTAAAATCAGCTCTTCGGCGTTGCTGCGGTAGTCATCAACCGGCCAATCGACTTCGAATGAAGCGCTCTCGCCGGCGGCCACGTCGAAACGGCGCGTAGTCGACCATACCGGCTTGCCGTCGGCCAAAATCCGCAGCACGAAGCGATAATCGCCCGTAGACACGAACAGATTGTCGTTCGTAATACGCGCTTCATCGACCGAAACCACAGTTTTCACGTTCGCATACAGCTGCTTGACTTCCTGCGCTTTCGGCGAGGGGGTGCGGTCTGCGAACAGCAGGCCGTCGCCGGAGAATTCGTAATCGCTTGGACGATCGCCGAAATCGCCGCCGTAGCACATGCGTGTCGTGCCGTCGGGCAGCTTGGTCTCGATTGCCTGGTCGATGAAATCCCAAATGAAACCGCCCTGGTACATCGGGTAGCGTTCCAACGCCGTGTATTCGTCCATATTGCCGCACGAATTGCCCATTGCGTGCATGTATTCGCAGGAAATGTACGGCTTCTTTGGACCGTCCGTATGTGCCGGGCTGCCGTCGTTCAGATAGCGTTCGATTTCGTCAGCATGCGCGTACATACGGCTTTCGATGTCCGTCACATCCTCGAATTCGCGCATGTGCACGGAACCCTCGTAATGTACCGGACGATTCGGATCAATCGTGTGCGCGTGGCGATACATCGCACGGAACACCTCGCCCGCGCTCGACTCGTTGCCAAGCGACCAGATCAGCACGCTCGGATGGTTGTAATCGCGGCGCATCATGCTGTTGATGCGGTCCACGCACGCGCCCTCCCATTCGGGGCGGCTGCCGGGGATGCCGTCTTCAGGACGCTCGACATTGTTTGCCACCCACGTGCCGTGCGTCTCCATATTCGTCTCGTCGATCAGATACAGACCGTACTCGTCGCACAGGTCGTACCAATACTCCTGGTTGGGGTAGTGGGAGGTGCGGATGGCGTTGATGTTGTGGCGCTTGCAGAAGACCACGTCGGAAAGCATGTCCTCGCGGGTGATCGCACGCCCGCGCTTCGCGTCGAATTCGTGGCGGTCCGCGCCCTTGAACACGATGCGCTTGCCATTGAGCGTCATAATGCCGTTTTCGATGCGGAATGTGCGGAAGCCGATCTTCTGCGTCACGGTTTCGATGATGGCGCCGTCATGTCCGACGACGCGTACGGTCAGCGTGTACAGCGTCGGCGATTCCGCGCTCCACGGCGCGATGTTCGTCATTTTGCCGGAATTAAGGGCGATTTCGCCGTTGCAGGCCTGCGTTGATTCCCATACGACATTTCCGTCGCCGTCGCGCAGCGTGCTTTCGATAGTCATCGCGTCGGCGGGGTTGCGCAAGGTGAGTGCCGCGTTGAGTTCGGCGGTGTCGGCCGTACCGGCGGTGTCGGCTGCGGTGTAGTCGGCTTCAAGCTGCACGGTTTCGACGTGCGTATGCGGCTGGGCGGCGAGCTCGACGGTGCGGAACAGGCCGTGCAGTCGCCAGAAATCCTGGTCTTCCAGCCAAGAGGCGCTCGAATATTCGTAGCAGGCGACGGTGAGCGTATGCTCGGCTTCGGGGGAATCGGCGGCGTTGCCATTGCCGTTTCGCAGCGCTTCCGTCACATCGAATTCGCTCGGCGTGAATCCGTCCTCGCCGTAACCCACGAACGTGCCGTCAAGCCATACGTAGATCGCGGTGGCGGCACCGTGGAAGGTGAGGCTGACCGTGCCGTCGTTTTCCAGCGTGCGCGCAAGCTGCGCGTCGAGCGCGAATCGACGGCGGTAGATCGCCACATGGTTGTTTTCCGGAATATTTGGCGCCTGCGGATCCTCGTGACCGTCCCACGGATATTGGATGTTGACGTACTTGTTCTTGAGATAGCCGGCCATCTGCAAGTGGCCCGGCACCTCGATCGCGCCGAAATCGCCATCCTCGAAATCGACGGCCGCGAACGGAGCGCTTTCCACGTCCACGTTGCGCGCTTGTTCGATACGAACCTTCCATTCGCCGTCGAGGCTCTGCTTCGGCTCGCTCGTCTCGCCGATGACATATCGGTGGCTGGAATGTGCCGGCTTGCGGTTCGCTGCGAACACCGTCGGATCGGTGAGCCAGCTTGCACTTGCCGTGGTTGCATGTACGATTGCGAGTTCGGCTGTATCTGCCATCTTGCATCCCCCTGTATTACTTGATGTCACTGCATCGTTGCGGTTGCGCCGTGCGATGTTGCACGACCGTTTAGTAATGAATTTTACTAACTACCGATAATATATCACACTTCATGGTATCGTGCATCCGTCGCGTGCCATGCATCGTTCCGCCACATGTCCATTTTTCACACGCCGAGGATGTGCGATAATAACAGGATGCACCGATGGCGTCCGCCCGGTGCCCACAACCGCGCAGCGTTGCCTCGCCTTTGCAAAATGCTTGCGATTCCGCGGATTTTCGATTTCCGCGATTCGAGGCATACGTAAGACGGGGGAGAGCTGACTACTCCGCGGCGCTCCCAAGGAGATCACCATGGATGATCGCAAGAAAGATCAGTCCATCCAGTCCCATGCCAATTTTGACGGCGATTCCGCTACGGGCGATCGCACGCAGATTCGGCAGGATCAGCAAAACCAGCAGCCGCCACAAATCGACCCGTCGCTTGCCGACGCGCAAGCCGTGGCCGCATCGCTCGGCGTCGATCCGAACACCGGTCTGAGCCAAGCCGAAGCTGAACGCCGACTCGCGCAATACGGGCCGAACGAGCTCGCATCCGCACCACCCGTGCCAAAATGGAAGAAGTTCCTGGCGCAGTTCAAAGACCCCCTCGTCTACCTGCTGCTCGCTGCCACCGGCATCTCGCTCATCGCATGGTTCATCGAAAAAGCCAACGCTGCGCCAGGCGCGGAAGGCGGCGAAATACTGCCGTTCGACGCCATCGTCATTGTGCTTATCCTTATCGTCAACGCGGTACTCGGCTACATTCAGGAATCGAAAGCGGAAGAAGCCGTCGAAGCGCTCTCCCAAATGACCGCGCCGCAAACCAACGTGCTGCGCGACGGCAAAATCGCACGCATCAACACCGTCGACGTGGTGCCGGGAGACATGGTCGTGCTCGGTGAAGGCGACTCCATTCCCGCCGACGGACGTCTGCTCGCCGCCGCCAGCCTGCGCGTGGCGGAAGCGAGCCTGACCGGCGAAAGCGTACCGGTCGGCAAGAACGTCGACACACTTGCCGAAGCCAAGGCCTTGGGTGATCGCGCCAATATGGTGTTCAACGGCACGTCCGTGACGCAAGGCACCGGCCGTGCCATCGTCACCAGCACCGGCATGCGCACGCAGGTCGGTAAAATCGCGGACCTTCTGCAGGCCACGGATGATGATGACAGTCCGCTGCAGAAGGAAATGAACTACGTTTCCAAGATTCTCGGCATCGCGGTGTGCATTATCGCGGCGGTCGTGCTGGTGGCGCTTGCGCTGACCGAAGGCTTCAACGACATCCACGACGTAATCGATTCGCTGCTGCTATCCGTTTCGCTGGCCGTCGCGGCCGTGCCGGAAGGGCTCGCCGCGATTCTGACAGTCGTGCTCGCGCTCGGCGTGCGCCGTATGGCCGAACATCATGCGATCGTCAAGAAACTGCATTCCGTGGAAACGCTCGGTTCCGCGTCGGTGATCTGCTCCGACAAAACCGGCACGCTCACCCGCAACGAGATGACGGTGGAACGCGTGGTCACGCCGAGCGGTGAGGTGCAGCTGACCGGCACCGGCTATGCGCCAGAAGGCAGAATGATTGCGATTTCCGATGCCGGGCTTACATCCACCCCGTCGCTCGCGCAGGAAGCGGCACAGCTTGAAGCCGTCGCCACGCTCGCAGTGGGCGCGCTGGCCAACGACGGCGAACTGCGCGAAAACACAGGTGCCGGCGATGGTTCCGCTGCTTCCGACATAACGTGGGAAGCCGTCGGCGACCCGACCGAAGTGTCGCTTATCGTCGCCGCACGTAAGGTGAAGGCCGATCGCAAATACGCCAACTACACGCGCATCGGCGAGATTCCATTCACCTCCGACCGCAAACGCATGGCCGTCGTCGCGCAGGACAACGCCGATGCCGGGCGTCTCACCGTCTTCGCCAAGGGTGCCCCCGATGTACTGCTCGGCTACTGCAGCCGTATCGCGGTCAACGGTGCCGTACGACCGATGACGCAAGGCGATCGCCAGCAGATCCTCGCCGCCGTGGAACGCCTGTCCGCCGAAGCGTATCGTACGCTGGGCCAGGCGTACCGGCCACTCGGCACCGCGTCGCTCGCCGCAGTGCCGGGCGTGCGCATCAACGCCGCCGGTCACGTCGCCGACATCGCCGACCAAAGCGATGTGCTGGAAAGCGACTTGATCTGGGTCGGTATGGTCGGCATCATCGATCCGCCGCGTACCGAAGTGCGCGATTCCGTCGCCGAAGCGCATCGCGCCGGCATCCGCACCGTCATGATTACCGGTGACCATCCGCTTACCGCGGCACGCATCGCCAGCGATCTGGGCATTATTGAAACGGACGGAGACGGCAGCTCGGTCGGCAGCGCCGACCTTAGTAGCAAAGTGCTCACCGGCGTTCAACTCGACGAGCTGCCGGACGAGCAAGCGTTCGACAAGGCCACCCGCGAAATATCCGTGTACGCGCGCGTTGCGCCGGAACACAAGCTGAAAATCGTCGAATCGCTGCAACGGCAAGGCAATATCGTGGCTATGACCGGCGACGGCGTAAACGATGCTCCCGCCGTCAAAACCGCGGACATCGGCGTCGCGATGGGCATCACCGGTACCGAAGTTACCAAGCAGAGTGCCAAGATGATCCTCGCCGACGACAACTTCAGCACCATCGTCGAGGCGGTGCGCGAAGGCCGTGGCATTTTCGACAACATCCGTAAATTCCTGCGATACCTGCTCAGCTCCAACGTCGGTGAGGTCTTCACGGTCTTCGGCGGTGTGATGCTGGCCGGCTTCCTCGGCATCTCGCAGCCGGGCAGCCAAGGCGTGACCGTGCCGCTGCTCGCCACGCAGCTGCTGTGGATCAACCTGCTTACTGACGCGGCTCCGGCGCTCGCCATGGGTGTCGACCCGTCCACTGACGACGTGATGGCACGCAAACCACGCAAGCTCACCGATCGCGTGATCGACGGACAGATGTGGGGCGACATCATTTTCATCGGTTTGATTATGGCTGCCGTCACGCTGATTGGCATGGACATGCACCTCGCCGGAGGTCTGTTCACGGACCGTTCCGTGGATGCTGTCGGACATGATGCGCAAATGACTGAGGCGCGCACGATGGGCTTCACCATCCTTGTGTTTGCGCAGATGCTCAACGCGCTGTGCTCTCGCTCGCACGACCAATCGGTGTTCGTTGGACTGTTCGCTAACAAATGGCTGTGGGGTGCGATTGCGTTGTCTGCGCTGTTGCAGGTGGTGGTGATTTACGTGCCGTTCCTCAACACCGCGTTCGGCACGATGCCGCTGTCCGCCGGCGCATGGGCCGAATGTCTTGGGCTGGCGATGGTTGTGCTCGTCGCGTCCGAGTTGCGTAAGTGCGTTCTACGTGCGATGCGTGAGTAGCCTGTCGTTTTCCGGCCTCCAATCCGCATTTTGCTGTGTCGTGAGCCGTTGCAGCGGCAAAATGCGGATGGGTGCTCGTTGCGTCCGTCTTATAGCGCCGCCGCGCTAGACTGGATTGCGATTGGCGGGCGCGCATTGGTTGCGCGTCCGTTCGTATGACGATTGTTCCGGCGTTTTTTGGAGGAATTTCGATGCTGCTGTCCGATCGCGACATTCTCGCCGCACAGGCCGACGGTCATATCTCACTCGATCCGTGGACCCCGGAGATGGTGCAGCCGGCATCGATTGACGTGCGATTGGACCGTTTCTTCCGTTTGTTTAACAATCATGCGTACACGTACGTGGATCCGGCTGAGAATCAGGGCGAACTGACCGAACAGTTCGAAGTCAAACCGGACGAACCGTGGATCCTGCACCCGGGCGAGTTCGCGCTCGGGTCCACATGGGAGTATGTGAAGCTCGATGCATCCATCGCGGCTCGTCTTGAAGGCAAAAGCTCGCTCGGTCGTCTCGGCATCCTTACCCACTCCACCGCGGGCTTCATCGACCCTGGCTTTGAAGGTCATATCACGCTGGAATTGTCCAACGTGTCGACACTGCCGGTGAAGCTGTGGCCGGGCATGAAGATCGGCCAGATGTGCTTCTTCCAGCTGAGCTCGCCGGCCGAGCATCCGTACGGTTCCGCCACGACCGGTTCGCACTATCAGGGCCAGCGCGGTCCGACCCCGAGCCGTTCCTACGTGAACTTCTACAAGGCCGACATCACCGACTAATCCGACTGTTCTAACTGACCCGGATCTACAGGATGCCCGGCGCGATGTTGTGCGCGGCAAGCCAATCGCGCAAATCGCTGAACTCCTCCATACTTACGGAATGGTCGAGCCCACGATAGCTTTTCTCCGTAAGGAACGTGTGCTCGTCCAGCCACGCGGCGGTCGCGAACAGTTCCGGCATGGGAATCACGGTATCGTTCTTGCCATAGCCGAAGAACGTCGGAATGTTGAGTTCAGCCACGCGATCGTCCGCCGGCGCGGTTCCCGCAACAGTGCCGGGCGCAAGAAAACCGGACAACGAAATCGTCGCCGCGTAGCGTTCCGGGTGCACGCGCAGCAAGTGAATCGCCAGCAGACCGCCCTGCGAAAAACCAATCGGCACCACGGCACGGTCGTCGGGAATGTTCGCCGAAACCCAATCGTCGATTGCTTTCGCTGCGGCGAATGCGTCACGGTCCAAATCCTCGCCGGTATCCACACAATCATGCAGCCACGAGTACGCGCCGGGTGCAAAGCGGCCAGCCGGCTGCAACGTCAGCGGCGCGCGCAACGAGGCGAAATCGTTGTATGGCGCGACGTAGCGCATCATGTCGGCCAAGTCCGTCTCGTTCGACCCCCAGCCGTGCAGACACAGGAACAACGGTCGTTTCGGCGCGGTGTTGCCGCCGCCGCGCGAATACTGCACATGCGTGATTTGCAGCGGTTCACCGAAACGTCCCGGCACCACGTCCGATTCGCGGCCGATCAGCTTGGTCTTATTATTGCTGTCTGCGCTGCCTGTTGTGTTTTCGATTGCGTCGCTCATGATTTCCAATATAGCGTGCGATTGTGGCGTACGCTCGCAGTGCGAAAAGATCCGTGAAAAGGGACGTGAAACAAGCCGTGAAACAAGCCGTGAAACAAGCTGGGAAAGGGAGGCGAAGCAAGCGGCGAAAAAAGAAGACCCCGGCGGGATTGGCCGCCGGGGAGAGAAAGGAGAGAGAAGAAGAAAGGGTTCAATTGTCGGGAACTCTTGTGTTCCTGGTCGGCTCGTTGTGCTGACAGTTCATATATAACCATTCGATGCTGAGCGCATGTCTGGTGTTTTCTGAAAACTTCCTGAAAATCCGATGGCGATTTCGTTCAGGCGCAATTTGGCACAGTTCCCGACGAACACGATTTCGGCTGGATGCGATTCCAGCCGATCGTCCGCCATTGCGCAATCGTCCGTCGCCACGCGATCCGAACGCCGGAAATCGAAAAAACGTCAGATCTGCGCGTCCGCATCCACGCTCATCACATACACGTTGCGTCGCAGCTGCTTGCTTTGCGCACGCGTGATGTCGCCGGCCTCATACATGTCCTGGATCACGCCCAGCTCGATGCCGTAGCTTTCGCGCTTGACCTCCTCGGCCTGTTCCTGCGCTTCGGCGCTGATGCCCATATTCGGCCGCGCCCGCAACGCGGATTCGCTGCGTCGGTAGTCCAACAGCAGGCCGGAGCAGTGCTCGGTGTTGTACGTGTCGCCGCCCATCTCCTCATACAGTCGGTCGATCACATGTTCGATCGCATCCACCTGCACCACACGCGTATGCGCGAACAGCTCATCGTCGCTGAACAGCGGGGTCGTGCGCCGGATGCGGCTGTTCACGCGTCTCACCAGCGTACCTGTACGACGCTGCAATGCGCGCAGACGGCCCTTCAATCGCCAGATCGTACGACCGGAATTATGTTCCGTTTCGATGTGACGCAACGAGCTCATGATCTGGTCGAGCAGGCGCTCGCAAGCTTCGGCTTCCAGATCGTTCGCGGCGCGGTTCCCGGTCGGATTCGCCTTGATCGCAGCGCGCACGCCCGCCAGTCGATTCTTGACGTATTCCTTCTCCCAATTGAGCGCATCGATCTGCAGTCTCATGTACCCTTGCGGATCGATTTCGCCGGTGCGTTGCTTCAGCCGTGTAATACGTTTCGTATACGAATCGATGATCATGAGCACTGCACGTCGGTTCTCCGGCGTGACGCGTCCCGACAGTTCCTCGACGGTCCGGCGCAGCACTTCGATGGTGATTTCCGTCATTTCCGTCGAATTGTCTTTATTGCGATTCGGCGCGAGCAACGGCAGCAGGAAATTCGCCAGCAGCAACGTCACTACTATCACACCGCCGGCGATGAAGATCAGCTCGTTACGCATCGGGAAATTCGCGCCTGCCGCAAGCGTGTACGGAATGGTGAACATCAGAGACAGCGTGATGGTGCCCTTCGGTCCACCGAACGTCATCACCGCGGCGGACCGCCAGCGTTTCGCCGTCATCTTGCGCCGCTTGCCGGTGGTGGTGTCGCGCGCCAATCGCAGCATCAGCGAAATCCACAGGAAGCGCATGACGATCACCACTGCGGAAACCACGAGAATCGCAGTGAGCAGCAGCCAATTGCTGACGTGCGGATCGTCCCAGCTGGTGGTCATCGCGCTTGGCAGCAGCATGCCGAGCAGAATGAACACGGTGCCGTTCAGCGAGAACGACAGCACCCCCCATACGCTGGATGAGACGATATTCGTACGTGCCACATTCGGGCCGATGCCGGTGCGGTCGAAGCGGATAAGCAGGCCGGCGGCCACCACCGAAAGAATGCCGGAAACGTGCACCGCCTCCGCGCCCAAATACAGGATGAACGGCAGGAACAGCTCCATCAGAATACGTGTGGTCATCGTTTCCCAGCCGAGGGAACGCATCGTTTCGAACACCACGTCAGCCACCATGCCCACGACGATGCCGAAGAATGCGCCGCCGAAGAAGGACGCCACGAATTGCATGGCCGATTCGCCCACTTCGAATACGCCGCTGACGGCCGCCGCGATGGCGAACTGGAAGCCGACGATGCCGGACGCGTCGTTGAACAGCGATTCGCCTTTCAGCACGCTCGTCTGCCGTTGCGTCAGCGCCGCTTCCCTGCCGAGCGACGACACCGCGACCGCATCCGTCGGCCCAAGCGCGGCACCGAGCGCCAAAGCCGCTGCAAGCGGAATCGCCGGCCAGACGGTGTGCAATGCGAAACCGACCGCCACCATGGTCGCGATCGCCAGGCCGATCGCCAGCGACAATGACAGTTTGACGGATTTCAGTAGCTCGGTTTTGTCAATCTCATGCGCTTCCAAATACAGCAGCGGCGCGATGAACAGCACCATGAACAGTTCAGGGCTGAGCGTCACGTCCGGAAAGAACGGCAGCTGTGATGCCAGCGCGCCCAACGCGATCTGCACGAGCGGCGTGGAGACCTTGGGTATGAAACGACTTAAGAAGGAGGATAATACGACGGCAGCGATGATGCATAGAATCAACTCGAATACCGCCAACGTGCCTCCTTCGCGCGTATTTCCCAACCTTTTCCAGCCTACCAAGAGGCGGTTATGAGCGTGTTTCGCCATGGGCTGACGTTCGTGCCGCTTCGGTTGGGTGCGCAGGTCGGGCATGCAGGTCGGACGTGCGGACCAGTCGTGCGGAGCGGTCGTATGGCCGCCGCTACACTGTGGCGTATGCGATGGGACGATGATATGGAACCGGCGATCGCGCTGGCCCGCGAAGCCGCCGCGGATGGCGAGGTGCCGGTCGGTGCCGTCGTGCTTGCCGCTGACGGACAGGTGATTGGCCGCGGGCGGAACCTGCGTGAGACGCATGCCGATCCGCTTGCCCACGCCGAAGTCAAGGCGATGGCTGAAGCGGCCGCCTCGCTTGGCACTTGGAATCTCGCTGATTGCACGCTTGTCGTTACGTTGGAGCCGTGCCCTATGTGCGCCGGTGCCTGCCTGCAGACGCATATCGGACGTATTGTGTTCGGTGCGTGGGATGCCAAGTTGGGTGCATGCGGTTCGGTATGGGATATTCCCCGCGATCCGCACGTCGGACTTGTACCGGAAGTGATTGGCGGTGTGCGCGAAGCAGAATGCGGGCGATTGATGACCGATTTCTTCGCGCGCCGACGCTAATTACTTTCCGAAAGAAACAAACACGCAGGGCGACGAGAAGAAAAGCGGTATGCAGTACCATCAAAGCGTCATACCAACCAAGAATCGCAAGAAAAGGATGCTGCAATGACGCTCATTCAGACTTTCCACGGCACCGCTTCCAACGGCACACCCCTTACCGCCGTGTATGCCGAGCAGCCGGCTGCCGCCGCAGCTTTTGCTCTGGTGTTCCCCGGCAGCGATTTGCCGAGATTCGTGCATTGGGGTCGCCCGCTCACCGCACCGGAAACCGTGATCAACACGTTCGACGCGCTCGCTCCGCAGCGTGTTTCCGGAGCCCTCGACTACACCGCATGGCCGAGCGTGCTGCCGACACAGTCCGAAGCGTGGTCCGGCTCTGACCGTTTCGACGTGCGCCGTGACGGCGTGGAACTGTTCTGCAAGTTCCAGGTCACCGCCATCGAAGCCGAAACCGTGGCCGCCGGCAAAACCTACACCATGGCCGAAAAAGACGGCTACCCCAGCTGGAGCGTGGCCTCCGAGCCCAAGCAGACGCCTACCGTCACCGTCGTCGCGGAGGACGTGGAACAGCACGTGAAACTCACGTGGACCTGCGAGCTGGACGAAACCGGCCTCATCCGCCAGAACGCCGAAGTGACGAACACCGGCGACGGCCAGCTGGAAGTCGGCAAGGTCGAACTCGCGTTCACCGTGCCCGCCGACGCCAACGAGATCCTCACCACCACCGGTCACCATCTGCGTGAGCGTTCCCCACAGCGCCAGGACTTCACCATCGGGCGCTTCGCCAAATCCTCCATGATCGGCCGCCCCGACTTCGACGCCACCCTGCTGCTCAGCGTTGGCGAACACGGCTTCGGTTTCACCCACGGCAACGTCTACTCCGCACACGTGGCATGGAGCGGCAACAGCGTGCTCTCCGCTGAACGCCTGCCGTACACCACCGGCGTAATCGGCGGCGGCGAAGTGCTCTTCGGCGGCGAAATCAGCCTGGCCAACGGCGAAAGCTACACCACGCCATGGCTCGTCGGCTCTTACGGCGAGGGGCTCAACGAAGTCGCCTCACGCTTCCACGGTTACATCCGCCGCGTGCACCGCGACTGGCTCGTGGACCATGGCATCGCGCCCAAGCCGCGTCCGGTCATCCTCAACACGTGGGAAGCTGTCTACTTCAACCACGATTACGACACCCTGACCGCCCTCGCCGACAAAGCCGTGGAAAGCGGCGTCGAACGATTCGTCGTGGACGATGGCTGGTTCGGCGCCCGCCGTGACGACACCGCCGGCCTCGGCGACTGGCAGATTTCGCAGGACGTCTGGCCCGACGGAGACAAGTCCCTGAAGGCGCTCGCCGACTACGTGCACGGCAAGGGCCTCGAATTCGGCCTGTGGTTCGAGCCGGAAATGGTCAACCCCGATTCCGACATGTTCCGCAACCATCCGGACTGGGTGCTGAAGCCCACCGCCGGTCGTCTGCCGATGCAGGGCCGCACCCAGCAGGTCGTCGACCTGACCAACCCGGACGCGTACGACTACATTTACGGTGCGATGGACAAGCTCGTCAGCGAGCTGGGCATCGACTACATCAAGTGGGACCACAACAAGCTCGTCACCGAAGAAGTCTCGCCGCTGACCGGCCGTCCGGCAGCGCACGCGCAGACGCTCGCCGTATACCGCATCTTCACCGATCTGAAGGCAGCGCACCCCGGCCTGGAAATCGAAAGCTGCTCCTCCGGCGGCGGCCGTATCGATTTGGGCATTCTTGAAGTAGCCGATCGCGTTTGGGCGTCTGACTGCGTCGACCCGGTGGAACGTGCCGACATCCAGCGCTACACGTCGCTGCTTGTGCCGCCGGAAATGATCGGCGAGCACGTGGGCGCTTCCCCGGCGCATTCCACGCATCGCGCCACTTCGCAGGAAATGCGCATGGCCACGGCCTTCTTCGGACACATGGGCATCGAATGGAATCTGCTCAAGGAACCGCAGGAGGATATCGACAAGCTCTCCGAATGGACTGCCGAATTCAAGAAGCATCGTGAATGGTTCGCTGTCGACACCGTCGTGCATTCCGACGCGGCTGATCCGGCCGTGCGCGTGGACGGTTGCGTGATGCCGAACAAGGCCGCCGCGATCTACCGTTTCACCCAGCTGACCACCTCGCAGACCTACCCGGCCGCTCCCGTGAAGCTGCCCGGCCTCGATCCGGACGCCGTATACGAGGTGTCCCCGCTCGACGTGAGCCTCGACCTGGCCAAGCAGGACATCGGCAACGGCCAGAGCCCGCTCGGCTGGTGGACCGCCGACGGTGTGAAGATGACCGGCCGCGCGCTCGCCACCTACGGCATCCGTCCGCCGGCAATTCATCCGGCGCAAGCCGTCCTGTTCAAGGTGGTGCGCGTCTGAAGTAACTGGTTTACTTTCTGATTCGCTTCCGATTTATTTTTGATTTGCCGGCACTGACCCCCTTCAGCGCCGGCAAATCGTGTAATCAGCCTATGTATCGGCTGTATCGGTCTGCGTAGTCAGCCCACATACTGCCGAATCGCCTGCGCGGCGGCGGCTTTGCCCCACATCGCCCAGTCGTGGTCGGCGATTTCGAAATCGACCGGCGCCGCCTGGCTGTGCCGGTACATATTGATGCCGTTGCGCAGGTCGCCCACGCCGAGTTTCGCGATGAACGACGATTCGCCGGCGATCATGATTTTGTCTGGCATGGCAAGATTGGCGATGGTCGCGATCAGCGTGCCCAACCGGAAGCAGGTGCGGTTCACCAGATTCGTGGCCTGTGTTTTGCTGGCGCGCGCGGCGGCCGCGAATTCGTCGAATGTGGCCGGCCGGCCGATTATCTTCGAATATTCTGTTGCGATTGAATTGTCAGTTAGGCACGTCGCGCATCCCTTATGTCCGGAAATGCAGCGCGGTCCGTCGGGGTCGACCAGAATATGCCCGACCAGTCCGTAGCTTTTATCGGGATTGTTGACAGGCTCGCCGTTCACGGTGAGCGAGTAGCCGACGCCGATGCCGATCGTCACCACGGCGAAACTGTTCAATCCGACGCCCGAGCCGAACATGCACGCGTCCACCGCCAACGAATCGATATCGTTGTAAATGCCGGTCGGCAGGCCGGTCGCCTTGCGAATCATCGCCGAAAATTCCACCGGCTTCGACCAGTGCAGGAACGGTGCGAACGTCGTCACCGAATCGTCCGTGATATGTCCGCCCAATGAGACGCCGATCGCGCACGGTGCGGGCAGGCCCGACATGACCGCCTCGTCGGCGCAATCCATGGTCAGCTGTTTGATGACGTCGACCACCGATTCCGGCGAATCGTCGTCGAGCGGCAGGTCATGGCAGCCGGTCACAATCTGCCCAAGCGCGTTTACTGTTACGGCAGTGATATGGGTGGTGTTGATTTTCATGCCGACGAACGTGCGCGCATTGGCGATGATGCGCAGTCCGGTCTGCGGACGGCCGCGACGTTCCGTATTTTCTTTCTGGATTGACTTTTGTGCCGATTTCCGCAAGAAATCTTTCGGTAACTTGCCGCCATGCCCCGCTGCCATTGGCGTCTCTTCGATCACGCCAGCGTAAATCAAATCACTGGTGATGCGCGATACCGCGCCTTGCGAAAGGCCAAGGATCTGTGCCAGCGTGATGCGCGAAATCGGACCGTACTTCATAATGCAGGCCGCAACCTTATGCGTGTACTCCGAGCCTTCAAACCAGTGTGGAATCGGGGAAATCGCCATATCGGACCGTCCTTACCGTCTATTTTCTTTCCAAGAATAACAAAATAACCGTTTTTTATTTCCGTACAGTGCGGGCGCGCGGAAACTGGGAATGAAAACAAGCCGATTCTACAATTAAAAAGCAACGGAGGCTGGTAATGAAGCCGGCCTGCCGTGAAAAAGGAAAATACAAAGGAGTCGAGAGAATGAAACCTGATTCCAATGCCAACACAGGCACCTTCAGGCGGATCGCGGGCCGTGCTATTACGGCTGCATGCGCGATTGTGCTGACGGTTGGGCTCGCGGGCTGCGGCAACAGCACCGCCGGCACGGTTACCTTGGATTTCTTCCAATTCAAGTCCGAGGCGGCGGATTGGTTCACCGCCAAGGCGCGTGAATTCGAGAAAACCCATTCCAACATCAAAATCAATGTCAATAATTCGTCGGACGCCACCACCGATTTGCGTACGCGACTGGTGAAGAACCGCGAACCCGACGTCATCACCATCAACGGCGACATCAATTACGGCATGCTCGCCGAAGCGGGCGTCTTCCACGATTTCACCGACGACGAGATCGTCGACGAGCTCAATCCGGGCATGGTGAACATCGCGAAGAGCCTCGTGCAGACCACCGACAAGTCCAAGAAGCGTCTGTACGGTATTCCGTACGCGGGCAACGCAAGCGGCTACATCATCAACGCCGATGTGTGGAAGCAGGCCGGCGAGGATCCGGACAATCCGCCGCAGACGTGGAGCGAATTCATCGCGCTGCTCCAGCGACTCAAGGCCAAGGGCGTCACGCCGGTTGAGGCGAGCACCGCTGATCCGTGGACGTTGCAGGCGCCGCTCGCATCGCTGAATTCCACGCTGGTGCCGGAATCGGAATACGCGTATCTCAAGGACGGAAGCAAGAAATTCTCCGACTTGTGGACGCCCGTCAGCGGCAAGCTGATCGAAATCTACCAGAACTACACGCAGAAGAATCCGGCCGTCACCTACCAGCAGGCCACGCAGGACATCGCTTCCGGCAAGGCCGCGATTCTGCCGCTCGGCACGTACGCGATTCCGCAGATCCGTCTGATCAACAAGGACGCCAATCTGCGGTTCGCGCAGATGCCGGCCACCGACAACGTCAAGGAACAGCAGCTGACCGCCGGCGACGACGTGATGCTGACGATCGGCGCGCATACGAAGCATTACACCGAGGCTCGCGAATTCGTCGACTTCCTGATGAGCGAGGAGAACGTGCAGGATTACTCCAAGCAGCAGTCTGCGTTCACCCCGTACAAGGATACGTACGTCGGCGATGAAGCGTTGAATGGCGTGCTCGACTTCTACAAGGCCGGCAAGCTGGCTGATTTCTGTGACCACTACGTGCCGGCAAGCATCAACCTCGCCGGTTTCCTGCAGACGTTGGTGCAGTCGGGCAATACTAAACGATTCCTGAACAGCATGCAGTCGGAATACGACAAGATCGAAGCCAGGAACTTTAGGTGAGGGGAGGAACGACAATGACTGGCAATATCTCGGCCAAGGCCGACAAGGCCGCCGCAAAGAAGCCGAAGAAGGTTTCGAAATACTCCAAGCGCAAGGTCGATCCGGCGTTCTACTGGATGACCATTCCCGCGATGATTCTCGTGTGCATCTTCCTGTACCTGCCGTTCCTGCAGGGCGCGATGTACTCGTTCACCAATTCGCAGGGTTACGGCGATTACAAGTTCATCGGCTTCAAGAACTACATCGCGATGTTCCAGGACGCACGCGTCGGCCACGCGTATCTGTTCACGATTTTCATCGCGATTCTGATCACGCTCGGCACGAACATCCTCGGCATGTTCCTGGCGGTGCTGCTGAACTCCAAAATCGCCTTCAAGAACGGCTTCCGAGCCATCTTCTTCATTCCGTACACCCTGTCGGTGCTGGTCATCGGCTACGTGTTCAAGTACATCTTCATGACCCCGCTGCCGGCCCTCGGCCAGGCGCTGCACATCGATTGGCTGTCCACATCCATGATCTCCAATCCGGATCTGGCATGGTTCCCGATCGTGTTCCTGTCCATCTGGCAGGGTGTGGCCTACTCCACGCTGCTGTACTTGGCGGGTCTGCAGACCATCGACAACGAAATCTATGAGGCCGCGTCCATCGACGGCGTGAACGCCTGGCAGAACTTCTGGCAGATCACGTTCCCGCTGATTGGCCCGTTCTTCACCATCAACATGGTGCTGAGCCTCAAGAACTCGCTCGGCGCGTTCGACCAGGTCATGGCATTGACCAAGGGCGGTCCGGATTCCAAGACCGAAACCGTCTCCTACCTGATCTTCCAGAACGGCCTGGGCAACGGCGAATACTCCTACCAGATGGCGAACGCGGTCACGTTCTTCATCGTGCTGGCAATCCTCGCATTCGTGCAGCTGAAGTTCTTCAGCGGCAAGGAAAAGGTCTGAGAGTAAGGGGAAGAAATCATGACTAGCGCAACTGTTGCAACCAAGCCGGCCGCCGCGCAAAGCGGACAATCGCAAGCGAAGCCGGAGAAGATCCGCAAGGACCACAGCATCAACTGGTGGCTGACGGCGGCCGTCGCCGTGCTGAGCCTGACGGTGCTCGTGCCGCTGTACTTCGCCGTCGTCACCGCGCTGAAGACGCCGGGCGAAGCGGGCACGTTCAGCCTGCCGACCACGTGGGAATGGCATAATTTCGCGGACGCGTGGAACAAGGTGAACTATCCGAAGGCCGCGCTCAATTCCGCGATCATCACCGTGTGCGCTGTGGTGCTGACGCTGCTGACGAACACGTTCGTCGCGTACGCCGTGGCAAGGAACATGGATAAGCGGTTCTTCCGCTTCCTGTACTACTTCTTCCTGGCCATGATGTTCGTGCCGTTCACCGTCGTCATGCTGCCGATCGCCAAGGAAATGGGCACCCTGCACCTGGACAACCAGCTCGGTCTGATCATTCTGTACACGATTCTCGGCATCGGCACGAACCTGTTCATCGCGATCGGCTTCATCCGTTCGATTCCGATTTCGTTGGAAGAGGCGGCGCGCATCGACGGCGCTTCGACCTGGCGCATTTTCTGGACGATTATTTTCCCGTTGATGGGCCCGATTAACGCGACGATTGCGATTCTGACCGCGCTGTGGGCGTGGAACGACTTCCTTCTGCCGTTGATCACGCTGACCGATCAGAGCAACCAGACGATTCCGTTGGCACAGTACGTGTTCCAGAGCCAGTTCACGTCGAACTACCCGATGGCTTTCGCCTCCTACCTGATGGCCATGGCCCCGGTCCTCATCGTCTACATCTTCGCCCAAAAGTGGGTCGTCGGTGGTGTGATGAGAGGAGCCGTTAAGTGAACAGTCCTGTGGACTGTTCATAGGTTCCTCCTGAGCGAGCCGATAGGCGAGCGAAGGCAGGAACAACGCGGCCGTAGGCCGTCTGCTTGTGAAGTAAAACTTCTTCACAGCGCCGAGCGGGAATCCTCGTTTCCCCTTTTTCGAGGATTCCTGCTTTTCGTATGCATTGATGTGATTCCGAAGGGCGCATCCCGCTTGCAATATATCTTTCATTTCCTGCTTTGCAAAACGCGCCGCAGGCAAGAAAGAAAAAACGCTTTACGTACCATGGGATATAGCAAAGTTCATCCATTCCACTTAGGCAAAGGAGCTCAATCGCGATGACGAATTTCAATCGTTCCACTCTTCCTGACACCGTCCGTTCGAACGGCGCCACCCCGAATCCATGGTGGGCGAACGCGGTGGTCTACCAGATCTACCCGCGTTCCTTCCAGGATTCCAATGGCGACGGCATCGGCGATCTGAAGGGCATCACCAGCCGCCTCGACTATCTTGCCGACCTTGGCGTGGACGTGCTGTGGCTGTCCCCGGTCTACAGGTCCCCGCAGGACGACAACGGCTACGACATCTCCGACTACCAGGACATCGATCCGCTGTTCGGCACGATGGCCGATATGGACGAGCTGCTTGCCGAAGCGCACAAGCGCGGCCTGAGGATCGTGATGGACCTGGTCGTCAACCACACGTCCGACGAGCACGCCTGGTTCCAGGCCTCCCGCGACAAGAACGATCCTCATGCGGATTGGTATTGGTGGCGTCCCGCCAAGCCGGGCCATGAGCCGGGCACTCCGGGCGCCGAGCCGAACCAGTGGGGCTCCTACTTCGGCGGCTCCGCATGGGAGTACGACCCGAAGCGCGGCGAATACTTCTTCCACCAGTACTCCAAGAAGCAGCCCGACCTCAACTGGGAGAATCCCGAGGTGCGCAAGGCCGTCTACAAGATGATGAATTGGTGGATGGATCGCGGCATCGACGGCTTCCGCATGGACGTGATCACCCAGATCTCCAAGACCGTCGACAAGAACGGCAGGCTGCCGGGCGAGGACGGTTCCGAAATCGCCGATCTGCCGGTCGGCGAGGAAGGCTATTCCAGCCCGTTCCCGTTCTGCTCCGACGGTCCGCGCATCGACGAGTTCCTCGCCGAAATGCGCCGTGAGGTATTCGAAGGCCGTGAAGGCTACATCAACGTGGGCGAGGCTCCGGGCATCACCCCGGCCCGTAACGAGCACGTCACCGATCCGGCCAACAAGGAACTTGACATGCTGTTCCTGTTCGACCATGTCGGCATCGACCAGGAAGGCTCCAAGTGGAATACCGTGCCGTTCGAGGTCAAAAACCTGCGCGACCGTATGACCGAGCAGCAGGAGGCCGTGAGGAAGGCCGGTTGGGCCAGCCTGTTCTTCTGCAATCATGACCAGCCGCGCGTGGTCTCCCGTTGGGGCAACGACTCCGACCGCGATTCGCGCGAGCTGAGCGCCAAGGCGTTCGGCATGGTGCTGCACATGCATCGTGGCACTCCGTACATTTACGAAGGCGAGGAGCTGGGTATGACCAACGCCCACTTCACCAAGCTGGAACAGTACCGCGATTTGGAGGCCCTCAATGGCTATCGCCAGCGCGTGGAGGAAGCCAAGTGCCAGTCGTCCGAATCCATGATGGCCGCCCTCGCCCTCATCGGCCGCGACAACGCGCGCACCCCCATGCAGTGGGACGCCTCCAAATACGCCGGCTTCACCGCGCCAGACGCGCCCGTCGAACCATGGATCAGCGTCAACCCGAATCATGTGGAAATCAACGCGGCCGAGGAATTCGACGATCCGGATTCCGTGTACACGTTCTACAAGAAGCTCATCGCCATGCGGCACAACAGCGCCACCATCTCCACTGGCGAATGGCATCTGCTCGCCGCCGACAGCGATCAGGTGTATGCTTTCACGCGCACCAATGGCGACGACACGATTCTTGTCGTGGTCAACCTCACCGACAGGTCCGCGGCGCTGCCTTCGGACGTGGCGGAGCTGCTTTCCGACGGCGTGTCCGATCCGCAAGTACTGCTCAGCACCTATGATGCTATGCATAGTGTTAAATCGATCGCTCGTGGCGAGCTCGCTCGCTGGGAGGGAGTCGTGATTCAGCTCTGATCGATCTTTCCCTATAACTCTCTGCGGAACGTCCGGCAGGTTCATCACGAAACCTGTCGGACGTTTCTTTTTCCGTGCGATTCTGAGGCACGGCCGGGATTCGATTGCGATTCGGCAATCGCACGGCATTTTCGGCAGACGTGCGCTTACAATAACGTCCATGGAACAAAACGAGGTGCTCAAAGCATTGCGGCGTGATCATGCCGCTGAATTGAAACTGGCCGCCGAACGACTGAAGGGCACCGCACGCCACACGGAGATTATTCCGTCCCCGGTGCTGTCCGAGATGACCGGACATGAGATTCTGCTCAAGCCGGAGAATCTCCAGGTCACTGGGTCATTCAAGATTCGTGGCGCGTATAACAAGATCGCATCGTTGTCCGACGAGCAGCTTGCGCATGGCATCGTCACCGCTTCCGCAGGCAACCATGCCCAAGGCGTGGCATACGCGGCCCGTGAGCGTGGCGCGAAGGCCACCATCTGCATGCCGCAGATCACGCCGCCGTTGAAGGTGGACGCCACCAAGGCTTACGGCGCTGATGTGGTGCTGTGCGGCGAGGTGTTCGATGAATCCGCCGCCCACGCGCAGGAACTCAGCGATACCGAAGGCATGATTTACGTGCCGCCGTTCGATGATTATGAGGTGCTGTGCGGACAGGGCACCATCGGTCTTGAGATTCTCGAAGACGTGCCTAACGTCACCGACGTGGTCGTGCCCTTGGGCGGCGGCGGTCTGGGCGCGGGCGTGGCGCTCGCCATCAAGACGTTCAAGCCGGAAGTGCGCGTGATCGGCGCCATTCCGGAAGGCAGCCCGGCATGGAAGAATTCGTTGGCCGCCGGTCGCGTCGTCGCAGCCGACCAGGTGCGCACCTCCGCCGAAGGCGTTGCCGTGAAGCGTCCGGGCGACCTGACCTTCGCGCTGCTCAACGAGTTCCTCGACGATCTGGTCACCGTCACCGAGCGTGACATCAACGAGATGATTCTGCTCATGCTGGAGAAGCACAAGCTGGTGGTCGAAGCTGCCGGTGCCGTGTCTCTGGCCGCGCTTGAGCACCTGAATCTGCGCTCGCGCAAGTTCGCCGAAGCACAGGGTCCGCATGTGGTGGTGCCGATTCTTTCCGGTGGCAATGAGGATACTGTCTCCATCAGCGCGGTGATTCAGAAGGGCATGATTGCCCGTGGCCGCATCATGAACTTCGAGGTTGAGCTTCCGGATACCCCTGGCCAGCTTGTCAAGGTGGCCACGATTCTGGCCGAGCAGCGCGCTAACGTCATCGCACTCGATCACGACCAGTTCAAGGCTTCCAGCCATTACACTGATTCGGTTTCCTTGGGCGTCACCGTTGAAACCAACGGCCCTGAGCACATCGACCGCATCCTTGACGCGATGCGCGCGGCCGGTTTCCGGCCCAAGCGCATCTACTGATTTCCCACGGTGGATAAGCGCGGATTCTCGCATATCTTCCGCATCAAAGAAGGCTCCTCAAACCCAATCAGGTTGAGGAGCCTTGCTTGTTCATTCGGTGTTATTTGCCCTGTTCCGCGGCGATTGTCTCGTCGACCAACTGCGGCAGCGCAATCGCAATATCGTCGCGGATAAGCCGTGTGGCCAAGCGATCGTATTGCGTGCGTCCCATGTTCATGATGGTGATCGGCACGCCCGCCTGTGCCGCGACCGGCACAATGCTCGCCGCCGGCATCACTTCCAGCGTGGAGCCGATCACCCACAATTCGTCGGCCTGCGCCGCCAGACGGTATGACTTTTCAATCGCACCATCCGGCAGCGCTTCGCCAAAGTAGACGACGTCGGTTTTGATCAGCCCATTGCATGGCATATTGCCGCTGTATGGCAGCTTGCGATGACAGTGCGGATCCGGCTCGTTGTCGAGATTCGCCATAATGTCCGCCGTGTTGTATTTCGCATGGCATTTCATGCAATGCGAAGTGCCGATGGTGCCGTGCAGGTTGACGATGACGTTGCTGCTGTTGCCTGCTTTTTCATGGAGTGCGTCGAAATTCTGCGTGGCGAGCAGCGTCAGCAGCCCTGCCTGTTCCAGCTTGACGAGCGCTTTGTGTGCGGTGCCCGGCTGTGCGTTCCATACTGGCGATTCCTTTTGCCAGCGCCAGGAATACTCGCGGTCTTCCTTATTGGCTAGGAACGCGTCGATGTCGTACACGTTCATTTGCTCGGGATGTTTGGTCCAGACGCCGTCCGGTCCACGGAAGTCAGGGATGCCTGCGGACGTGGAGATGCCTGCGCCCGTCAATACTGCGATTTTTTTGCTCATACCTCCATACATACCACCGCGCGGTTTCCTCCGTATGCGTCTTTTTCGGCTTTCCGACCGTATTTGGAAACCGTTGCAGGCTCACGACACGCCCGTAGACAGGTTTTTCTGATGAATTTCAGGCCGTTTTGAGGCTTGTCTGAAGCATTTCTGCGATGATGTGGCGTGCGATAGGCGGTTTTCGACACGCCGATGAATGCGTTGCGCCGCAAGGGTTTTTACGGGGTTTGCGGAATGCCGATTTGCGCAAGTGGACGGGTTCGTGTAAATTAATCCCTTGCTGCCGCTCAGCGAGTGGTCCGGATGGTTCCGGATTGCGAGGTGGGTGAGTGGTGGTGGTTTGAGAACTCAAGAGCGTATTTGTACTACTTCTTTATAGTCAATGATTGCCAGTTCATCGTCCGCTCTTTGCGAGTGGCCGGGAGGCCTTGAAGGACGGTGAGGTTTTTGTGCGATGCGCCTTTCCTTATAAGGCGATCGTCAATTTTCTTATTTCGAGAGTCATCGTGTCGATGTCTCTTCACGAGGTTTTTTGTGGAGGGTTCGATTCTGGCTCAGGATGAACGCTGGCGGCGTGCTTAACACATGCAAGTCGAACGGGATCCCAGGAGCTTGCTCCTGGGTGAGAGTGGCGAACGGGTGAGTAATGCGTGAC
>ENA-OQNA01000145-OQNA01000145.1-human-gut-metagenome-genome-assembly--contig:-NODE-145-length-23222-cov-5.979693_pt1 | contig 23222 bp, 17 predicted proteins | sample MGYA00242625_ERZ504872 | MGnify/ENA primary metagenome ERZ504872 (study PRJEB26092, sample SAMD00036425) | human gut metagenome | host: Homo sapiens | study: EMG produced TPA metagenomics assembly of...
TCTCAAAGGTGCGGATGCCGCGCTCGCAGAGGATGACGTTCTCGTTGCCCTCGGCCATGATGTACTCGGCGCTCATCACGAACTCTTCCAGCGTATTGGCCAGGCCGCGCTTGAGCAGCACCGGCTTTTTCTGGCGGCCCACGGCCTTGAGCAGCTCAAAGTTCTGCATGTTGCGGGCACCCACCTGGATCAGGTCCACGTTCTCGAACAGGGGCAGGTGCTCGGTGTTCATGATCTCGGTGACGATGGGGGCACCGGTGGCGCGGCGGGCCAGCTTGAGCAGGTCCAGACCCTCGCTGCGCATGCCCTGGAAGGAGTAGGGGGAGGTGCGGGGCTTGAATGCACCGCCGCGCAGCAGAGAAGCACCGGCGGCCTTTACGCGCTGGGCGCAGTAGGTGATCTGCTCTTCACTTTCAATGCTGCAGGGGCCGGCGATGACCGCAAAGTTGCCGCCGCCGATCTTCACGCCGTCCACGTCGATGACGCTGTCGTCCGGGTGGAACTTGCGGTTGGCCTTTTTATAAGGTTCGGACACGCGGCGGCAGGTCTCCACCACGGGGTTGGCCAGCACCCAGCTTTCGGCAATGGCCTTGGTGTCGCCGATGAGGCCCAGAATATGGGTATCGCTGCCCTTGGAGTCGTTGATCTGCAGGCCCATGCCCTCCAGCTCGTGGCAGAACTCGCGCACCTGTACGTCGGGGGCATTCTGTTTCAGTACGATGATCATACGGCAAATCTCCTTTATCGGTACGGCAGGGAGGGGCCTCCGCTGCGTGGACTGCAATACGGGACTTCAGTTTCCTGAAGTGATGATGCCATGATATCACTGCTGCTGCCGGAAGTCAAGGGCGGCTTTTCATTTTTTCAAAAAAGTGGTAGAATGAAAGAAAGTGATAGATAGAGAGGGAAGTAATATGGGAAAAGAAGCAAAAACCAATGCCATGCGCATTCTGGAACGTGAAAAGGTGCCCTATACGGCCCACGAGTACGCCCACGAAGAGGGCGTGGCCGTGGCCGGTGTGGATGTGGCCGGCAGCATGGGCGAGGACCCGGCCTGCGTATACAAGACGCTGGTGACCCAAGGCAGCAGCAAAAACTACTTTGTGTTTGTCATCCCGGTGGCGGCCGAGCTGGACCTGAAAGCCGCCGCCCGCAGCGTGGGCGAAAAGAGCGTGGCCATGATCCATGTAGCCGACATCAACAAGGTCACCGGCTATGTGCGCGGCGGCTGCAGCCCCGTGGGCATGAAGAAGCAGTACAAGACCGTGTTCGACGAGAGCGTCCTCGCACAGGAAAAAGTGTATGTTTCCGGCGGGCGCATCGGCACCCAGGTGTGCTGTGCTCCGGCAGACCTTATTCGCGCCGCCCGGGCCACCACGGCAAAGATCATCTTCTGAACAGAGCAGAAAAGTACGTCTTTTGGGGCAAAGACGGGTTGGAAGATTTTACGGAAAATATACTCAAACCATAAGTCATACTTAAAAAGAAAAACGATGGCGAAACTGCACAAAACTTTTGAAAGTTTTTTGGCGCATGGAAACACAAGGGAGAATTTGCCGCAACACCCTTTGCAAAGCCATTATTTTGCCGTAAACTGTATGTAGCACAGGGACGGTCACCCCATAGAGCGGGCCCCGCACCCTGCAGAAATGTCAGCACAGAAACTGCGGAGGAAGAGATCCATGAAAAAGACGCTGCCGGGTCGCATGGAACGAAACAATATTCGTGCATGTCAGGGGCATCGTGCAGCTTCGTGCAAGGCATGGGAACAGAATACGCAAAAATAAAGGCTGTGGTGCAGGTGTACCACTGCCTTTTTTGTTTGTCAGAAGTGGAAAGAGAGGGTTTGGATTATGGTTCGTAAAGTTGCTGTGATCATGGGTTCCGACAGCGATTGGCCGGTGGTCAAGGGGGCCTGTGCCCAGCTCAAAGCGCTGGATATCCCCTTTGAAGCACACATCCTGTCGGCACACCGCACGCCCGCCGAGGCGGCTGCGTTTGCCAAGAGCGCAAAGGCCAACGGCTTTGGCGTCATCCTGTGCGCGGCCGGCATGGCAGCCCATCTGGCCGGTGCCTTTGCCGCCAATACTACGCTGCCGGTGATCGGCATCCCCATGAAGGGCGGTGCCATGGACGGTCTGGATGCCCTGCTGGCCACCGTGCAGATGCCCAGCGGCATCCCGGTGGCCACTGTGGCCCTGAACGGTGCCAAGAACGCCGCCTGGCTGGCCGCCGAGATCCTGGCACTGGGCGATGAGGCTCTGGCAGCAAAGCTGGAAGCCGAGCGCACCGCCATGGCGGCACAGATCGCGGCCAAGGAGGAAAAACTGCAGGCGGAGATCGCCGAACTGTAAAGGAGAACCAATGTCTGATTTTGCATATCCGCTGCACGAAGAATGCGGCGTTTTTGGCCTCTACGACCGGGCCGGCACCGAGGATGTGGCCGCTGCCGCCTACTCGGCGCTGTATGCCCTGCAGCACCGCGGGCAGGAGAGCTGCGGCATTGCCGTGAACGACGACGGCGTCATCCAGGGCCACCGGGATCTGGGCCTTGTGAACGAGGTGTTCACCCCGGCGGTGCTGGGCAGCCTGGCCAACCCCAACGCCCATATGGCCACCGGCCATGTGCGCTACGCCACCTCCGGCAGCCGCATCCGGGCCAATGCTCAGCCCATGATCGTGCGGCACGGCCGCGGCACCATGGCCCTGTGCCACAACGGCAACCTGACCAATGCCATTGAGCTGCGACGCCAGCTGGAAAACGAGGGTGCCATCTTCCACGGCTCCTCGGACACCGAGGTCATCTGCTACCTCATCACCCGCAACCGCCTGCGCATGGGCAGCATCGAGACGGCCATCAGCAAGACCATGGACGTGCTGGAAGGCGCGTACAGTCTGGTGATCATGTCCGCCACCAAGCTCATCGCGGTGCGCGACCCCCGCGGCTACCGCCCCCTGTGCATCGGCACGCTGCCCGGCGGCGGCTACGTCTTTGCCAGCGAGAGCTGTGCCCTGGACGCTGTGGGTGCCACCCTGCTGCGGGACGTGGAGCCCGGCGAGATCGTGGTGGCCGACGCCAAGACCGGTGAGCTGCGCAGCATCACCGACCATGTGGGCCGCCCGGACACCCAGATGTGCGTGTTCGAGTTCATCTACTTTGCCCGCCCGGACAGCATCATCGAGGGCAGCTCGGTGCACGAGGCCCGCAAGCAGGCCGGCCGGTTCCTGGCACAGGAACACCCGGTGGATGCCGATGTGGTCATCGGCGTGCCGGACTCCGGCCTGGACGCCGCTCTGGGTTACTCCCAGGAGAGCGGCATCCCCTACGGCATCGGCTTCATTAAGAATAAGTACATTGGCCGCACCTTCATTCAGGGCAGCCAGAAGCAGCGTGAGAACAGCGTGCGCATCAAGCTGAACGTGATCTCCAGCACGGTCAAGGGCAAGCGCGTGGTGCTGGTGGATGACTCCATCGTGCGCGGTACCACCTCTGCCCGCATCATCAAGCTGCTGCGGGACGCCGGTGCCACCGAGGTACACTTCATGGTGTCGGCACCGCCGTTCAAATATCCCTGCTACTTCGGCACCGACATCCCCGACCAGAAACTGCTGGTGGCCACCGGACGCACGGTGGACCAGATCAATGAGATCATCGGGGCCGACACCCTGGGCTACCTGTCCACCGAACATGTGGTGCAGCTGGCCAAAAACGCAAACTGTGGGTTCTGCACCGCCTGCTTCACCGGCGAATATGCCGTGAAGCCGGACGAGGTGCTTTCCACCGATATCCACGAACGCCACCTGAACGACCGCCCCAAGGACGAGAAAAAGTTAGGAGAGTAACACCATGGAAAAGAGCTATTCGGAAAGCTACGCCGCAGCAGGCGTGGACATCACCGCCGGTTACCGTTCGGTCGAACTGATGAAGCAGTATGTGGCCCGCACCATGAACGAGCACTGCATCGGCGGGCTGGGCGGCTTTGGCGGCCTGTTTGAACTGGACTGCACCGGCTACAAGCACCCGGTGCTGATCTCCGGCACCGACGGCGTGGGCACCAAGCTGAAGATCGCCATGATCATGGACAAGCACGACACCATCGGCATCGACTGTGTGGCCATGTGCGTCAACGATGTCATCTGTGCCGGTGCAAAGCCGCTGGTGTTCCTGGACTACATCGCCTGCGGCCGCAACATCCCGGAAAAGATCGCCGAGATCGTCAAGGGCGTGGCCGAGGGCTGCGTGCAGGCCGACTGCTCTCTGGTGGGCGGCGAGACGGCCGAGCACCCGGGCATGATGCCGGAGGACGAGTACGATCTGGCCGGTTTTACCGTGGGAGTCGTGGACAAGGAAAAGATCCTGAACAATGACACCATGAAGCCCGGCGATGTGATCATCGCTCTGCCTTCCACCGGTGTGCACTCCAACGGCTTCTCGCTGGTGCGCAAGATCTTTGACATCGACGGCAACCCCGACGTGCTGCACACCACTCCCGCCGAGCTGGGCGGCAAGAGCCTGGGCGAGGCCCTGCTGGCTCCCACTAAAATTTACGTTAAGCCGGTGCTCAAGGTGCTGGAGGAAGTGGATGTCAAGGGCATTTCCCACATCACCGGCGGCGGCTTCTACGAGAACATTCCCCGCAGCCTGAAGAAGGGCTGCTGCGCCCGCATCCACAAGGCGGACGTCCGCACCCCGGCACTGTTCCACCTGATGCAGAAGGAGGGCGGCATCTCCGAGCACGATATGTTCAACACCTTCAACATGGGCGTGGGCATGGTGCTCACCGTGCCTGCCGAGCAGGCCGACAAGGCGCTGGAGATCCTGCATGCCAACGGTGAGCCGGAGGCTTACCGTCTGGGCGTCATCGCAGAAGGCGAGGGTGTGGAGCTGTGCTGAACATTGCAGTGTTAGTTTCCGGCGGCGGCACCAACCTGCAGGCCCTGCTGGACAGTGAGGCCCGCGGCGAGAACCCCAACGGAAAGATCACCCTGGTGGTGGCCTCCAAGCCCGGCGTCTATGCGCTGGAACGTGCCGCAAAGGCCGGTGTGGAGAGCTGCGTGGTGCGCCGGAAGGACTACGACAACAGCGAAGATTTTGACGCGGCCCTGCTGGGCACGCTGAAAGCACACAACATCGACCTTGTGGTGCTGGCAGGCTTTCTGTCGGTGCTGGGGCCCAGCGTCATCGCGGCCTATCCGCGCCGCATCCTCAACGTGCACCCGGCGCTCATCCCGTCTTTCTGCGGGCCGGGCATGTACGGCCTGCGCCCCCATGAAGCGGCCCTTGCCCGTGGCTGCAAGGTGACCGGTGCGACGGTTCACTTTGTGAACGAAGAATGCGACGGCGGGCCCATCCTGCTGCAGAAGGCCGTGGACATCCTGCCCGGCGACACCCCGGAGGTGCTGCAGAAACGGGTCATGGAGCAGGCCGAGTGGAAGCTGCTGCCCAAGGCGGTCGCCATGGTGTGCAGCGGAGAGATCGAGTGAGGAGAACAACAATGGAAAAGATCGACCTGAACGAATATCTGGCCTCCAACGAATACCCCGGCCGCGGCATTGCGGTGGCAAAGGCCCCGGATGGACGACAGATGTTCATCGGCTACTTCATCATGGGCCGCAGCGAAAACAGCCGCAACCGTGTGTTCGACCCTGTGCCGGAGCGCGGCGGCATCTGCACCATGGCAGCCGACCCCGCCAAGCTGGAGGACCCCAGCCTGATCATCTATAACCCGGTGCTGACGCTGGGCCGTACCCACATCGTGACCAACGGCGACCAGACCGATACCATCTATGACCTGATGAGCCAGGGCAAGAGCTTTGCCGATGCACTGCGCACCCGCACCTTTGAGCCGGACGGCCCCAACTACACCCCCCGCATCTCTGCGGTGGTGTATGCGGACGGCAGCTACCAGATGAGCATCCTCAAGTCTGCCGACGGCAACGGCGACAGCGTGCAGCGCTATTTCTTTGATTACCCCCAGCCCGTGGCCGGAGAGGGCCACTTCATCAGCACCTACAAGCACAATGGCAGCCCCATCCCCAGCTTTGAGGGCGAGCCGCTGCGCTTTGCCTGCCCCCGCACCCTCGGCGACTTTGCCCACGGCCTGTGGAGCAGCCTGAACGCCGACAACAAGGTGAGCCTGTTCGCCCGGGTCATCGACCTGGAGAGCGGCGAGAGCGGCGACATGATCTTCAACAAATACGACGCCGTGTGCAGCGACCTGGACGACCCCGAAGAGCCGGAGCTGCTGCCCGAAGAGCTGGAACTGCTCAAAAAGCTCGACGCGGAAGAAGAATAAGAGTACACCATAGAGGAACCAAGGAGGATGCACCAATGAATGAACTTGCACTGAAATACGGCTGCAACCCCAACCAGAAGCCCAGCCGCATTTATATGGAAGATGGCTCTGACCTGCCCGTTACTGTTCTGAACGGCAAGCCTGGCTACATCAACTTTCTGGACGCCCTCAACTCCATCCAGCTGGTCAAGGAGTTAAAAACTGCCTGCGGCCTGCCCGCAGCGGCTTCCTTCAAGCATGTGTCCCCGGCGGGTGCCGCCCTGGGCCTGCCCCTCACCGAGGTGGAGCGCAAGATGTACCACATTGCCCCGGATGCAGAGCTGTCCCCGCTGGCCTGCGCCTACGCCCGCGCCCGCGGTGCGGATCGCATGTCCTCCTTCGGCGACTGGATCGCCCTGTCGGATATCTGCGACGTGCCCACCGCAAAGCTGATCCAGCACGAGGTGTCCGACGGCATCATCGCACCGGGCTACGAGCCGGAAGCACTGGCCATCCTGTCCAGCAAAAAGAAGGGCAACTACAACGTGGTGGCCATCGACCCCGCCTACCAGCCCGCACCCATCGAGCACAAGCAGGTGTACGGCATCACCTTTGAGCAGGGCCGCAACGAGCTGGTCATCAACGCCGACACCATGCTGAGCAACTGGGTCACCGAGAACAAGGACGTGACCGAGGAGCAGAAACGCGATCTGGTCATTGCCCTCATCACCCTCAAGTACACCCAGTCCAACAGCGTGTGCTATACCGCCGGCGGCCAGACCATCGGCGTGGGTGCCGGCCAGCAGAGCCGCATCCACTGCACCCGTCTGGCAGGCCAGAAGGCTGACAACTGGCAGCTGCGCCACATGGACAAGGTGCTGAACCTGCCCTTCCGTGACGATATCGCCAAGCCCAACCGCGACAACGCCATTGACGTGTACATCGGCGACACCCCGGAGGATGTCATCGGCGACGATGTCTGGGCCGAGACCTTCACCGAGCAGCCCGCCCCGCTGACCGCCGAGGAAAAGAAGGAATACCTGAGCAAGGTCACCGGCGTGTGCCTGGGCTCCGACGCTTTCTTCCCCTTCGGCGACAACATCGAGCGTGCCCGCCGCTCCGGCGTGACCGCCATCGTGCAGCCCGGCGGTTCCATCCGTGACCAGCAGGTCATTGATACCTGCAACAAGTACGGCATCGCCATGGCCTTCTGCGGCCTGCGGCTGTTCCATCACTAAGAGAAGGTGTAAAAATGAGCAAAAAAATTCTGGTGGTTGGCGGCGGCGGCCGCGAGCACGCCATCATCAAAGCCCTGAAAAAGAGCCCCGACTGCGGCGAGATCTAGTGTGCCCCCGGCAACGGCGGCATCCGCTACGACGCCAAGTGCAAGAACATCAAGGCCACCGATGTGGAGACCATGGTGGGCTTTGCCGTTGAGGAAAAGTTTGACTACGTCGTGGTGGCGCAGGATGACCCGCTGGCCCTGGGCATGGTGGACGAACTGGCAAAGGCCGGCATCCCGGCCTTTGGCCCGGACAAGGCTGCTGCCCGCATCGAGGCCTCCAAGGTGTTCTCCAAGGACCTGATGAAGAAATACGGCATCCCCACCGCGAAGTATGAGACGTTTGATGACCCGGCCAAGGTCATGGCGTACATCAAGGCCGAGGGCAAGTACCCGGTGGTCATCAAGGCCGACGGCCTGGCTCTGGGCAAGGGCGTGCTGATCTGCGAGAACGAGCAGCAGGCCGCCGACGGCGTCAAGGAGATCATGCTGGACAAGAAGTTCGGCGCATCCGGCAACCATGTGGTGGTGGAAGAGTTCCTCACCGGCCCGGAGGTCAGCGTGCTGAGTTTTACCGACGGCAAGGTGGTCAAGCCCATGGTGTCGTCCATGGACCACAAGCGTGCCAACGACCACGACACCGGCCTGAACACCGGCGGCATGGGCACCGTTGCCCCGAACCCCTACTACACCCCGGAGATCGCCGCCGAGTGCATGGAAAAGATCTTCCTGCCCACCATCCATGCCATGAACGCCGAGGGCTGCCCCTTCAAGGGCTGCCTGTACTTCGGCCTGATGCTCACCCCGGACGGCCCCAAGGTCATCGAGTACAACTGCCGTTTCGGCGACCCCGAGACCCAGGTGGTGCTGCCCCTGCTGGAGGGCGACCTGCTGCACATCATGGAGGCCTGCACCAACGGCACGCTGGCGGATGAGGACGTGAAGTTCTCGGACGGCGCTGCCGCCTGTGTCATTCTGGCTTCCGGCGGCTACCCGGTGGCCTACGAGAAGGGCAAGCCCATCTCCGGCCTGGTGGACGGTCAGCTGCCGGACGAAGAGAATGTGACGGTGTACCACTCCGGTACGGCCCTCACCGAGGACGGCCAGCTTGTGACCAACGGCGGCCGTGTGCTGGGCGTGACCGCCACCGGCCCGCGCCTGACCAACGCCCTGAGCCACGCCTATGAGGCAGCCGAGAAGATCCATTTCGACAAGCTGCACAAGCGCAGCGACATCGGCCTGCGTGCGCTGAAGGCACTGGCAGAAAAGCAGTAAAAATGATTAAGGGGGAACTTACCCATGGTCTATCGTATTTATGTGGAAAAAAAGCCCGGCTTTGACGTCGAGGCAAACGGCCTGAAGAACGAGCTCACCGGCCTGCTGGGCATCCGGTCGCTCACCGGCCTGCGCCTGCTCAACCGCTACGACGTGGAGGGCATCGACGAGGTGCTGTTCCACCAGTGCGTCAGCACCGTGTTCAGCGAGCCGCCGGTGGACAACACCTATGCCCAGCTGCCGGAGCATGAGGGCACGGCATTTGCCGTGGAGTACCTGCCCGGCCAGTTCGACCAGCGTGCCGATTCCGCCGCCGAGTGCATCCAGCTCATCAGCCAGGGCGAGCGCCCGCTGGTGCGCTCTGCCCGCGTCTACCTGCTGGAAGGCGCCCTGACCGACGAGCAGCTGGCCGAGATCAAAAAATATGTCATCAACCCGGTGGAGGCCCGTGAGGCTTCGCTGGACAAGAAGGCTACCCTGAAAATGGAGTACCCCGTGCCCACCGCTGTGGCGGTGCTGGACGGCTTCAACCAGCTGGACGAAGAGGGCCTGAAAAAGTTCATCGACGAGAACGGCCTGGCCATGGATCTGGGCGACATCAAGTTCTGCCAGGAGTATTTCCGCTCCGAGCAGCGCGACCCCACCATCACCGAGATCAAGATGATCGACACCTACTGGTCCGATCACTGCCGCCACACCACCTTCGGTACCATCCTGGACGATGTGCAGATCGACGACGAAGTGGTGCAGGCTGCCTTTGACCGCTACATGGCCATGCGCAAGGATCTGGGCCGCGAGGGCAAGCCCCGCTGCATGATGGATCTGGCTACCATCGGTGCCAAGGAGCTGAAGAAGCAGGGCATCCTGAAGAACCTCGACGAGTCCGACGAGATCAACGCCTGTACTGTGAAGATCAAGTGCGACGTGAACGGCAAGGACGAGGACTGGCTGTTCCTGTTCAAGAACGAGACCCACAACCACCCCACCGAGATCGAGCCCTTCGGCGGCGCAGCCACCTGCATCGGCGGTGCCATCCGTGACCCGCTGTCCGGCCGCAGCTACGTCTATCAGGCCATGCGCGTCACCGGCGCAGGCGATCCCCTCAAGCCCGTCAGTGAGACCCTGCCCGGCAAGCTGCCCCAGCGCAAGCTGGTGACCACCGCTGCCGCCGGTTATTCCTCCTACGGCAACCAGATCGGCCTTGCTACCGGTCAGGTGGATGAGATCTATCACCCCGGCTATGTGGCAAAGCGGATGGAGATCGGCGCTGTTGTGGGCGCAACGCCCGCTTCCCACGTCCGCCGCGAATGCCCCGCTCCCGGCGACGTCATCGTCCTGCTGGGCGGCCGCACCGGCCGCGACGGCATCGGCGGTGCCACCGGTTCCTCCAAGGCCCACAAGCTGGACAGCCTCGAGCACTGCGGTGCTGAGGTCCAGAAGGGCAACGCCCCCATCGAGCGCAAGCTGCAGCGCCTGTTCCGCCGCGAGGACGCCTGCAAGATGATCAAGCGCTGCAACGACTTCGGTGCCGGCGGCGTCTCTGTCGCCATCGGCGAGCTGGCCGACGGCCTGTATATCGACCTGAACAAGGTCACCAAGAAGTATGACGGCCTCGACGGCACCGAGCTGGCCATCAGCGAGAGCCAGGAGCGTATGGCCGTGGCTCTGGCCCCTGAGGACGTGGACAAATTCATCGCCATCGCTACCGAGGAGAACCTTGAGGCCACCCCCGTGGCAAAGGTCACCGAGGAAAAGCGCCTGAACATGGTGTGGAACGGCAAGTCCATCGTCAACATCAGCCGCGAGTTCCTGAACTCCAACGGCGCGGAGAAGCACCAGAACGTCCACATTGAGAAGGGGACTGTCTGGCAGCCCCAGTGGGCCGGCGTGACCTTCGAACAGAAGATGAAGAACATGGTGGGCGATTTGAACGTCTGCAGCAAGAAGGGCCTTTCTGAGCGGTTCGACTCCACCATCGGCGCGGCCACCGTGCTGATGCCCTTCGGCGGCGCATGCCAGCTGACCCCCCAGAACGCCATGGTCGCAAAGCTGCCCGTGGACGGCGAGACCAACACCTGCTCCGGCATGGCATGGGGCTACAACCCCTACCTCATGAGCGCCAACCAGTATGTGGGCGCGCGGATGGCCGTCGTCGAGAGTGTGACCAAGCTGGTGGCCTCCGGCTTCCGCTATGAGGACGCCTACCTGACCTTCCAGGAGTACTTTGAGCGCCTTGGCACTTCCCCGGAGCGCTGGGGCAAGCCGCTGGCCGCTCTGCTGGGCGCACTGGACGCACAGATCGGCCTCGGCATCGCCTCCATCGGCGGTAAGGACAGCATGTCCGGCTCCTTCGAGCAGCTGGATGTGCCTCCCACGCTGGTGTCCTTCGCTACCGCCATCGGCAAGGCCGGCCGCGTCGTCTCCACCGAGTTCAAGAAGCCTGAGAGCACCGTCGTCCTCATCCGGCCCATCCTGGACCCCGAGACCGGCTGTCCCAACTTCTTCTCCCTGAAGGCCAACTACAAGAAAGTTGAGCAGATGATGGAAGATGGCATGGTGGCCGCTGCTTCCTCTGTGGGCTATGGCGGTCTGGCCGAGGCTCTCTTCAAGATGGGTCTGGGCAACCGCATCGGCTTCAAGATGATGACCAACATGACCACCGCCGAGATGTTTGCCCCCATGTACGGCTCCATCGTGCTGGAGATGGTCTCTGACGCCCCGGCCGGTGAGCTGCTGGGCGAGACCACCGCAGACTACACCTTCGAGTGCTGCGGCGACAAGCTGGATATGGCTCAGCTGCAGGAGATCTGGGAGAGCAAGCTCGAGCCCGTCTATCCCTACCGTAAGGCCGGCCCCGCCGTCGAGAAGATCAACGGCAGCCTGACCGCCCCCGCTGCGCCCAAGATCGGCGTGGCAAAGCCGAAGGTCATCATCCCGGTCTTCCCGGGTACCAACTGCGAGTACGACACCGCCCACGCCTTTGCCCGCGCCGGTGCGGACCCCGAGGTGCTGGTCATCCGCAACCTGACCCCCGCTGACGTCACCGCCAGCTGCGAGGCACTGGTCAAGGCCATCAACGAGAGCCAGATCGTCATGCTGCCCGGCGGCTTCTCCGGCGGCGACGAGCCGGATGGCAGCGCAAAGTTCATCGCCTCCTTCTTCCGCAATCCTGCGGTCGCCGAGGCGGTCCGCGACCTGCTGCAGCACCGGGATGGTCTGATGCTGGGCATCTGCAACGGCTTCCAGGCCCTCATCAAGCTGGGTCTGGCCGCTTACGGCGACATCCGCCCCATCACGGCCTGCGACCCGACCCTGACCTTCAACACCATCGGCCGCCACCAGAGTATGCTGGTGCGCACCCGCATCGCCTCCACCGGCAGCCCCTGGCTGTCCAAGTGCAGCGTGGGCGACCAGCACACCGTGGCCATCAGCCACGGTGAGGGCCGCTTCGTGGCACCTCAGAGCGTGCTGGACACCCTCATCGCCAACGGCCAGATCGCGACCCAGTACGTCGATCAGGACGGCAGCCCCAGCATGGACATGAAGTACAACCCCAACGGCTCCGTCCTCGCCATCGAGGGCATCACCAGCCCGGATGGCCGTGTCTTCGGCAAGATGGGCCATTCGGAGCGCAGCGGCGAGTACCTGTACAAGAACGTCACCGGCGACAAGTATCAGCCTATTTTCGAGGGCGGCGTGGACTATTTCAAGATTTGATGGTAAAATAGGAGAAAACCTCCTTCCGGCATCGCTGACGCGATGCCACCTCCCCTAACGAGGGGAGGCTTTGGCATTTCGTAAAGCTTTATCTCTTCGCCAGAGGCTCCCCTCGATAGGGGAGCTGTCGAGCGGAGCGAGACTGAGAGGTTGAGGTTTCGTAAAACTTACCCAAGGAGGACATCTTCATGTCTCAGCATGACCGTTATATCAGCCCCTTTTCCACCCGTTATGCCTCCGATGAGATGCAGTACATCTTCTCGGACGACAACAAGTTCCGCACCTGGCGCCGCCTGTGGGTGGCGCTGGCCCGGGCCGAGATGAAGCAGGGCCTGACCAATATCACTCCCGAGATGGTGGCCGAGCTGGAAGCTCATGTGGACGACATCAACTATGAAGTCGCCATCGAGCGGGAGAAGCTGGTGCGCCACGACGTCATGAGCCATGTCTACGCCTACGGCCAGCAGTGCCCCAAGGCGGCAGGCATCATCCATCTGGGTGCCACCAGCTGCTACGTCGGCGACAACACCGACATCATCGTGATGCGTCAGGGCCTCGAGCTGGTGCGCAAGAAGCTCATCGGCGTGCTGGCAAAGCTGGCAAAGTTCGCCGAGGAATACAAGGATATGCCCTGCATGGCCTACACCCACTGCCAGCCTGCCCAGCCCACCACCGTGGGCAAGCGCGCTACCCTGTGGGCCAACGAGCTGGTGATGGACCTCAACGAGATCGACCACCGTCTGGCTACCCTGCAGCTGCGCGGCGTCAAGGGTACCACCGGCACCCAGGCTTCCTTTATGGAGCTGTTCAAGGGCGACGCCGACAAGATCCGCGCCGTGGATGCTTCCATCGCTGAGGAGATGGGCTTCGACAGCGAGGCCGTCATCCCGGTGTCCGGCCAGACCTACAGCCGCAAGGTGGACGCCTTCATCCTCAACGCCCTGGCCGGCATCGGCCAGAGCTGCATGAAGTTCGCCACCGATCTGCGTCTGCTGGCCAACTTCAAGGAGATGGAAGAGCCGTTTGAGAAGAACCAGATCGGTTCCTCCGCCATGCCTTACAAGCGCAATCCCATGCGCTGCGAGCGCATCTGCGCTTTGAGCCGCTACCTGATGGTGGATGTGCTCAACCCCAGCTTCACTACCGGCACCCAGTGGTTCGAGCGCACGCTGGACGACAGCGCCAACAAGCGCGTTGCCATGGCTGAGGGCTTCCTCGCCGCCGACGCCATCCTGAACATCATGCTCAACGTCACCGACGGCCTCGTGGTCTACCCGAAGGTCGTGCGCAGCCGCCTGATGGCTGAGCTGCCCTTCATGGCCAGCGAGAACATCATGATGCAGGCCGTGGAGAAGGGCGGCAACCGTCAGGAGCTCCACGAGCGTCTGCGCCAGCACGCCATCGCCGCCGGCAAGCAGGTCAAGGAAGAGGGTCTGCCCAACGACATGGTGGACCGCATCGCCGCCGACCCGGCCTTTGGTCTGACCAAGGAGGAGATCGTGGCGGGCCTTGTGCCGGAGAACTTTGTGGGCCGCGCTCCCCAGCAGGTGGAGGAGTTCATTGCTCACATCCTCAAGCCCATCTTTGACGCCAACCCGGATGCTGTGGAACAGCACGCAAACCTGAGCGTCTAAACGTGATTTTACAGGAAAAGAGGCTGTTGCCGCAGGCAACGGCCTCTTTTCTGCACACAGAAGGAGTTTTCATGCGACTCGATAAATATTTAGCCGAGACGGCCCAATGCACCCGGAGCGAGGCGAAGGCACTGCTGGCGAAAGGCCGCGTCACGGTCAACGGCGCGGTCTGCAGGAAAGGGGATACCCAGCTGAAAGAGGCTGACGCCGTGGCGGTGGACGGCAAAGCGCTGGCCTACCGGCAGTTCGTCTACCTCATGCTCAACAAGCCCGAGGGCGTCGTCAGCGCCTCCACCGACAAGCGGGACACGACAGTCGTGGATCTGGTGGGGGATGCCTACCCCCGGCGGGAGCTGTTCCCGGCCGGGCGGCTGGACAAGACCAGCACCGGTTTCGTCCTGCTGACGGACGACGGCGGCTTTGCCCACGACATCCTCGCGCCCAGGCGCCATGTCTCCAAGACCTACACCGTCGTCATCGACACCCCGCTGACGGAAGAGATGAAGGCCGGCTTTGCCGCAGGCGTCACCCTTGCCGACGGCACGGCCCTTTCGCCGGCGGAAGTGTCCGCCCTCACCCCCGACGGGCTGACGGTCCGCGTCCTGCTCAGGCAGGGCGTGTATCATCAGATCAAGCGGATGTTCGGCGTCTACGGTGCGGGCGTCAACGCCCTGCACCGGGACGCCATCGGCGGGCTTGCGCTGGACGAGAGCCTTGCCCCGGGCCAGTGGCGGGAGCTGACAGCCGGCGAGGTGGCGAAAATTACCACGGGGTAAAGGACGGCTTTTCACCCGGTTTTCAAAAAAGTATCACATTTTACCGGTAAAATAGCCCTCAGAACCACGCAGAAAGGCCCTTTTTGGCCCGAAAATGACCCCGAAAGATAATTTCACCAAGAAAGAAGAATTTTTTTTGGTGAAATATGTTGCAAAAGTAAATTCTTTTGTGTAAAATATAAAATGTAATGCGGCGAAATTGTTAAAAATCACAATCCCGCCCACCTGCGGTTTGCACAAGAGAGGAAAAGGGGTATCCATTTATGGCCAATAGAGTATTTCAGAGCGTGATCTACCAGATGAAGGACGCGATCGACCGCGTGGTCGGCGTGGTGGATGAGACCGGCGCTGTCATCTCCTGCTCGGAGCTGAATCTGATCGGCGAGGTGCGCGAGGGCTTTATGGCAGAGCGTCTGACGGCCGGTGACCGCTTCGTGCGGGATGGCTACACCTACCAGCAGTTCTCCAGCGCAAAGCATAACGATTATGCCGTTTTTGTGGAAGGTGCGGACGAGACTGCGGGCCAGTTTGCCGCTGTGCTGTCCATCAGCCTGCAGAGCATCAAGCAGTATCACGACGAGAAGTTCGACAAAGCCAACTTTATCAAGAACGTGGTGCTGGACAACATCCTGCCCGGCGACATCTACGCCAAGGCCCGTGAGCTCCACTTTGCCACCGACGTCTCCCGCGTGGTGTTCATCGTCCGCGTCACCAGCGGCGGCGACATCTCCGCTTACGACGTGGTGAGCAGCCTGTTCCCCGACAAGCAGAAGGACTTCGTCTTCAACATCAGCGAGACGGATACCGTCCTGGTCAAGGAGATCCGTAAGGGCATCGACCGCACCGATATGGAGAAGCTGGCCGCCAGCATCGTGGACACCCTGTCCGGCGAGCATTACATCAAGGCTGTCGTGGGCATCGGCACCCCCATCGCCAACGTGAAGGACCTGGCTACTTCCTTTAAGGAAGCACAGATCGCCATGGAGGTCAGCAAGGTGTTCGACACCGAGAAGCAGATCATCCGCTACGACAATCTGGGCATCGCACGTCTGATCTACCAGCTGCCCACCACGGTCTGCGAGATGTTCCTGCGCGAAGTGTTCAAGCAGGGCAGCATCGAGAGCCTGGACCAGGAGACCCTGTTCACCATCCAGCGCTTCTTCGAGAACAACCTGAACGTCTCCGAGACCAGCCGCGGTCTGTTCGTCCACCGCAACACGCTGGTGTATCGTCTGGAAAAGATCAAAAAGCTGACCGGTCTGGATCTGCGTGAGTTCGACGACGCTATCGTGTTCAAGGTAGCGCTCATGGTCAAGAAGTACCTGTCCAACAACCCGGCCAAATATTGATATTTCGTCTCAGCCGCTCCGGCTGCGGACGCCGAAACCGGCCGCTCGACCCCGATGCTGGCCGGTTTCTTTTGTAATGGTCTGGAACTTCTGTGCCAAATAACTTTTCAGGAGCAAGATACTCATGATAGATTTTGAACATGTCACCAAGATATACAAACGGAGTGATACTCCCGCTCTGGAGGACATCGACTTCCATGTGGACGACGGCGAGTTCGTCTTTCTGGTGGGCCACTCCGGCGCCGGCAAGTCCACTCTGCTCAAGCTCATCCTCCGCGAAGAGCTGCCCACCGAGGGCCGCGTCATGGTGGACGGCAAGGACGTCGCCCGGCTGCGCCGGGGCAAAGTGCCTTTCCTCCGCCGCCAGATGGGCATCATCTTCCAGGATTTCCGCCTCATCCCCACCATGACGGTCTACGAGAATGTGGCGTTTGCCATGCATGTCACCAATATCGGCAAAAAAGACATCAAAGAGCGCGTCAACTACATGCTGGAGCTGGTGCATCTGGAAGATAAGGCAAAGGTCTACCCCGAGTTCCTCTCCGGCGGTGAGCAGCAGCGCGTGGCCGTGGCCCGCGCTCTGGCCCACAGCCCCCGCCTCGTCATCGCGGACGAGCCCACCGGCAACATCGACCCCGAGATGAGCCTTGAGATGATGGAACTGCTGGAACGTGTCAGCGAGATGGGCATCACGGTGCTTGTCGTCACCCACGAGCATGAACTGGTGCGCCGCTTCAACCGCCGCACCATCACCCTGAAGCAAGGCCGCATCATCTCCGATGTTCCGGCCAGCTTCGGCGAGGAGGTGCACGTATGAAGATCTCTACGTTTGGGTTCCTCACCCGGCGCGGCGTGCGCAACCTCGGCAAGCACTGGGCCATGACCATCGCCTGCATCGCCTCCCTCAGCGTCTGCATGACCCTGAACATCTTCGCCAGCCTCATTGAAGTCAATGTGGACAGCATGGTGAGTTATCTGGGCAGCCAGAACGAGATGGTGGTCTACGTGGACCCCGAGGCCGATGACGCTACCATCCAGTCTGTGGGCAATGCCCTCAGCGGCACCGCAGGTGTGAGCCGGGTGCAGTATATGTCCAAAGAAGACGTCCTCAACCAGTACAAGGGCTATATGTCTGACTATGCCGCCCTGCTGAACGAGTTCGAGAACGATAACCCCTTTAAGGCCAATTACCGCGTTTCCCTGTCTGATCTGAGCCAGATGGAGACCATCAGCAAGCAGTTCGAGAACATCAGCGGCGTCTACAGCGTCACGGCTCCCATCGAGATGACCAAGACCTTTGTGGAGGTCCAGCAGGCTGTCACCAAGGTCGGGCGCGGTCTGGTGCTGGTGCTGATGGCTGTCAGCATCATCACGGTGGGTACCACCATCCGGCTGAGCGTCTTTGCCCGCCGCCGTGAAATTGAGATCATGAAGTATGTCGGCGCTACCAACGCCCTCGTCACCCTGCCTTTCGTCATCGAGGGCCTGACCATGGGCCTGCTCTCCGGCATCCTGACGGCAGCTGCCACCATCGGCGGCTATGCCTACATCGTTCAGCTGTCGCCCACGCTGGGCGGCCTGTGGCAGATGCTCATGGGTACGGCTCTGGTGCCGCTGGAAAATGTCTGGCCCACCATCCTGACCTACAGCCTCGCGGGCGGCGCTCTGGTGGGCGGTCTGGGCAGTATGTTCTCCATCCGAAAGCACCTGAACGTGTAAGGAGGGCCTACTGTGTACCACGACAAGCATTCCGCAGGCTTTGTCCTGCACCATCCGCCCCGCCACGCAAAGCCGTCGGGCCATTCGGCTATGATGCGTGCCGCCTGCGCCTTTCTGGCCGCCGCCTGCCTCGTGCTGAGCGTGACGGTCTACCCGGCCAGTGCGGCCACCAGCATGAGCTCGCTGCAGAACAAGCTGGACAAGATCTCTGCGTCCATCAAGCAGCATAAGACGGAGCTGAGCGACGCCAAAAAGAAGGAAGCTGCTGCCAAGGCCCTCGAGTCTGAGCTGAAGGAAAAAGTCTCGGTGCTCCAGAGCCAGATCGGCGTCCTCAAGAGCCAGATCTCCGAGGTGCAGAACAGCATCGGCGTCAAAGAGCAGGAGATCACCGCCAAGCAGAATGAGATCGCCCGGAAAGAGCAGGAGATCGCCGACCAGTGGGACGATTTCAAGAGCCACATGGCCGCCATGCAGGAGCTGCGGGACGGCGGCAGCGTCGCCATGCTCCAGTCTGTGAACGATCTGTACGAGCTTCTGACCTTCAATGAGGTCATGCAGGACATCTCGGTGAAGGACACCGAGATACTCGACAACATGAAGGCTGCGAAGGAAGCCCTTGTGGCCGACCGCACCCAGCTCGTGGAGGAGCGCACCCAGCTGCAGAACAAAAAGGCTGAGCTGGACGCCCAGAACAAGCAGATGCAGTCCAAGCAGAGCGAGCTCAACAACAGCGTCAAGGAGGCCCGTCTGAGCGCCGCTGAGGCCCAGCAGGCCCAGAAGAACGCCCAGGCGGCCATCGAGTCGGACGAGATGAACTACGAGGCCGTCAAGAAAGAGATCCAGAAGCTCATCGCAGCGGCAGCGGCCAGCAAGCCCCAGCTGAGCTTCAGCGGCTTTATCTGCCCGCTCAAGAGCTATACCCGCATCTCCAGCGAGTACGGCTGGCGCAAAAACCCGGTCTCCGGCGTCAACAAACTCCACGCCGGCACCGACTTTGCCGCCCCCGCAGGCACGCCCATCTACGCAGCCGCCAGCGGCTATGTGCAGGTGGCCGGCTGGTCCAGCGGCGGCTATGGCAACTATGTCGTCATCTATCACGGCAAAATGACAGACGGCAACGCCTACTCCACCCTCTACGGCCATATGCGCTCGGTGGCAACGTCGGCGGGCAAGTATGTCAACCAGGGCGACCTCATCGGCTATGTGGGCTCCACCGGCAACTCTACCGGCAACCACCTCCATCTCGAGGTGTGGAAGGGCGGCTCCAAGGCCAATGCGGTCAATCCCCGCGGTTATATTCCGATAAGATAATACAACTGTAATTGAAGTCGAGGGGTCAAAGGAGGCCACAAGGCGAAATGAACGAGCAAAAACGCAAGCGTATCCTTCGGGTGGGCTGTCTGATTCTGGCAGGAGTGTTCCTGCTGTCGGTACTGGGCAGCGTCATCCTGATGTTTTTGGTCTGAACTGGGGGAGGACATTGAATGAACCGCAAAATTTCCGTAGGGATGACCGTGACCATCGTCATTCTGGCAATGACGGTCACTTTTTCCATCACGATGCTGCTGGCGATGCGGCTGTTTGACCACACCGTCACCAGCGTGAAGGAAAAGGAGAGCATGTACAACAAGGTGGCCGAGGTAGACCGCTATGTGCGCGCCAACGACTACTACGACATCGACGAGACCGTGCTGTACGACCGTCTGACTGCCGGTTATCTGCTGGGTACCGGCGACAAGTACGCCCGTTACTACACCGCCTCGGCCTATACCGACCTGCTCAACGCCCAGAGCGGCAAGCTGATGGGCATCGGCGTGGAGCTGGCCATCGACCAGTCCGGCTACGCCAAGGTCATCAAAGTGTATGACGAGTCTCCTGCCAAGGAGGCCGGCCTCCAGCGGGGCGATTACATCACCACCATCGACGGCGCAGACATCAAAAGTCTGGGCAGCGTGGAGGCTGTCCAGAACAAACTCCGGGGCGAGAGCGGCACGAGCGTCAATGTAGGCTGGCTGGACAGCGAGAACGCCCAGCACACCGCCGATCTGACCCACTCCGGCTTTACGGCCAACAGCGTCGATTCCGCGCTGGTGCAGGGCAATGTGGGCTATATCAAGATCTGGCAGTTCGACAACTCCACCCCCAGTGAGCTGGACTTTGCGCTCCGCAGCCTGACCGCCAGCGGCGCCCAGAGCTTCATCTTCGACCTGCGCGACAACGGCGGCGGCATCCTTGATGACGCCATCAGCTGCATCGAACTCGTCGCGCCGGAAGGCGTGCTGGCCTACGCGGAGGATAAGGCAGGCAACCGCACCCTGCTGGGCAGCAGCACCGGCGACTCGGTCATCAGCCAGCCCACCGTCTGCCTCGTGAACGAGAACACCGCCAGCGCGGCAGAACTCTTTGCGTCCAGCCTGCGCACCCTGTGCGGCACCCGCCTCGTGGGCAGCACCACGATGGGCAAAGGCACCATCCAGAGCAGCCCCCAGCGCCTCTCGGACGGCAGCGCTGTCGTGGTCACGGTGGCAAAGCTCATCTGCGGCGACGGCTCCTGCTTCGACGGCACCGGCCTGACCGTGGACGTGGAGCGCCCGCTGACTGCCGACGAGCAGGCCAGCTACTATGACTACACCCTCGACACGGACCCGCAGATACAGCGCGCCGTCAGCACCGCACAGCAGCTCACCGGCGTCACCACCGTGGGCGGCGTGAACGACGCTGACATCGCCGCCGACTCCGCCGCAGCCTCTTCGGAGGCCGCAGCCGAGAGCACCGCTTCCAGCGAGGCCGCAGGGGAGGCAGAGGCTTCCTCCGAGGCCGGTGCGGAAGGGGAGCAGGAGGCTTCCAGCACGGAAAGCGCATCTTAAAAAAAGGCTCTCCCTTTGGGAGAGCTGGCGCGTGAGCGCCTGAGAGGGCAAGGATGCTGAAATGGAACAGGGCAAGGCTATGATGGTCTTGCTCTGACAAAGGCCGCTGCCTATCGCTGTGCAGCGGCCATTTTTCTGTGGCCTTGCCCTCTCCGTCATCGCAAGCGATGCCACCTCTCCCAAAGGGAGAGGCTTTGGCATGTACGTTACCAAATGACAACCGAAAAACAGAAAGGAAAACCACTATGCCGGAGCTGACCGACCTCTCCGTTATCCGCACCCTGTGCGAAAAATATGATTTCGCGCTCTCCAAGGGCTTTGGACAGAACTTCATCATCAATCCCGGCCTGCCGCCCAAGATCGTGGACGCCAGCGGCGTCGATAAGAGCTGGGGCGTGCTGGAGATCGGCCCCGGCATCGGCGTGCTGACCAAAGAGCTGGCCCAGCGCGCCGCCAAGGTGGTGTCCATCGAGGTGGACGAGCGCCTGCCGCCCCTGCTGGCCGAGACCATGGCGGGCGTGGAGAACTTCAAGCTGGTATTGCAGGACGTTCTGAAGGTAGACCTCCGCGCCCTCATCGAGGAGGAGTTCCCCGGGATGCCGGTGGCTGTCTGCGCCAACCTGCCCTACTACATCACCAGCCCCATCGTCATGAAGCTGCTGGGCGACCGCCTGCCCATCCGGAACCTCACCGTCATGGTGCAGAAGGAGGCCGCCGACCGTCTGGCCGCCGCCCCCGGCACCCGGGCCTCCAGCGCCATCAGCTGCGCCGTGAGCTACTACGCCACCTCGAAGCTGATGTTCACCGCCGCGCCGGGCAGCTTCTACCCGGCCCCGAAGGTCACCAGCGCTGTGGTGCGGATGGACATCCGCCCCACTCCCGCTGTACAGGTGGAGGACGAGGACGGCTACTTTGCCCTCATCCGTGCCGCTTTCGGCCAGCGCCGTAAGACCGCCGCCAACGCCATCGCCAGCGGCCTCGGCCTGCCGAAGGATAAGGTCATCGCGGCCATCGAGGCGGCGGGCTTCGACGCTCGCATCCGCCCCGAGGCTCTGACCCTCGAGGACTTTGCTGCCGTACAGCGGGAGCTGAAGTAAGATTTTATCAGAATAAAACGCCAAGGCCCCCGCAGTCCGGAACAGAACTGCGGGGGCCTTGGTCGTTATGTGGAAGGAATGAAGGATGGTAATGTGCTTACCTCAGCAGTGCGCTGTGGTCTGCGCCGCCCACGATGAAGCTGGCGGTGGAGCCGCTGTGGCTGAGGGTGAAAGGCGTATCGCCCGCACCGAGGGCTGCAACATCGGAGAGGGAGAGGGTGGAAGTGCAGCGTTCGGTGGAGAAGACAACGGTCTCGATGTTCTCAGAGCGGAGACCGGTCAAATCGGAAAGGACGCCCTGCAGGGACGCCGTCTCAAGGGCGACATCGATGTAGAGAACATCGTTGATCTGGCTCAGCCGGACCAGCTGGGCGTTCTGGAGGATGTCGGCCTGGGTCGAGTCGAGGACACGCAGGCCGGTGGAGATGGTGCTGTCGCCGCTGTTGTGGGAGACATCGCGGTACTCCACCGCATGGCAGACCGTGCAGATACGGTACTCACGGCTGCCGCCTTCGACAGGCGTCCAGCCGCTCCACTGATGGCCGAGGGCGGGCAGCTCCTCCGTCTCAGTGACGACACAGCCGCTGACCGTGCAGCTGCGCTGGCGCTCGCCCTTCTCGGTGCAGGTAGGCTCTTTGGTGGTGCGCCACTCGCCGAGGGGGTGGGTCTCGCTGATGGCGGGATAGATGCTCTTCGTGTAGACACCGTTGTGGAAGAGCCGCGTTACGCCGTTCTCTACGAGCTTCACGAGGCCCAGCATGCCGTTTTCCTCGAGATGGATGATCTCGTCCAGCTTCTTGCCGTCGCGGCTTTGGATGGCATTGTCGGCGTCGGGGGAGGTTGCGGTGATGTTCAGCGGGGTGTCGATATTGCCGATGGAGACGATGTCGCCGTCAATGCCCGCGCCGCCGCTCTTGCCGCTGCCGCCGGTGGTGTTGATGGTGCCGCCCGCAACATTCACAGAGTTGCCGCCGATGCCGCTGCCGCCGGTGCTGTTCTCGCCGGTGGCCTTCGTGGTGGTATCGCCCGAAATCTTCACAACGCTGTCGCTGTGGATGCCGTCGCCGCCGGTGCCATTGGTAGAAGTGCCGCCCTGCGCGGTTCCGATGTTGGCGCTGCCCTCGATGGTGAGGATGCTGCCGCTGGAAATGCCGCTGCCACCGTTGCCATCGGTAGAAGCACCGCCCTGCGCGGTTTCGATTTTGGCGCTGCCGGAGATGGTGAGGACGCC
>ENA-OQNA01000146-OQNA01000146.1-human-gut-metagenome-genome-assembly--contig:-NODE-146-length-23201-cov-6.920647_pt1 | contig 23201 bp, 16 predicted proteins | sample MGYA00242625_ERZ504872 | MGnify/ENA primary metagenome ERZ504872 (study PRJEB26092, sample SAMD00036425) | human gut metagenome | host: Homo sapiens | study: EMG produced TPA metagenomics assembly of...
TTGACGAGCGCCGACCCCCCGCTCCACCGTCACCACCGACATCTCCAGCCTCCGGGAGGACGGCGTGGAGGACATCTTCTTCCGCTATGAGGACACCATGACCCACTATAGCGTGGACAAGATGGCCGACGCGGCGGGCGAGGACGCTGACGTGGAGCTGAAGCAGAACAGGGAGGACATCAGCCTCCGGCTGGACGGCGAAACGCGGGACGACCTGTCGGAGCGCTATCTGGAGTGGGTGCCGGTGCAGACGCCAGAGCCGCAGGAGTGGCTGATATTGACCCACGAACTCGCGAAAAAAAGGGACGACCGCCCGAGTTTGGATTGGTGGCTCGAGCCTGCGAGAACGGAAACGCCGAGAATCGGGCTTGAGGAGTCCCTGAAACAGCTGGCTTCCCGATTTGAGGCCATCGCTCCCGAGGAGGATAAGCCACGGCTTTTCCTGCTGGAAACCACCGTCCCGGATGGCACAAAGTATACCAATCTGTTGGAGAGTGACCTGCGGAGCTATGCCGACCTTGGTGACGACTGGGACGATCTGCCGGATACCCAGGGTGAGATAAAGCTCTGGCTGCCGGAGGACTTGGGGCAGCCCAAAGAAATAAGCATCTCAAAGGAGAGCCTGAGCGGCAGCGACAGCATTGCATGATACACAGAACGAAAGGAGACGTACTATGAGACTGAAGAGCGCACTCCGGCGGGGCGTGGCCGCCGCCGTCATCGCGGGCATCGTGGTGAGTTCCGGCATCCCGGCCTATGCGAAAACATGGAACATCGCCGAGGGCGACATTACGGTCAAAGGTAAGAGCGATGGAAGCGGAAACTATAACGAGGTCAAGCAGGGCGACAACGAGTTCAAGAAGGATGAGGGGGAGACCGTCATCACCGGCGAGTCGAAGGAGCATACCGTCACCATCGACACCTCCAAGGGCAACGTGGACGTCACCTTCGACGACCTGAAAATTGACGTCAGCGGCAAGGCCGAGGTGGATGGCAGCGGCAAGGCCGAGGGGGACGTCAGCGACAAGACCGAGGTGGATGGCAGCGACAAGGCCGAGGTGGATGGCGGCGGTGACAGCCCTGTCCGGGAGAGCAATGCCGCCGTCACCGTGAGGGGCGGCCACGATGCCACCATCGAGCTGGACGGCGACAACGAGCTGAAGAGCGGCGGCAAAAATGCGGGTCTTGAGAAGAACGGCAATGAGTCCTCCGGCAAGCTGACCATCAAGGACGACAACGACACCAAAGGCTCCCTCACCGCTGAGGGCGGCGACGGCGGCGGCGCAGGCATCGGCGGAAAGAACGAAAGCGGTGCCGGAAACATCGAGATCACCGGCGGCACGGTAAAAGCCGTGGGCGGCGAGGGTGCTGCCGGTATCGGCGGCGGTGTGTACGGCCCGGGCCACGACATCGAAATCTCCGGCGGCGAGGTGTCGGCCACGGGCGGCAATGCGAATAAAAATCTGGAATCCTCCCGCCCCGGTGCGGCTGGCATCGGCGACGGCGCGGGTACGGAGAAAGGCGAGATAGATCCGGACGCACCCAGCAACCCCAATCACATCTATATCTCCGGCGACGCCGAGGTGACGGCCAAGGCAGGCGCCAGCACCGGCGGAAAAACTGCGGCCATCGGCGGCGGAGATGTCGGCGAGATACCCAACAGCGCCCTCTCCGACGACCACCACAAGGTGACGGGCGGCAGTCTGACCCGCTACGACCCCGCCGGGAAGAAGATGGAGGACTACAGCTACGACCGGCGGACGCCCTCCCAGTGGGAGCAGCCCGATGATAGCGAGAACGACGACGAGGACGACACCCCGAACTCGCAGTCTGGCGAGGTGCCGGACCGTGTGAAGCAGATGTACGAGGCCATCGGCGTGATCACCCATCTGGATGGCACACAGGAGCTTGGTGACGTGACCACGGCGGAGTATGACCCGGTCAACAGGGTCCTGAGCTTCGACGCCCATGGTTCGGTCTTTCGGATGACAGGCGACTCGCTGCGGGAGCTTGCAAAGGAGGTCCATGAGCTTCGCATCCGGTTCCTTGATGGGAACGGGCAGGAAATGGAGGCCGTCATTCCGCTGGCCCGGATCAAAGATCTGGTCGGCGTGAATGGTGCGTTCGAACTCGAGCTGTCCCAGGAAGGGCTCTATCGCTTCCATGTTGTCGGGCAGACGGGATATGATAGAAAAACATTCTCGGATGAGACCGCCCTGCGCCGAAACGGCAGGGAACTGGTCCTCGTGTACCGCGTTGGCGATGAGGAGCAGAAAGCGCAGGAGACTGCCCGGGTGGAGAAAGCAATCGCCCGCCGCAAGCAGGAGAAAAAGCAATGGGGAACTGTCCTCTCCGGTCGGGAAAGCGGCTCTCTGAGCGGACTGCCCGAGCGGACTCAGCCGGGAACGGGTACCGTCGGCAGCGTGACCGACTTCAGCGCAAACCCGAAGGATCCCACCATCATCGACATGGGCCCCCTCACGGTCCGTCCGTCCGAGCAGCCCGCCTCCGAACCGACGGTGTGGAAGACATTTACTAGTAACATCGTGAAGCTCGTGGGCGGGAAGCAGGATAGCAAGAAGGATGACCCGGCCCCCTCCGTCGGTGGCCTCAGCGGGCCGACGACTCTCTCGCCGGACAGCCTTACCACGGTTCAGCAGCCGGAGCAGGCCGCAGACCCCGGGCCGGAAGACCCCATCCGGATACCGCTTCTTGAGGACGAGGAAAAGATAACCATTCAGCCTTTCACGGAGAAGACCCCGGCGGAGGAACAGACCGATACTGTCGGCCCTCGCGGCCAGCAGGGCAGGCGGGATGACCCCGTCCGGCAGACCGAGGCAGGCCCTCGCGGGGCACAGGCAAGCAGAGACGGTGATAAGACCGGTGAACCCCGCGGCCCTCGGGGCCGGCACGCGGGACGCGGAAACTGACCTGCGCACAATCACCAAAAACCGCCGATAGAAAATAGCAATGTTGTACGAAGAAATCTGCCCCAAACCCCTTGCAAAATCACGATGAGCTGAGTATAATACCATTCATGAAACGCAAAACGTCCTGCCCCTCGTCCGGCAGGGCGTTTTTGTCGGTAAAGATCCGGCAAAGAAATGTTAAGTGACCGCCCGGGGAGGGGCTTTGTATGACAAAAGACATGACACAGGGCAGCCCGCTCAAGCTCATCCTTGCCTTTGCGGTGCCGCTGATGCTGGGCAGTCTGTTCCAGCAGTTCTACAATCTGGCCGATACCATCATCGTGGGCCGCTTCGTGGGCGTGGATGCGCTGGCGGCGGTGGGCAGCGTGGGCGGCCTGAACTATCTGGTACTGGGCTTCGTCAACGGCATCGCCTGCGGCTTCTCCATCCCCATCTCGTGGACCTTCGGCGCGAAGGACTACAGAGAGATGCGGCGCTACACCGCCAATACCGTCTGGCTGAGCCTCTTTTTCGCCGTCGTGCTCACGGTGGTGACGGTGGCCCTGACCCGGGCGGTGCTGGTCTGGACCAACACCCCCGACAACATCATCGACATCGCGGACATCTACATCCGCACCATCTTCTGTGGCATCCCCTTCACCCTGCTGTACAACGTCACCAGCGCCCTCATGCGCGCGCTGGGCGACAGCAAGCGGCCACTCTATTTCCTGCTGGTGGCCAGCGCGCTGAACATCGGCCTCGACCTGCTCTGCATCCTCGTCTTCCGGATGGGGGCGTTCGGTGCGGCCTTCGCTACCGTGTTCAGTCAGGCGGTGGCGGGCATCGGCAGTCTCATCTACATCGGCCGCCACTACCCGGAGCTGAAATGGAGCAGGGAAGAGGGCCGTCTGAGCGCCAGCCACTGCCTCAAGCTCTGCAACATGGGCATCCCTATGGGCCTGCAGTGCAGCATCACCGCCATCGGCAGCGTCGTGCTGCAGGGCGCGGTGAACGGTCTGGGCAGCAGCATCGTGGCCGCGCAGACCGCAGGCAGCAAGGCCGCCCAGTTCCTCTCGGTGCCGCTGGAGAGCATCGGCACCGCCATGACCACCTACGCCAGCCAGAACATGGGCGCTCACGACCTCAAGCGTGTGGACCGGGGCGTCAATACCGCGCTGGGCATTGGCTGCGTCTACAGTGTGGCATCCTTCCTCATCCTGCGTGTGCTGGATGTGCCGCTTATCAGCCTCTTCCTCGAGAGCAGCGAGGTGGAGATCATGGCGAATGCCCGCAGCTTCATCTTCTGGAACAGCGTGTTCTACATCCCGCTGGCTGTCCTCATCATCTACCGCTACACCATCCAGGGCCTGGGCTATTCCGGCCTTGCCATGTTCGCGGGCGTGGCCGAGATGGTCGCCCGTGCCATGGTGGGCTTCTGGTTCGTGCCGCTCTGGGGCTACTTTGCGGCCTGCATCGCCAGCCCTGTGGCATGGTTCTTTGCCTGCTTCTTCCTCATCCCGGCGTACTTTGCAGTGCGCAGGCGGCTGACGAAAGAGCTTGCCGCAGCGCGGGTGGAGGATTGACCCTCTCAGTCTCGCTCCGCTCGCCAGCTCTCCCATAGGGAGAGCCCTTGGCAGGCCGGGCCACTTTCCGCTGACTGCTGGAAGCTCAATATGGCATAAAAGATAGTGCCCTGCTACAGAGGGCAGCAGCTTCGGGACAATATCCCTCGTCAAGCTGCTGTGAATCTCTGCAGCAGGGCACTGCTGTTTTCGGATAGAGTAAACTTTGCTCGTCCCGCGTGGGCCTGACCGACACGCCAGTGGCTCCCCCCTTTGGGGGAGCTGTCACCGAAGGTGACTGAGAGGGCTAGGACGCTGCCGGAGAGCCTCAAAGCCCACCCCTCATATTTACAAATCCCCCCAAAACCGCTATACTATATATAGTTGTGTCAAAACGAGGAGGCGGGACGATGGAGCAGGAGCTGGAACGGCTGGAAGGCACGGTAGAGGACATCATCTACCTGAACGAGGACAACGGCTACACCGTGTTCGAGGTGTCGGGCGGCGGTGTCGTCACCGTTGTGTGCGGCGTGGTGGGAGAGCTCCACGCCGGCGAGAGCGTCGTCTGCCGGGGCAGGTACGAGAACCACGCCACCTATGGCCGACAGTTCCACGCACAGGAGTGCGAGACGGATATGCCCAAAGACCTCGAGGCCGTCTACGCCTTCCTCGCCAGCCGGTCGCTGCCCTACATCGGCGCACGGACGGCGGATAAGATCATTGACAAATTCGGCGCGGCGGCGCTGGAAGTTATCGCCAACGACCCCGCCCAGCTCACCCTCATCCCGGGCATCTCGGCGGACAAGGCCGACCGCATCCAGCAGGAGTTCAAGCGGATGTTTGGAATGCGGGAGCTCATCGCCTATCTGGCTCAGTTCGAGATCAGCCCCCGCCGGGCGATGGAAGTCTTCCGCACCTTCGGGCCGGGGGCCATGCAGGCCATCCAGCAGAACCCCTACCTGCTCTGCGGGGAACCGCTGCAGCTGGACTTCCGCCACGCCGACAGCATCGCCCAGTATTACCAGATGGCAGGGGACTGCGCCCAGCGGTTGGAAGCCGCCCTTCTGCGCACCCTGCGCCACAACGCCGGCAATGGCCACACCTGTCTGCCCCGGGCGCAGCTGCTGGAAACAGCGTCGAACTTCATCCGCCAGCCCCCCGAAAAGCTGGCGGCGGCGCTGGACAGCTGCATCCAGACCGGGAAACTGGCGGTGCGGATGTTCGACGGCACACCGTATATTTATCTGCCGGATCTGCTGGCTGCAGAGCAGGACATCGCCGACCGTCTGGCCATGCTGACCAGGCGCGGAAAGCAGACGGCCCGAAACCTCGACAAGAACATCCAGATTCTGGAACTGGCGCAGGGCTTTGCCTATGCGCCGCTCCAGAAGGAAGCCATCCGCAAGGCCATGACCGAGAACTGCCTTGTCCTCACCGGCGGCCCCGGCACCGGCAAGACCACCACGGTCAACGCCATCCTGCAGCTGCTCGAGAACGAGGCCGAACGGGTAGCCCTCTGCGCTCCCACAGGCCGCGCCGCCAAGCGTCTGAGCGAGCTGACGGGCCGGAAAGCCTCCACCATCCACCGCCTGCTGGAAGTGGACTACACCGGCGGCGTGGTCAGCTTCATCCACAACGACAAGAACCTGCTCAAGTGCGACGTCGTCATCCTCGACGAGATGAGTATGGTGGACGTCAAGCTGTTCCAGGCCCTCATTGCGGCACTGCGGTACAGCTGCCGTATTATTATGGTAGGCGATGCCGACCAGCTGCCCAGCGTCGGCCCGGGCAATATCCTCGGCGAGATCATCCGCTCCGGGCTGGTGCCGACGGTCTGCCTCAACGAGATATTCCGGCAGGCCGCTCAGAGCCTCATCGTGGAGAACGCCCACCACATCATCTCGGGCGAACCGCTGAAAAAGGGCGGAAAGACGGACGATTTCTTCTTCCTCGAAGCCGACGGCGACGCAGCCCAGAAGCTGGTCTGCGACCTTGTGATCACCCGTCTGCCCCGCAGCTACCAGTTTGACCCGGTGAAGGATATTCAGGTGCTCTGCCCCACGAAGCTCGGCCCCACCGGCACCCAGGCCCTCAACGCGGAGCTGCAGGCCATGCTCAACCCGCCAAAGAAGGGCAAGCCGGAGCTGCAGAGCGCGGCCCGGGTCTTCCGGGTGGGGGACAAAGTGATGCAGGTGCGCAATAACTACGAGATAACGTGGCAGCGCATCGGCGGGGAACAGGGTGTGGGTGCCTACAACGGCGACATCGGTATCGTGGAGTCCATCGACGTGCGCAGCCGCTCCATGGTGGTGCGGATGGATGACCGGCGGCTGGTCTACCCGGCGGAGAACCTCAACGAGCTGGAAATTGCGTATGCCATCACGGTACACAAAAGCCAGGGCAGCGAGTTCCCGGCGGTCATCCTCCCGGCGGCGCAGGTGCCGCCCCGCCTGTGCTACCGCAACCTCTTCTATACCGGCGTCACCCGCGGGAGGAAGCTCTGCATCGTGGTGGGCCGGCGGGATGTGGTGAACCGGATGATGTCCAACATCCGCCAGAACCTGCGCTACAGCGGCTTGGCCGCCCTGCTGGCCCAGGCTCTGCCCCCGGAGCAGGAGAACCTTTAAGGGTTTCTTTTTGGATACACCTGTGTTATACTATAATGTGTTTTGATGACCCGCGCCCGGAGATGGGCGATGGAAATAGAGAATGGGCAGCAGAGAAAGGAAATATCACGATTATGGCACAGAATGACATCGGTATCGATCTTGGTACGACGACCATCATCATCGCGCAGGAGGGGCAGGGCGTCGTGCTCAACCAGCCCAGCGTGGTGGCGGTGGATACCCGCAAGAACTGCGTGCTTGAGGCCGGCGACAAGGCCCTTGCAATGGTGGGCCGCACGCCCAACTACATCTCCGCCATCTTCCCGCTGAAGGATGGCGTCATCAGCGACCACACCATGACCCGGGAGCTCATCTGCCGCTTCGTCAATCAGGTCTACAGCTCCCACATGGTCAAGCCCCGTGTGGCCGTCTGTGTGCCTGCTGCCATCACCGGCATCGAGAGCGACGCTGTGGTGGAGGCCGTCATGGCCGCCGGTGCGCGTCAGGTCTACCTCATTGATGAGCCGATCGCCGCAGCTCTCGGCTCCGGCATCGACATCACCGTGCCGGATGGCCGAATGATCATCGACATCGGCGGCGGCACCACCGACATCGCCGTGCTGAGCCTCGGCGGCAAGGTCAAGGCCACCAGCGTCCGCGTGGCCGGCAACCACTACGACGAAGAGATCCTGAAGTTCGTGCGCAACAAGTTCAGCATCGCCATCGGCCAGCGCACCGCTGAGAACCTGAAAAAGAACGTGGCCTGCTGCCCCCAGAAGGCAGATTTCAACGAGACCATGGAGATCAAGGGCCGCAGCCTGCTCACCGGCCTGCCCGTGCGTGTCAATGTCTCCACCGCCGACCTCTACGAGCCGGTCATGCGCCTGAGCGAGCAGATCGGCACCGCCGCTCATCAGGTGCTGGAGAAGACTCCTCCGGAGCTGGCCGGCGACATCTACCGCAACGGCGTCGTCCTCACCGGCGGCGGCGCACAGCTCCACGGCCTGCCTGAGTACCTGAGCCAGGAGCTGAAGGTGGAAGTGACCGTCTCGCCTGACCCCGTCAACTGCGTCGCGCTGGGTACGGCCATGAGCCTGCGTCTGGGCGACAAGCTGGAGACCGGCTTCATGGACGCCACCCCCCGCATGGGCCGCCGCTGAGAGGGAAGCGCTGTTCACAGAACCGTGAAAAACAATATGATTTTTGTTCATAGTTGTTGAATCGACCCGGAAAATATTGTATAATATCTTCAAATCGCTTTTTGCCGCCCGCCCCCCGGGCGGCAAAGAAAAAAGTAAATAGGAGGAAGACCATGGATTTAGGTTATGATGTGATCGTTACCATAACCGGTATTGTGCTGGTGTTTCTGATCCTCGTCCTGCTGATGGCTATCATCACGCTGGAGGGCAAGATCTTTGACGCCATGAACGGCAAGAAGGCAGCTGCCAAGGCTGCTTCTGCTGCAAAACCGGCTGCTCCTGTGAAACAGGCCGCTGCGCCCGCTCCTGCAAAGGCTGCTGCCCCGCAGGTCGAGGCCGGCATCCCCGGCGACGTTGTGGCAGCCATCATGGCAGCCATCTACTCTATGGGCAACGGCAAGTATGTGCTGAAGGCAGTCCGCCGCGGCAAGAATGGCTGGGGCAAGGCTGGCGTCAACGACACCACCGCACCCTTTTAACACAGGAGGAAAAACATGACTCAGTTTATTGAGACTCTGGTCGGTATTTTCCAGAGTTCCGGTTTTGCCAAGTTCGGTGAGCCGGGCGGCTGGCTGTACGCAGTGATGATCTGCGTGGGCTGCTTCCTGCTCTACCTCGCTATCGTCAAAGAGTTCGAGCCTCTGATCCTGCTGCCCATGGCTTTCGGCATGATCCTGGCCAACCTCCCCGGCAGCGGCGTCATCCACATGCAGTACTTTGTCGGTGACGGCCTCGAACACCCGATGTGGGTCGAGATCCTGAACAACGGCGGTCTGGCCGATATGCTCTACATGGGCGTCAAGCTGGGCATCTACCCGCCGCTGATCTTCCTCGGCATCGGCACCATGACCGACTTCGCACCCCTGATCTCCAACCCCAAGAGCCTGCTGCTGGGCGCTGCCGCTCAGTTCGGCATCTTCGGCACTTACATGGGCGCTCGTCTGCTGGCCGCTACCGGTCTGGTGGACTTCACCCAGAAGCAGTCTGCCGCCATCTCCATCATCGGCGGCGCAGACGGCCCCACCGCTATCTACGTCACCTCCCGTCTGGCTCCTGAGCTGCTGGGCTCCATCGCCGTCGCGGCCTACAGCTACATGGCTCTGGTGCCCGTCATCCAGCCCCCCATCATGAAGGCCCTGACCTCCAAAAAGGAGCGTACCGTCGTGATGAAGCAGCTGCGCACCGTGACCAAGACCGAGAGGATCATCTTCCCCATCATGGTCACCATCATCGTCTCCCTCATCGTGCCGGATGCCGCCGTTCTGGTCGGTATGCTGATGCTGGGCAACCTGATGAAGGAGTGCGGCGTCGTGGACCGTATCCAGAAGACCGCCGGCAATGAGCTGATGAACATCATCACCATCTTCCTGGCTCTGTCTGTTGGCTGCACCACCTCTGCAAACACCTTCCTGAACAGCCGCACCCTGTTCATCATCGTGCTGGGCCTCATCGCCTTCTCCTTCGGCACCGCTGCCGGTGTTCTCTGCGGCAAGGTCATGTATATCCTGACCGGCGGTCAGGTCAACCCCCTGATCGGTTCCGCTGGCGTTTCCGCTGTGCCTATGGCTGCCCGTGTTTCTCAGAAGGTCGGCCAGAGCGAGAACCCCTCCAACTTCCTGCTGATGCACGCAATGGGCCCCAACGTGGCCGGTGTTATCGGCTCCGCCGTCGCTGCTGGTATCCTCATCAACATCTTCGGCTAAGCATTTCCTGAGATCCCCGCTCCATCGTGGTATTGACCGCGGTGGGGCGGTTTTTGTTTGCATTGTTTTTATGTACAACTTTTTTGAAATGTGATATACTATATTTTAAGTGATATATCCAGAAATGATTGAAAAGAACAGGTGAAACAATGGCAACAGATCTCGCACAACAATTCTGCGCTTTGCGTGATACGTATATTGAAAAGCAGTTCGGACGCCTGAACGATATGCAGCGGGAGGCGGTGTTCACCACCAACGGCCCTCTGCTCATCCTCGCGGGTGCAGGCAGCGGAAAGACCACCGTGCTGGTCAACCGCATCGCCAACCTCATCCGCTTCGGCTCGGCCCACGGCTCTAGGTGGACGCCCCGGGAGGTGACGGAGGACGATGTGAAAGCCCTGCGCACTGCCATCATGACCGGCACCGATGCCCCGTCGTGGCTGGACGGAATGCTGCGGAAGGACGCCGTCCGGAGCTGGAACGTCATGGCCATCACCTTTACCAACAAGGCCGCCGGTGAGCTGAAAGAGCGCCTGCGCCGGATGCTGGGCGGGGAAGAGGGCGACGAGGTGTTTGCCTCCACCTTCCACTCGGCCTGCGTCCGCATTCTCCGCCGCTGGGCCGAGGAGATCGGCTACCCCCGCAGCTTTACCATCTACGACAGCGACGACTCCCAGCGTGTCATGAAGGCTGTCTACAAAGAGCTGAGCGTGGACGACAAGTTCTTCCCGGTCAAAAGCGCCATCAACCAGATGAGCCGCTGGAAAGACCAGCTCATCAGCCCCGCCGAGGCCCTGAAGACCCCGGCCCGGGACACGAAGGGCGCGCTTGCGGCCAAGGTCTACGCCGCCTATGAAAAGAAGCTCAAGGAGGCCGGAGCTTTCGACTTCGACGACCTCATCTACCAGACGGTCATCCTGCTGTCGGAGCACGAGGACGTGCGGGAGTTCTACCAGAACAAGTACAAATACCTGCTGGTGGACGAGTATCAGGACACCAGTGTGGCTCAGTTCCGGCTCGTGAGCCTGCTCACCGGCCCGGAGAAAAACATCTGCGTCGTGGGCGACGACGACCAGAGCATCTACCGCTTCCGCGGCGCGACCATTGAGAACATCCTCAACTTCGAGCGCATCTATAAAGGCACGAAGACCATCCGACTCGAGCAGAATTACCGCTCTACGTCAAATATCCTGAATGCCGCCAACTGTGTCATCCAGCACAACACCGAGCGCAAGGGCAAGACCCTCTGGACGAAGAACGGCGAGGGCGACAAGGTGCAGGTCTACACCGCCGAGAACGAGCAGGACGAGGCCAGCCATATCGCGGACGTCATCGGCCAGCACCTCAAAGAGGGCGGACATCTGGCCGACCACGCCATCCTCTACCGGATGAACGCCCAGTCGGCCCCCATCGAAAGCTACTTCACCCGTGCGGGCATCCCGCATAAGATCGTGGGCGGCCAGCGTTTCAACGACCGCAAGGAAGTCAAGGACATCCACTCCTATATGTCCATCGTGGCGAACCCCCGGGACGATGTCCGACTCCGCCGTATCATCAACGAGCCTGCGCGCAAAATCGGTGCGACGACCATCGAAGTCATCGCGGATTTGGCGGCTCAGCAGGGCATCAGTATGCTGGATGTCATCTCCCATGCCGACCAGTACGCCAAGCTCAGCCGCGCCATCGCGCCGCTGTTCAAGTTCTGGGACATCTACCAGAAACTGCAGGAATCGCTGGAAACGAAGACGCTGGATGAGTTCGCTTCCGATGTCATCGAGATCACCGGCTACCGCGCCATGCTGGAAGCCGACGCCGCCAAGGGTCACGAGGATGCCGCTGACCGTCTGCAGAACCTCGGTCAGCTGGTCAACAACGTCAAAAGCTACTGCGACCAGCACGGAGAAGAGGCCTCGCTGGAAGGCTATCTGGAGGACATCGCCCTCATCAGCGACATCGACAGCTACAACGAGAGCGCCGACCAGGTGGTGCTGATGACCATCCACTCGGCCAAGGGCCTTGAGTTCCCCTATGTATTCCTCATTGGCATGGAAGAGGGGGTCTTCCCCAGTGAGATGAGCAAGTATTCCGAGGCTGACCTCGAGGAGGAACGCCGCCTGGCCTATGTCGGCATCACCCGCGCCAAGAAGGAGCTTTACATCTCCAACAGCGTCACCCGGATGCTCTATGGCCGCACCCAGCGCAACGAGCCCAGCCGCTTTCTCCGGGAAATCGAGCCGGAGTACATCGAAGAGACCCGCAGCCCGGTGCTGGAACAGCGCTCCCGTCTGGGCGGCTGGGGCAGCGGTTACGGCAGCGATACCGTGCCGGGCGGCGCGTCGGGCTACTCCGGCCCCTCCGGCTGGGGGCGTGCGGCCTCCGGTTACGGCTCGGGCTATGGCTCCGGCCGCAGCAGCTATCTGAATAGAGAATATAACGCACCGATGTCCAATAGCCGAGGCTTTGGCTCCGATTACGCGGGCCGGGGAAGTGCTTCGTCGGGTCATGGCGGCTGCAGCTCTGGTTCGGGAAGCAGCGGCTTCGGCTCTGGCTATGGCCGTCCGGCAGCGCCCAAAGCGCCGGTCAGACCCGCAGGCGGCGGTGTGACCTCTTCGCCCCGTCCGGCAGCGGCATCCACCGGCCCCAAGCACTATGAGCCGGGCGACATCGTGGAGCACAAGGTCTTCGGGCGCGGCAAGGTGCTGAAGGTCAAGCCCGCCGCCGGCGACCAGATCGTGGAGATCAGCTTCGAGAAGGTGGGCGTGAAGAAGACCATGGCCAACTTTGCGCCCCTTGTGAAGATAACGACGGAGGAATGAGAAAAATGATGACTGTCCGATTGATAGCACATACGCCGGAGCCGGAGAAGGTCGTGGCGGCTGCGGCGAAGCTCTGCTACTCCGACGCCCACATCACCGACCTGCTGGACGGGCTGGATGAGGAAAAGACTGCCCGCTTTCTGACCATGCTCAGCGATCTGGGCCACGCCAGCCCCATCGAGCACGCAAGCTTCACCTTCGGCATCGAGGGCGTCAGCCGTACCCTGCTGGCCCAGATCACCCGCCACCGCATCGCGTCCTTCAGCGTCCAGAGTCAGCGGTACGTCCGTCTGGACGATTTCCGCTACGTCATCCCGCCCGAGATCGAGGCCATCCCCGAGGCAAAGACAGCGTTCATCGAGAGCATGAACGAGGACGCCAGGCGCTACCTCGACCTCGTGCAGAAGCTGGAGGACGGCCACACCGCCCGCCTGATGGCCGAAGGTCTGCCCGAAAAGCAGGCCCGGGCCAAGGCTTCCAAGCAGGCCAACGAAGACGCCCGCTTTGTCCTGCCCAACGCCTGCGAGACCAAGATGGTGGTCACCATGAACGCCCGCAGCCTGCAGAACTTTTTCCACCTGCGCTGCTGCAGCCGCGCCCAGTGGGAGATACGGCAGCTGGCCGAAGAGATGCTGCGGCTGGTCTACCCGGTGGCACCCCATATCTTCCGCACCGCCGGCCCGGCCTGCGTGTCCGGCCCCTGCCCGGAGGGCAAGATGTGCTGCGGCCGCACCGCCGAAGTCCGCGCCCGGTACGCCGCGCTGAAAGGGGAGAAGGCAGAATGAGCAAGGGCAGGCTTCTTGTCATCGAAGGGCTGGACGGCTCCGGCAAGGCCACCCAGGCAAAGCTGCTGGCCGCCCATCTGGCCGAGAGCGGTCGAAGGGTGATGGAGATCACCTTTCCGGACTACGAGAGCGATTCCAGTGCGCTGGTAAAGATGTACCTCTCCGGTCAGTTCGGCGACAAACCCGACGACGTCAACCCTTATGCGGCGTCCAGCTTCTATGCGGTGGACCGGTACGCCAGCTATAAGACCAAGTGGGGCAGCTTCTACGAGGCGGGCGGCATCGTCATCGCCGACCGCTACACCACGTCGAACGCGGTGCATCAGTGCTCCAAGCTCCCGCCGGAGCAGTGGGACGACTTCCTCCGCTGGGCCTTTGACTACGAATACAGGCTGCTGGGCCTGCCCGCACCGGACGCTGTGGTGTACTTACAGGTAGACCCCGCTGTGAGCCAGAAGCTCATGACCGGCCGCTACCACGGCGACGAGAGCAGGAAGGACGTCCACGAAAAGGACATCGAATATCTGGCCCGCAGCCGCCGTGCCGCCGAGTACTGTGCGGCGCATCTGGGCTGGGCCACCGTCCATTGCACGGAAAATGGAGCCATGCGCACCATCGAGGAGATTCAGGCCGAGGTGCGGGCGCTGGCGGAAAAAGAACTCGGATAACCGCGAAAATGGGAGGGATACTATCGATGTATCGTTTGATGCAGCCGTCGGATGAGGCGGCAGTCGTGGCACTGTGGCAGAAAGAACGCGGCGACAGCGCCGAGTTCATCAAGACTGCTCTGGAAAAGTTCGCCGGGGCGGAAAATATCTACGTCGCTGAGGAAAATGACGAGATAGCCGCTGCGGCGCTGGCGGTCCCCGTCACCCTCAAGGGACGCAGCGGCAGCTACCTCTACGGCCTCTGCGGGCAGGGAAGCCTGCTTCTGGCAGGACTCGTAGACTATCTCTGTGCGCAGCAGAAGCTGCGGGGCGCGGGCTTTACCGTGGCCGTTCCGACCGGACAGGAGCAGGCCGCGCTGCTGGAAAACAAGGGCTTCCAGCGGGCTTTTGCCCTCCGCTGCCTGCCCCGGGAGGTATCCCGCAACCTGTGGAGTCAGGCGGAGTTCGACTCCGTGACGGCCCGCAAGCTCTGTGAGCTGCGGGAGCGCTTCTATCCCGATACCGTCCAGTTCCCGCCGGAGCAGATGGCCGTCGTGCTGACCGACCTCTACGCCCGGGGCGCGACCATCGTGTCCAGCGAGAAGGGCTACGGCATCTACTTCCGCCGGGAGGACACCCTCTATTTTGTGGAGCTGATGGCCGAAGACGACCGCTCCGCCGAGGTGCTGATGGAAGCGGCCCGGGAGAAGGAGGTCATCGTGGAGCGTGCCGTCATCACAGTGGGCGCGGCTCAGAACCTTTTCCTCGGCGAAGGCACCCGGCAGGACTACGGCATGATACGGTTCGACGCGGAGCCTTTCGATGTGGAAGAAAGCTATATGCGGCTGATGATGGAAAGCTGAACGGAATGGTAAAGGAGTGTGTACATGGCACACGATGCAAAACATAAAAAAAGCAGAAAAGGCGGCGCAGCGAAAATGATCCTGATCGTGCTGCTGATCCTGGTACTGGCGGCGGGCGGCTGTCTGCTGGCCATCCGAAAAGAGATCAACGGCAGTGCTTCCGCTGGCGAACCGGTGAGTGTGAGCATCCAGCAGGGCAGCGGCGTGGCAGCCATCGCCCAGAAGCTCAAGACGGCGGGCGTCATCAAGTACCCCCACGTCTTCCGCTGGTATGCAGGCAAGCAGGGCGCGGCAGGCAAGCTCCAATACGGCGAGTTCGACCTCGCCCCCGGCAGCTCCTACGACGACATCATCGAGGCGCTCTCCGCCTACGCGAAGGCCGACAGTGTCCGGCTGACCTTCCCCGAGGGTACGACGGCCATCGCCATTGCGAAAAAAATGGAGGATGCCGGGCTGTGCAGCGCCGAGGACTTCCTCAAGGAGGCCAACACCGGCGACTTCAGCCAGTACAGGTTCTGGCAGTACGTCCCCGACGACAAGGACGCCCCGGACCGCTTCCTCAAGTGTGAGGGCTATCTTTTCCCGGATACCTACGATTTTCGGAAGGATGACACCGTCCATCATTACGTTGAGACGTTCTATTCTCACTTCGACAAGCAGATCACCGATGAGATGTATGCCGAGATGGAAAAGCAGGGGATGACCCTGCCCGAGGTGGTCACTCTGGCGTCCTTCGTGCAGGAGGAGGCCGGCAACGATCAGGACGATAATGTGGCGCAGGTGTTCCGCAACCGTCTGGCCGAGGGTTCGCCCTACCCCAAACTGCAGAGCAACACCTCCAGCTATGTCCAGAGCGACGCCGACAACAACTACCTCTGGAACTGGGTCGCGCCCTACTACGGCAGCTGGGACAGCATCCCGGAGAACATTCTGGAAGCCTACGACACCTACACCTGCACCGGCCTCTCCGCCGGCCCCATCTCCAACCCCGGCATCGCGGCCATCCGTGCGGCGCTTGCCCCGCAGCCCGACGATGAGGCGAAGGACGCCTATTTCTTTGTCACCGACCTTGCCGGTCACTACTACTACGCCCGCACCTACGCAGACCACCAGAAAAACTGCGATGAGGCGGCGAAAGTTAATAAAAGTATGAAGTAAAAGAGGAATACCATGTTACAGATACCGGAACTTCTGGCCCCGGCGGGCGACCTCGAGCGCCTGCGGTATGCCATCAACTACGGCGCGGACGCCGTCTACTGCGCGCTGCCCGAGTTCGGGATGCGCTCTGCACCCACCAACTTCACCCCGGAGCAGCTGAGCGAGGGCGTCATCTATGCCCACGCCCGGGGCCGCAAGGTCTACCTGACCATGAACACCCTGCCCACCAACGAGGAGGCTGACCGTCTGCCTCAGGCCATCAAGGACGCTGCCGCCGCCGGTGTGGACGCCTTCATCGTGGCCGACCTCGGCGTGTTGGACGCCTGCAAGACCTTCGCGCCCGACATCGACGTCCACATGTCCACCCAGACCGGCATCACCAACTGGGCCGCTGCCCGCGCCGCCTACAACATGGGCGCGAAGCGGGTGGTGCTGGCCCGGGAGATGACCCTGCAGGACATCGCCACCCTCCGCGACAAGACCCCGCCGGAGCTGGAAATTGAGGCTTTCGTCCACGGCGCCATGTGCATGAGCGTCTCGGGCCGCTGCCTGCTCTCCAACTACATGGCAGGCCGCGACGCAAACCGCGGCCAGTGCGCCCAGCCCTGCCGCTGGAAGTACTATCTCAGCGAGGAGACCCGCCCGGGGCAGCTCTATGAGATCGGCGAGAACGAGAACGGCAGCTACATCCTGAACGCCAACGATCTGTGTACCGCGCCCTTCCTCGACCTCATCTGCAACGCGGGCGTGGACAGCCTCAAAATCGAGGGCCGCGCCAAGACTTTCTACTACGTCGCCAGCGTGACGGCGGCCTACCGCCGCGCCCTCGACCAGTATCTGGCCGACCCGATGAACGAGAACTTCGAGCTGCCGGAAGAGGTTTTGGATGAGCTGACCCGCACCAGCCACCGCCACTATTCGCCCGGCTTCTACTTTGGCCGGGAGCAGGCCCGTCAGGCCACCGACAGCGCGACTTACATCCGCGAGTGGGAGTTTGTCGGTACGGTGGACGGCTGGGAGAACGGCGTCGCCAGCTGCCAGCAGCGGGGCAAGTGGAGCCTCGGCGACACGCTGGAGGTGCTCTGCCCGGATGGCCGCAGCATCCCGCTGGACCCCGCGTGGATCAAGAATGAGGCCGGTGAGCTGGTGGAGTCCACGCCCCACGCGATGGAGCGCTATACCATCCCCACCCCGGAGCTGCCGCCGATGAGCCTGCTGCGCCGGAAAGTCTGAGAATCAAAAGCAAAGCCGCCTGTCGTTCGTTGAATGACAGGCGGCTTTTATCGTTTATTTTCTATTATTCCGGCTTGACCTGCAGCTCCTGCTCGCAGTAGATGCAGCGATACTTGCCGTTGGAGCTCAGCTCGAAGATCTGGTCGCACTCTTCCTCGATGGAGGAGATGCAGCGGGGGTTCTTGCACCGCACGATGTTGACCAGACGCTTGGGGGGCTGGGGCTTTTCCTTCTTGACGGCCTTGCCGTTCTCGATGATGGTCACGCTGATGTCGGGGTCGAGATAGGCCAGCACATCGAGGTTGAGCCAGGAGGCGTCGCCCTCCACCTTGATGATGTCCTTCCGGCCCGACTCTGCCTTGTGGCTGCGGGCGTTCTGGATGAGGGCCACACTGGAGGTGCGGTTGCCCTTGATGCCCAGCAGGTCCATCAGGCCGATGGCCGTGCCTGCCTTGATATGGTCGATGACGATACCGTTCTGAATTTCATCAATGTTCAGCATCTCAGTTGCCCTCCTTTTCAGCCTTGGGGTCCTTGATGCCCAGCAGTGTCATGATCAGCGCCATGCGGATGTAGACGGCGTTCTGCACCTGCTCAAAGTAGGCGGCGCGGGGGTCGTCGTCCACGTCCAGCGTGATCTCGTTGACGCGGGGCAGGGGATGGAGCACGGCCATGTCAGGCTTGGCAAGGGCCATCTTCTCTTTGGTGAGGATATAGCTGTTCTTCAGACGGACATAGTCTTCCTCGTTGAAGAAACGCTCCTTCTGGACGCGGGTCATGTAGAGGATGTCCAGCTCGGGCATGGACTCCTCGAGGCTGCGGGTCTCCTTGTAGGGGATGTGGTTGGCCTCGAGCACGTCGGTGATGATGTAGTCCGGCACACGCAGCTCTTCGGGGCTGATGAGGACGAAGCGGATGTTCTCACAGCGCGCCATGGTCTTGATGAGGGAGTGGACGGTGCGTCCAAACTTGAGGTCGCCGCACAGGCCGATGGTCAGGTCGTTCAGACGGCCCTTGCGGCGGCGAATGGTCATCAGGTCGGTCATGGTCTGGGTCGGATGCTGGTGGCCGCCGTCGCCTGCGTTGATGACAGGGATGCGGGAGTACCGGCTGGCCCGCAGCGGTGCGCCCTCCTTGGGGTGGCGCATGGCCACGATGTCGGCGTAACAGGAGACGACGCGGATGGTGTCGGCCACGCTCTCGCCCTTGGATGCACTGGAGACGGTCTCGCTCGGGAAGCCGAGGACATGTCCGCCGAGGTTCAGCATCGCGGCCTCAAACGAAAGACGGGTACGGGTGGACGGCTCGTAGAACAGAGTAGCCAGCTTTTTGTGGGCGGCCACGTCCTGATAGGCGGCCGGGTCGGCGCAGATGCGGTCGGCCAGGTCCAGCAGAGAGGTGATCTCCTGCTGACTGAAATCCAACGGATCGATTAGATGACGCATATTCTTTTGTTTCCCTCCGTCAAAGAAGCTTTCGAAGAATCGAGAAGTCGAAGAAGTTCGTGTAGTAGCTCAACGAACGCATGACGGGATGGCAGAGCCGGTTGTAGCATATCTCATCCAGCAGCAGCATGGCCTCGCCCGGGGCCAGACGCATGGCGGCCCGGATAGGCTCGTCGCCGCAGCTGGCCTTGAGGTGGGCCACATTGGAAGCCACCTGCTGGCGGCACTCCCGCTCCAGAACATCGAAGATGTCACCCGACAGGTCGATGCGGGTGTAGTCCCGGTTCCCAAACAGGGCGCGGGGCAGGTAGTCGATGGAGTAGATGACAGGGGTGGTGTCGGCGAGGATGCGCTTCTTGATGCAGATGACATCGTCGCCGGGCTCGATGGCCAGATCACGGGCCAGCTCTTCGCCTGCGCGGACGGGGTAGATCTGGATGCCGTCGGCGTGGGGGTAGCTGCCAAAGCTGCGGATGAGCGGGTAATACTCCAGCTTCTGGTCCAACCGGCTGCGCAGGTTCAGGACACTTCGGTTGACCACTGTGCCGATGCCGCGCACCCGCTCGATGTAACCCGCACGCTCCATCTCGCTCAGCGCATCGCGGATGACGGTGCGGCTGACGCTGAGTTCGGCGGCAAGGTCTACCTCAGCGGGCAGACGGTCGGTCTGTGCATAGCGGCCTGTGCGCAGTTCCTCCAGCAGAGCGCTGACGATGCGGTCGCTGATGACAGCACCACCCAGGCGGCTGGAAGAAGATAAGCTGGAATCTCTCATGGTTCGTTTCCTCCGGTACACGGGCAGGGCGGCCCTGCCTGGACTTCCGAAAAAGCTGTGCCTGAGCACAAAACTCTTCCTGCAAATATTATAGCATAAATTGACAATGATTCAAACGGCATTTATACTGGAATCAGCCGGAAAGTATGATTTTATTTTGGAGGGATAGAGCAAGAATGGAAGTTCTTCTGCACAAAGTGTGCGGACGGCCCGCAAGCCGCACCATGACCCTGCGCGCTGCCGGGCCGGAGGATGCCGCCGCCTTTTACGCCTTGCAGAACGAGGTGCGGGCCGCGATGCCCCACCCGGAGCAGTTCGTACCCGACACGCTGGAAAACATCGCCCGTTACCTGAAAGAGGACCTGTGCATCGGCGGGTGGGACGGCGGGCGGCTGGGGGCCTACTTCATCCTGCGGTACTGCGGGCAGGACGCGCACAACTACGCCGCCTTTATGGGCATCCCGCGAGAAGAGTGGGACGGCTGGGCCAACGCCGACAGCGCCATCGTCCACCCCGGCTACCGGGGCAACGGTCTGCAAAGGAAGCTGCTGGAGGCGGCGCTTGCCCGGCTCCGCCCGGGCATCGTGGGCATCGGGGCCACCGTCAGCCCGGAAAATCAGTACAGCCTCAACAACGCTCTGGCCAGCGGCTTTGAGATCGTCTGCCGCCGGGAGATGTACGGCGGGTATGACCGGTATCTGCTGGCGAAGAGGCTATAAAATGATACAGCCCCGCCTTTCTTCGGAAAGGCGGGGCTGTTCTTTTTTTGCTATGCCGGAAAAGTCGTACTGTTCATGAATCTACGCTGGTATGTCATGAAAAGGACTTGACAAAAATATAGGGGGGGGGGGGGTAGAATAGAGCCGCAGAAATCCTGCAATAAAATTCAGGAGGTAAAAAAGAGTATGCGGTTACGGAAAAATATGAAGCGTGCGGCGGCAGCCGCCCTGGCCCTGAGCATGGCACTTTCGGCGGCAGCCCCGGCGGCACTGGCAAAGGATTATTATATCGAAAACGGTGATATTACGGTGACCGTTACGGAAGAGGGCGACACCTATGTCCGTGTCGGCGATGCGAAAGACAAAGATGACATCGGAGTGAAAGACGACACGGACGTGGTCATCAAGGGCGGCAAGGACCCGAACAAACCAGCGGAGACCAACTCTGACGGGTCGGCGGACGAGGTCGAAAAACAGAAGCCGGTGGTGGATGCCGAGCCGGGAGAGCCTGCGGAGAATACCGGCACGGAGCTCGTCGTCTGGCCCGAGGACGCGAAAAGCGGGGAAGCCCAGGAAAAGGACGACCCGGAGCCTGAAGAAGGAGAGCCGAAGACACCGGACACGCAGAAGCCTGTCGAGAAGGCCGCAGAGGACGAAGATGACGACAAGGACATCATGACCTATGAGGCCAACACTGCCAGCACGTTGACAAAGGTTGCGAACGAAGCGGTACAGAATATCATCAAGATCATCAATAATTGCACCAAAAAAGACACGACGGTCACGATCGAAAACGTGAATATCTATCAGTACGCCTATGATTATAAGGCCGCGATGTCTGTCGAGGGCGCAGGCGACACGACCCTGAAGCTGGTGGGGGACAATACCTTGAGAGGTGGACATTCTTGTGCGGGCTTGGAAAAGGATGATGAGTACTCTACCGGAAAACTGACCATCACCGCAGAAGATACAAGCGCCTCTTTGAAGGCGTATGGTGGTCAGAATTCTGCGGGCATTGGTGGAGGATCTTATGATAGCACCTCGAAGCTGGAAATTGCAAACGGAAAAATCTATGCAGAAAGTGGTTTCAATATGGGTGCAGGCATTGGCGGCGGCATGTACGGAAAAGGTGAAGTGACCATTTCCGGCGGGGATGTGACTGCTCATGGAGGGCATACTGCGGCAGGTATTGGCGGCGGTTTTAGGGGCTCGGGAGACGTTACCATCCTTGGCGGCACGGTAACTGCGATACCTGCTGAGGGCAGTAACTCTAATGTCACAGGCATTGGCGGCGGCTTTGGCTGCGATGAAAAATCGACCGTTCGTATCCTCGGCGGTGTTGTCGATGCCGTGGGCAACGGATGTGGAAGCGGCATTGGCGGAGGCGAAGGTGATGTAGAGGTCGAGATTGGCGGCGGTGCGCAGGTGACTGCAAAAGGCGGCCTGGGCGATAACAAGTTCAATCGCGGTCCAGGCGCCGCCATCGGCACAAACGGCGATGCAGACGGCAAAGCTGGTAAAGAGCTGGATGTAAATGCCAGCGGTGAGGGTACGGTCACCCGGATTAACTCCAAGTTGACCTCTGATTGTGAGCATAAATGGACACTTGTCTCCTCTACTCCTGCGGCTGTCGGCCAGCTGGGCGAAAAAGTGTATGAATGTTCTTCTTGCGGCTCCACAAGGACTGTATACAAGTTTGTACTTCCGGAACCTGCACCTGTGGAGGAGGAGCAGAACGGCAGGATCGTTTTGAGAGTTATAGACGCTCCCTATGAGATGCATCAGGAGTCTACCCGCTACATCGTCACGGCAGACTCTGATACCGCCACCCTCTTCGGCTGTCTGGGCAATCTGGCAGAACTGAAAGCGCAGGGCGTAGATACCCTCGTCTTCCGCACTAAGAGCCGCGAGACGGCGCTGGACATCGATACCATGCTGTCGCTGGGCGCAGAGGACACCATCTTCACCCTCACCCACAGCGGCAGCTCTGCCACCCTCACCGTGGGCGGCGCAGACCACAGCGAACTGATCCACTAACTAACCAACCCCCAAGGCGGAGCGTTTCCGCATCCCTCCGCTTTGTACGAAAAGCCCCCGGCACGTTCCGCAGCGTGCCGGGGGTTTGCCCTCTCAGTCTCACTTCGTTCGCCAGCTCTCCCAGAGGGGGAGCCTCTGGCGTGTCGGCCAAGCCCACGCTGGACGAGCAAAGCTTACTCTATCCGGAAACAGTAGTGCCCTGCTACCAAGGCCAGCAGCAGCTTGACAAGGAACATGGTTCCGCAGCTGCTGCCCTCTGTAGCAGGGCAGTATTTTTTGCGTTATATCAGGCTTCGCTCGTCCAGACGAAAGCTGACCGACATGCCAATGGCTCTCCCTCTGGGAGAGCTGGCGCGGAGCGCCTGAGAGGGCAAGGACGCTGCCAAACAGCTCTTGCACTGCGATAGTATCGCTCTGACAAAAGAGTCTGCCTATCGCTTCGTAGCGGCTTTGCCGTAACTGGCTTGCCCTCTCCGTCACGCCTGCGGCGTGCCACCTCTCCCAAAGGGAGAGGCTTTGGCAGGCCGGGCCACTTTTTACTGGACGCCTGAGGCCCGATATGGCGTAAAAGGGCGGGCCTCGCTACAGAGGGCAGCGGCTTCTGGACAACGCTCCTTGTCAAGCTGTCGCTGGCCCAGACAACGGAGCACTACCGTTTCCGGGACATCGTGCTTCGCTCGTCCAGACGAAAGCTGACCGACATGCCAATGGCTCCCCCTTTGGGGGAGCTGGCGCGGAGCGCCT
>ENA-OQNA01000147-OQNA01000147.1-human-gut-metagenome-genome-assembly--contig:-NODE-147-length-23026-cov-4.367527_pt1 | contig 23026 bp, 22 predicted proteins | sample MGYA00242625_ERZ504872 | MGnify/ENA primary metagenome ERZ504872 (study PRJEB26092, sample SAMD00036425) | human gut metagenome | host: Homo sapiens | study: EMG produced TPA metagenomics assembly of...
ATCGACAACATCGGTGCGCTTAGAAACACTTCGTTCAGCGACGATGAGCTCCGGCGTATCGACAAGATTTCACTGTAGCCGGGCCCGCCCCCCCCCCGCGCGGCAGTCGCGCACGAGGAAGCCGGGCTCCGGACGGAACCGCAACAAACGAGCCGGGCGCGTACGACATCGATCGTACGCGCCCGGCTCATGGCTTATGCGGTCGTGGATCGCAGGCTCACTCCTGCGGGTAGGAGTCGTCGAAGAAGCGGCGCTCCAGATGCACGATGGTGCGGAACACTTCGGCTTCCGGACCATCGATGGAGCAGTATTCGTTGACCAGGGAGATGAGGTCGCCGACCCACTTGCGGAAGTGCGCGCCTTCATGCAGGTCGACCCAGCCCTTGTGCGCCGGCACCTGCTGGATGACGTCGGCGTCGACGGTGCGCTTGGCCCATGCGAGGTACAGCCATTCCATGCAGCAAATCGCGGTGATCAATTCCGGCCAGCTCTTGTCGGACAGGCTGTCGAGGTATGCGCCGTACTCCTTGTTGGCCGGGGTCGGTTCGGTCGCGTCGTATTCCTCCTGGCTGACGTGATAGGCCTCGAGGAAGTGCTCGAAGTAGGTGGCCTCGTTGTCGGCGAACCACTGCGATTGCGCCGCGAGCATGTCCTTGGTCTCCTGACGTGGGGCGAGTTTGATGAGACGCGCCATCATGCCGTTGTTATAGAACTTGAAATCCTGGATCAGATACGCCTTGAGGATGGATTCCGGCAAGGTGTCGTCAAGCAGCTCGCTGACGAAACGCGAGTTGATGGCGTCGTACCAGTCCTCGGTGTTGAGCATGTACATGAGGTCGGCGACGGAGCCGGCTTCCGCGCCCAGCCAGGCGTAGTCTCCACTGGCGGGTTTCGTTGCTTCTGGAACGTGGTTGGTCATGATTTTCTCTTTTCTTGGATACGCCGGCGGACGGCCGGCATGTTTTCTGTGTTTGTTGTTGGATTGTGAGTTGCGTGGTTCAGGCCACGACGTCGGCCTTGCCTGATTCGAAGCGGTCGAGCACACCGGTTTTGGCGAGCGCCTTCTGTACGAACCACATGAGCGCTCCGCCGAATACGGCTCCGGAGATGACGCAGCAGACGGTGAACACAACGCCTTGCAGTGTCGACCAGCCGGCGGTGACGACCCACTCGTACAGGCCATTGGATAGGCCGGTCAACGCGCCGGCCAGGGTCACGGTGAGCAGGTTCCACTTGCGGTATGCGAAGACCGCGAAGCCGATTTCGGCGCCGAGTCCTTGGGCCATGCCGATCAGCAGTGCGTGCGCCACGCCGAATGGATTGCCCAGCAGCGTTTCGATGACCGCGGCGATGGTTTCGCCGAAGAAGGCCGCGCCGGGCTTGCGGATGATGATGGCCACGAGCGGGCCGGCGAACAGCCACATGAAATGGAAGAGTCCGCCCAGTCCCGGGGTGAGGCTGTCGAACAGGGCGGTCGGGACGGCGTAGATGAAGTCCCAGGCCCAGAAGATCACGCCGGATGCGACGGCAACGATCGCGGCCACGACGATGTCGACCACACGCCATTTGACGTTGGGTTTGCGAACTGCGGAAGACTGGTTTTCTTCAGTCATAAAGGTATGTGCCTTTCTCTTATGCGAAGGCACGGGAAGTAGAGAGACGTCCGTGCGCCGGCATTATCCGGTATACGTTCATACGGTTGAAGCGGTCGCTTCCTCTCAGCCATAATGGCCCCCGTGTCCGCAAGCGATATTACATGGTTCGGCGCGTTTCCAGGCTGGTATTCCACATGTCGGCCAAAAGTCTCGTGAAATGGAAAAATGGGTTCCGTGTTTTCCCGAAAGTCCTGGGCCTTCGGGAAAACACGGAACCCATCGATATGCGGGAAAGCCGCTGTCGGCTATGCCAGGATCGACGCCGTGTCGGTTACCGTGATCAGCGGTTCGAACAAGCGCATCGTGTTGATCGCCAGTTCCTGGTTCTCCGGGGTGCTGCCGACGCAGGCGTCGGCCGGAACGCGCACGGCCACGCCGTTATCGGCCGCGGCGAGCACGGTGGTGAGCACGCAGCAGTCGGTGGCCACGCCGCAGACCGTGATTTTCTTGGCTCCGCCGATCGCGTCGATCAGCTGCTGCCCCCATTTGCCGAATGTGGTGCGGTCCACCACCTGATGGCCTTCGGCGAGGGCGGCGGTCTCGTCGGTCAGGTCGTACATCGGGTCGTCCGGCGGTACCAGGAACTGCGGCCAGTCCTTGAAGTAGTCGACCCAGGCGTCCTTTGGCGGAATCGGCGCGACGTAGCGCGTGTAGACCACGCGGTCGCCGAACGCCTTGGCCAGTTTTGCGAACGCTTCGTTGGTGTCGTAGTAGGTTCCGTCGGCGCAGGCCCAAGCGGACCATTCGCTTTCGGCGAATACTTTCTGACGGTCGATGACGACCAGCCACTCATCTTCAGCGATCATCGTATGTTCCTTCCTGTGCGATCGCGCCGTTCGTCACTTGGCTTCGATGGCATCCGTCGTTTCGGATGCCGGCAGGTCGGCCTCCTGCTTGGCGATGTCTCCACGCTGGAACGCCAACGCGCCGAACAGGCCGACAAGCAGCGCCACGATCACGCCGAGGTTGGCGGATGCCCAGCTGCCGTCCTTGCCACCGATCAGGAAGAGGAGGTAGCCCTGCCAGGTCAGCCAGTTCGCGGCGGTGTTGACCACGAGGCCCCAGCCGAGGATGGTGCCGACGGCGAGGATGACGAACGACTTGACGTTCCACTTGCCGTAACGGCCGTTCGGATCATACAGGTCGGGGGTGCTGTAGTCCTTCTTGCGCACGATCACGTCGGTCACGAACATGCCCGCCCATACGGCCATAGGCACGCCGAGGGTGGTCAGGAAGCCTTGGAACGGGCCGATGAAGGTGTCCGAGAAGAAGGTCACGTAGACCACGCCGGCCACGGTGAGCGCGGCGGTGAGGCCGGCGGCCGCGGTGCGGGGCAGTTTGACGCCGAAGCTCAGCAATGCCAGTCCGTTGGAGTAGTTGTCCATGATGGAGCCGGACATGAGGCCCAGCACGGCGACGATGGTGTACGGGATGAGGTACCAGATGGGCAGGATGGAGGCCATCGCGCCGATCGGGTCGTTGCCGACGTTTTCGGCGAGTTTGGCGTTGGATCCGGCGAGCAGCAGGCCGTAGAAGATGAGAAGCACATTGGCGATGGACGCGCCGAACGTGGTCCAGAAGACGATGCCGCTGTTGGAGGACTTGCGGGGCAGGTAGCGTGAATAGTCGGCCGCGATGTTCACCCAGCCCAGGCCGAAACCGGTCATGACGAAGAAGCAGCAGCCGAGCATGGCCGGCAGGCCGCCGGACGGGATCCGTCCGATGGCGTCGAAGTCGATGTGGCCCCATCCGAGGATGAAGAAGCCGACGGTGATCACGCCGGTCACGATGGTGATGACCTGCTGGCAGCGCATGATCAGGTCGTAGCCGAAGATGCCGGCCACGACCACCAGGCCGACCACCACGATGGTGGAGATGAGCTTCGGCGCGGCGCCGGAGCCCAAGCCGAGTTTGGAGATGGCGGAGGACATGGCGAGCACCGCGGTGGTGGTCAATGAGATTTCCCAGCCCAATGTGGCGATCCAGCTCAGCGCGGCCGGCACCTTGGCGCCTTCCACGCCGAAGGTGGCGCGGGTGAGCACCATGGTCGGGGCGTTGCCGCGCTTGCCAGCTATGGAGATGACGCCCACCAGCAGGAACGACACGACCACGCCGATGGTGGTCATGATGGTGGCCTGCCAGAAGGAGATGCCGAATCCCAATGCCCATGCGCCGTACGACATGGCGAACACAGAGATGTTCGCGGCGAACCAAGGCCAGAACAGGCTGGCCGGCGTGCCTTTTCGTTCCTCTTCGGAAATGGTGTCTATGCCCTGTTCCTCGACGGTGAGGGCACCTTTATCCCTGCTCATTTTCGGTTATGTCTCCTTCGCTTCCTTGCACTTTCCGAGAAAGTGCCCGTGCCGGCGGCAAAGCGTTCCTTGTCCGCTTCGCCGAACCGTTCGGACACATCATAACCCAACTTATAGTCATTATGACTATAAGGTTTGCATGGCAAGCAGCTTCTCCACTTCGATTCTGGAAGGACATGTGGCCGGACCCCGTCGCGTCACCGCGATGGCGGCCGCCGCGTTGGCGATTCCGACCGCCTCGCGAAGCCCCGTCCCCCGGCTCAGTTCTGCGCACAGCACGCCGGCATGGCAGTCGCCGGCGCCGTTGGTGTCGATGGCGTGGACCGGGAATCCCGCGACGAGCTCGGCCTCTGCCCCCGGTCGGGCCAGCCATGCGCCGCCTTTGCCGACGCGGACGATCAGCGCGGAGTCCAATCTCCGTGCCATCCGCTCGATCAGCGTGCGGAACGTTCCCTGGTGCATCGGCAATCCCAGCCGTCCGGCGATGAGGACCGCCTCCCGTTCGTTGCACGACCAGACCGGACGGTATTCGACCATTTCGCCGAACGTCTCGTCGTCGATGTCGGCCACCACCGGAGACGGGTCGAACAGCGCGAGGAAACGGCGATTCGGCGCGGTCCGGCGCATGAATGCCCGCAAGCCCTCGCCGGTATGGTGCGCGAAGGTGTACCCGCTGATGTGCACGACATCGCCATCGGCCGGTTCGACGCTTTGGAAGGTGGATTCGTCGCCGCGGGCTTCGGCGCCGCGCATCGAGATGAAGGTGCGTTCGGCCGTGCCGTCGGTCAACGCCACGCAGAATCCGGAGTCGACGCTTTCGTCGGTGGGACCGACATGCCGTATGCCTTCGCTCTCGAAGACCCTGCGGATCGTGTCCGCCCAGGGACCGGTGCCGAGGATGCCGGCGTGCCGGGCGTCGACGCCCATCTGGCGTACGGCGTGCAGCGTGTTGTAGCTCGCCCCGACATGGATGCCCGCTTCGTCGGCGAATACGTCCTGGCCTGGCTGGGGGATTTTTTCGACGCTCATGGTCAGGTCCACGATCACCTGGCCCAAGGAAACGACCGTTCCGTTTCCCATGTTTCACGCCTCCCGTTCTCTCAGGGCGCACAGGCCCGCCACCGTCCGGTCCAGGTCGAGCCGATCGTCGTCTTTGAGCTGGCGCAGCACCTGTCCGCGCATATCCGGGTCGAAGCCGTCCGGACCATGCCATGCGCCGAGCATCGCGCCGGTGATCGCGGCGATGGTGTCGGTGTCCCCGCCAAGAGAGGCGGCGAAGCACAACGCTTCGGTGGGTTTATCGAAGAAACGCGTGGCTATGGCGAACGCCGCGGCCACGGATTCGTTGGCCTCCACGCTGGTGCCGCAGTCGCGTCGGAGGATGGTGGCGAATTCGCCGTCGGACATGGAGCCGTCTTCTCTGACGGCCCATTCCATGAACATCTTCACGCGGGCGACGACGGACGCCTTGGCCGACCAGTTGCCGCGCGGCGGCTGGGATTCCACGAACGCCAACGCTTTCGAAAGGAAGCCTCGCTCCCCCGCGATGGCGAGGCTCACGGCGGCGGCCACCAGCGTGGTCGATTCGATGCCCTGCATGGTGTTGTGCGTCACCACGCAGGAACGCCAGGCCTCCTCGGCCAAGGCGTTTCCGGGAATGAAGGCGATGCCGACCGGGGTGGCGCGCATGGCGCCTCCGTTCGTGGTGCCGAATCGTCCGGTAAGCTCCGGGTCGACCCCTTCCGCCAGCGCCTGCAGAGCGGCCTTGGTGGATGGGCCGAGCAGGTCCAGCGAGCCCTTTTCCTTCATCTTCGCCTCCCAGCGCAGGAGGTCCTGGGCGTACGCGTCGTTGTCGATTCTGCCATGGTCTTCGATGAGGCGGGCGGCCAGCACGAAGGCCTGTTCCGTGTCGTCGGTCACCGAGCCGGCCTTCATATTCGGCGCGATCGGCTGTTGTGGCACGGCGTCCATCAACCTGCGGACCGGTCCGCCGTAGCATTCGATTATTCGTTCGGCCGACATGCTTTGGGTCGGCATGCCGAGCGCGTCGCCGATGGCGAGGCCAATCATCGCGCCGCGGGCATGCTCCGTCAGATGCTCATCGATCGCCATGGTTTCCTCCGTTCTCCCCCGCGGTGACGTGCAACGTGAAGTGGCTGGGGTCGAGGAACGAGCGCACGTATTCGACCAGCGTGCCGTCATCGCTGAAATTGTGCCGTTCGGACAGCAGGAACACCGTCTCCGGGGTCTTCTCCAACGCTTGGGCGATCGGGCCGAGCCTGTCTGCGGATACGTCCATATATCCGGAGGCCGCCTGCAGTCCGGCCTGTTTCATGGTTTTCGAGATGGAGCCGTCCACGAGTCCTTCCATTCGTTCGATGACCTCGCGCAGCGCCGGGATGGCGGGCAGATACGAGACCTCGTACGAGACCGGCGTCGACCGGAAGAGCCTGCGGCGCGCGATTTCGTAGAACCGTTCGCACTCGCTCTCCCCCTCCAACGCCAAAGGTCGGCCGACCAATGCGATGGACAGCAGTTCCGTGGCGGTCGGCGCTCCGGAACGCAGCGAGGCGGAGGTCCAACCGTCCGGACCGCTCATATCGCCGCCGTTGAACGCCACATAGCTGCCCGATCCCATGCGGGTCTCGATGAGTTCGGCCTTTTTCAGCTGTTCCAACGCCCTGCGCACGGTGCCGCGGGACACTTGGTACTCTTCGGCCAGACGCGTTTCGGACATGATCCGCTCCCCCGGCTTGAGCGTGCCGTTTCTGATCTGCTCGGCAAGCTCGTGCCGCAGGTGCTCCGTTCGGGTGTAGGCAGTCATCTTCAGCCTCCGGACGACATTGAAACCAATATTGAGCAACTATGTACAGGATAGCACAGGTTTGTACAGGTTGCGTGTTGGTGGATGATGTTGCAAAGACGCGATGGGGAATACGGTCAGCCTGACAGGCTGTTTCGTCTTCCCGCGCTCAAAAGCGGGAAACCTGCATCGCTGCGCGTTCCATGTCTTTCGTTTCGAAAAAAGTTCGTTCGCGCGCTTAGTCTTTTTCCTGTGTCTACACTTGATTGCGGAGTCGGCAAAAGCGCCGGCGGCATCGTAAGGAAGAGCATTATGAAGATCACAGGACTCGACGAGGAGCGGCACGGCCGGCGTTGGAACGGACAGCGCGCGTTGGTCACTGGAGCCGGACAGGGTATCGGCCAGGCCGTGGCGCAGCTGCTCGCGTCCAAAGGCGTGAAGGTGGCGGTCAACGACATCGTGCCGGAACGTGCCGAGAACACCGTCAAACTGATTGCGGACGCCGGCGGAGAAGCCTTCGCAGCCATCGGCGACATCGCCGATCCGACTGTGGTGGAAGACCTCTTCAGGCAGCTCGACGAACGGTTCGGCGGCATCGACATCCTCGTCAACGTTGCGGGGATCATCATCAAGAACTCGCTCGACGACACCGACCTGGAACGGTGGAACCGCATCCTCGCGGTCAATCTGACCGCGGACTTCCTGACCATCAAGCAGGCCGTCAAACGCATGCGCAAGCAGCATTACGGGCGCATCGTCAACGTGTCTTCCATCGCCGCGAAACATGGCGGCGGCTACTTGGGCGGTGTCGCCTACGCGTCCACCAAGGCGGGCGTCGCGGCGCTCACGCGAGGAGCGGCCAGGGAGTACGCGCCGGACGGCATCAACGTGAACGCGGTCATGCCGGGACTCACCTACACGCCTATGACCGCCGGCATGCCTGATTGGAAACGTGAGGCGATCGAGGATTCCACGCTCGTCAAGCATGGCGGCCAGCCGTACGACATCGCGCGTGCGATCGTGTTCCTCGCCGATCCGGAATCCGGCTACATCGACGGCGAAACCTTAGATGTGGACGGCAGCACCAGCCTCGACTAGGCTCCACGCCTTCGCTTTGCCCTGCCGCGTGTATCCGGAGGCGTCAGTCCCGGTCCGCTCTCAACTCAAACACGCTATATGTGGCAGATTCGGCGGTCCTAAAAATCTGATATCCGCTATATGTGGCAGGTCAAACTGGATACAAGGTTGTTAGAGGGTATGATTCATGCCCTCTAACAGCTTGCTTTTCGGAAAATCTGCCACATATAGCGCAAAACGATTCCCTCAGCGCATGAATCTGCCACATATAATGGATTCCGTTTTTCTTTGGACCGGCTTTCGCCAGCCCATTGCCGAGACGGAATCGATTTAGTCGAGCACGACGCCGGCTTCACGCATTTGGCGTCGTGCTTCGACGCCAAGCTCCTCGCTGACCGGTTCGGTCAGATTCTCGATGACATGCGTCTCGTATCCGAGTTTTTTCGCGTCCAACGCGGTTTCCTTCACGCAATGCGATTCCGCCAATCCGACGACGTCCACGCGCGTGACGCCAGCCGCCCGCAACGCATTGGCAAGCGTCTTGCCCGCCGCCAGATCCGCGTCGACCTCCGTTCGTGTGGGAATGCGGTCGGTGTTGTCTTCCGATCCTTCGAAACCGGAGTATGACGGCGAATACTGCCCCTTCTTGAAATGGTGCGTGATTTTCAGTGCGGCGATTGCGGGATGCAGTTCGGCGTTCGCGGTGCCGGCCTTGCCATGCACCGGCCAAGTGTCGACGTAATCGGGATTGTCCGACCAGTGCGTTCCCGGTTCGATATGCCAGTCCTGTGTGGTGGCGATGTACGCGTATTCGCCGCGATGCGATTCGACATACTTCGCGATGCGTTCGGCGACGGCATTGCCGCCTTCCACACCCAGTTCCCCGCCTTCGCAGAACGTCGGCTGCACGTCCACGATGATCAACGCCTTGCCCATGGTCGCCTCCTACTTGGTTTTACGATGCTTCCATGGCCAGCATAACCAGTTCCGTCGGCAAGCGTCCGGCATGATTTGTCAGAAGACGATCGTCTTCTTCTTTCCTTTGGCATTGCGCGGATATTCACGGATGCGCGTGACGTATTCCAGATTGACCGCTTCGACGTTGCCGTCCTTTTCCAGCACGATGCCGCCGTCCGTCACGTCCTTGACCGTTCCTTGAATGCTTGAATCCGTGCTCGTCACGGTGTAGATGATGCATTCCTTTCCAATGAACTGCCTTGCCAGCTCCTCCATCACCTTGTCCTTTCCACTGTTCCTTTTCCTGTTCAGCACGTGCCTGATTGCGGCGATCCTTCGTTGTTTCGCCATCCAGAAAAGAGCCAGGATGATGGCCAAGGCGAGCAGAAAATAAACGGAATCCATTCCCCCTCCTTGGTTTTTGCCATCGTTCAATGCACGAACAGAAACACATCTTTTCGCAGATTACCAGACAAGCGCCTTCCGCATGCCGGCAAACCTGCGAACCGCAGAAAAACATTTGGCGAACGGAAAAATATCCGCGCGCTCGGCTGGCTGCCGTCAGATGAATTCGGCGCCCAGTTTTCGAGTTTTTTGAAATACTTCGCTTTGCTGCGTTCGAACGTCGTGCCGATGGCCCGCTCGTTGACAACCACATGGTAGCCGTTTTCGATTGCGCCCAACGCTGTCAGCGCCACGCAGCCGCCACCGTCCACACCAACGATCTCGACCGATTCCACACCGTTCTGCTTTAAAAACACGCGCAGTTCGGGATTGGAGAATGCGTCGCCCACGTACTTCACGAAGACATGGTCCGACACCACATGCAAACCTTCAACCAGTTCCGATTCCGGGGTGCCTTCATACACTTTGAACAAGACCAGACGCTTGATAAGGCTGCGTTTCGTCACGTTCCTGACATACACGACCATACATCCCGCGCCGGAACGGGCGTCGATGACGTCATTCACAGCCCTTAGCAATGCGGGCTTGTCGTATTTTAAGATACGACGCGCACCGCTCCCCCACGTACGCCTCCTGCATGTCGATGACCAGCAGCGCCTTACTCATGTTTCGGCTCCCCCTTCCGCAGATCTAGTGCTCGTTTTTCACGCATTGGTAGCACGATTACGACTGCCGGAACCGCCGGCGTACGAGGTTCGAGTTGTATGCCATGAAAATCTGCGTCCAATAGAACAGGGCATGATCGATGCTCTCGTTCCGCTCGTACCTGAGCCTGTCCACGAGACGCATCTTGCCGGTCATGGCATCCTCCTTCCAACCATCAAAAACAGTATACGGCCACTTACGAGCCCCTGGCCTGTTTCCTTCGATGAATGGAGCTCAGGCTTGTCAGGCGTAACTGAACACGCGGCTCGTTCGAACATCGCGAATGCTGAAAGCAAAATCTCGATCCGAGTACAATTGCACCCATCAACGACGATACCAATGGCAAACGAGGTGAAAGCTATGGGATCACGTCTAGGTGTGATCGTCAAAACCATTGACGGCTGGGACATACGTTACGATCATTGGTCCGCACAAACACTCGGCCGCGACATCGCACTCGACGGATACGAAGCGACATTGACAAGAATACGCCAGATGGCCCCATACGGCGTGGATACCCCCCAAGAGATGAAAAGCGCGCCATGGCTCGAAGGCACCCTGTTCATCGATATGACCACCAAACGAATCGTCTGGGCCGAAGAAAGCGAAGGCTGCTACCTTCCCCGGCTCATCAACGCCCTGATCGAACTGACATGGCCAGGATGGACCGCAATCTGGTCCCCCGAAGGCACACGCGGCACATTACGCGCCACCGGAGCCGACACGGACATCATCTACACCGATCATTCGTTCAAAGACCTCGGCGACTTCGACGCCGCATCGGATATGGCCCCATGGACCATATCCAACGAAACCGACGCATTACTCCTGCACAACAGAAAACAACAAAACAATCACTTGGGGAAACTACATCGACCTCGAAAACATAGCCCTACTCGGCCCCAACAAAATGCATACGCTCGTCAACAAAGTCATCCAAGGCTGCAACGAAGGCAAACCCTGGCAATGGAACCTCCAAACACACAACAAACAACCCGAAAAAGGCATCCACATCGACTACATAAACAAAACAATAAAATGGTGGTCCATCTACGAAGACGACTGGGCCATCAACCCATTCAACGCACTATGGCCCGGATGGACGCTACATTCAAAAGGCGACAACTACGAATGGCACGAAAACATTACCGGATATAAGATGCGCGACTGGAAACAAGACGTCGCACAATGCAAAAACTCACTCACACAAACCATCAAACAAGGCATAAGAACCAACCCCATCGAACGACTGACAGGAGCGCTCGCAAAACAGGGAGTTGACATGCGGATTCGTCCCGCCACGTTCCAATTCGTCCCTTCAAGAATGGAGCAACCGCCGGAACGCATCTTCGCGTATCTGGACCGCTTGGAGTCGGACGAGCCTCTGCCACCGGCGCGTTTCATCAACAGAGATGGCGAAATCATCCCGGCGTGCCAGTAGACGCGCCTCTATGCACGGCCAAATCTAATAAATCCATCACGGTTTTCTTATTTGAACAGGTCAAACAGGCTGAAAGTGGTCTTCCGGTAGACGGTGTTGTACAGCTTGCGCTTGGGATGCAACCAGCCCATGCCCTTTTTGCCGTATCCTGGAATCAGCGCCTTTTTGACAGCACGCGTCGCGCGACCTTTCGTACGTGCCGACAGGCTCTTTTTCCAGCTTGGCTTCCTCATACCGTATTTCATTTCGACCCCATTTCCTTCCTATGCTGTTTCGATTCCGCTATCGACACGAGCTGGCGCATGTACAGGCTTTCCGGCGTCTGGTCGTACGCGACTGGCAGAGGATCGACGGACAGCATCGATTCCACCGTGTCACACAGCCGTCGGAAATCCTTCTCCTGCTTTTTCGTGTAGATCGCGCAGTACGGCGACTTGCGGGACTCGGACGCGCTGTCCAACATCGGCGTATCACCGTCCAACGTACGCACGGACAGGCAGAACAGGCCGTTCGCGAAGACCGTCGCCTTGCCGGGCGCCACGTCCACGATGCTGCCGACCGGTATCTCGGTCCGCGCGAACCCGTACATGGACGCGACGATTCCGCCGCGTTCGATGGTGACCACACCATCACACAGCGTGACCGTGTACCCATAGCCCCTCGCGCATATTGGCTCAAATCCGACGCCGGCTCTTACCATTCCCTCCGTCATACCCCCATTATCGCTCGGGCCGACGGGTGAACCGCCCGGCACGATAGGAAGGCAGACGCCAAAGACGTCATCGGAAAGCATAACTGTTGGAACGTGCGTTCGCGACGAGACCGGAATGACCGCACGCCGGAGGAATCAGGCCATCGGAGCATCAGTCCAGCAGGTCGCGGATGCGGCGCATGGCGAGTAGGGTGTCGACCATCCACTGGTAGGCGTCCGTCATGTCGGCGTTGAAATCCGCATTGTGGCGGATCTTCAATAGTCGGTTCTTCCTGTCGGTGTCGGGATCGTTCCAATCCACGGTTCCCAGGTCCTTCAGCATTCCGGCGACCCGGTCCCTCATGCCGTAAAGCCTCGCGTACCTGGCCGTGTCGGTGAAATACATGTCGACCGCCACATACCCGTCACGGACGCTCACGATCCCGTCGAGATGGCAGTAGCTGGATCCGATGCCGAAACTCGCCCACGTGGTCTCCTTCGGCTTGCGTCTGGACGGGTCGCCGTACGCCTCGATGAAATCGGAGCGCGTCGCCGCGTACGCGTACAGGCCCTTCCAGAACGCATGCCTGACGGAGGCGGTACCGTCGTTCCGGCGCAGCGAATCCAGTGGCCGTCCGTCCGGAAGACGCCATGCGACCCAGCCGTTGACCTGCATGTCCTCGCCGGTCGCGAGCTCCCTCGCGCGCCGGAACGCCCCGGACGGGCTAGTGAAAGTCTCGCCGTTGGCCAGGCGGATCCGCCCGTCGCCGGTCACGGTGGCGGTGGCGTCCACGCCGGCGTAGCCGCTTTCCAGCACGTCGCCGGACTTGAGTATCCCCCGCCCGCACAGTGCGGCGAAATCGACGGCGCTGTTCCCATGCTCCCCCGTCTGTCCGTGTCCGCGCTGTTCCAGCAGGGCCTGCCCGCCGGCCTCGGGCATGGGCCACACGTCCAACGCGAGCGTGGCGAGCCGTTCGCCCCGCCGTCGGATGGCGGTCTCGTCCCACCGGTCGGCCTCGCGCGGCTCCCTCGAGATGGACAGGTACTCGTTGCCGTATCCGCCGACCATGCGGTTCCTCTTCTCCGTGAAGGAGCCGTCGGACAGTTCGGAGTTGTACGCGGTCAGGGTCAGGTTGCCCAGACCGTTCACCAACAGCGGGAACCGGTCCGGATCTTCGAGCATGCCGCGCCATTCCGCGTGGGCCATGGCGTTCTGCGGCATGATGTGCTCTATCGTGTAATCCCTGAAGTCCCGTGGGTCCTTGGGATGGTTGCGGTTCTCCAATCCCGCAAGCAGGTGCTTGCAGCGGGACGCCGGACGGTACAGGTCCTCGCCGAGCAGCGCCTGCCGGAACTCGTCGTCCGCGGGCATGCGCGTGGACCTGGCGGTCTCCGTCAGCAGCATCGCGGCGAACGACTCCGCCGGATCCGCGCCATCGGCATCATCGGCGATATCGTTGTCGGAAGCGTCGCCGTCGAGGCGTCCGATCAACGACGGGACGAGCTTGTTCAGGCCGTTGCTGCTGACCTGGCATACCATGCGGCGGAACAAATACGATTCAAGGTCCCCGAGCATGCGCAGCAGACCGTCACGGTCCACGCGGCCATGCCTCCACATCGCGAGCATACGCAGGACCAGCGGGTCCGCGACAGTGGCGTCAAGATCCCGCAAAGAGCCCAGCCTATGGCCGACCATGGCGTCGCCGACGCCTTCCGCTCCCCTGACCGCCGCGTAAGACTCCGAATACTCCAGCATGGACGACAGCAGCCCGCGGACGCGGTCCATGCGCGGCAGGAGGCTGTCCGCCGCATGCCGTTTGAACTCCGAATACATGGCACGTCCCCTGGGGACGGGACGAGCGAGCGTGGCGACCATCCAGTCATGCAGGAACGCGTCGAACGACAATCCCCTCAAACGGCGTTCCATGGGCTGCCAGTAATCCCCGTACAACGCGGCCTGCTCGTCCACGGGACAGCCCATGAGCATGTAGTTGCGCACCAGGTCCGACGTCTCGAGGTCCAGGCCGGTGGAGTTCATCGATTCGAACACCAGCTGCGGCTCGTCGCGCCCCTGGTCCAGGGTGACGGACACTACCTCGAGCCGCTGCAGGCCGTTCCACACCACGTTCGCGTCGCCGATCGCGCCGACCCATCCGCGGAACAGGTCCAGGTTCCGTTCCAGATTCGAATCCGCGCCACCGGACACGGGACGCCCGGGATCGACGAGCCGGTCGGTCAGATTCCGCAGCACGGCGCGGTCGTCGCCGGACAACGTCAGCTTGTAGCGGGCGTCGCCGTCCGAATACTTGTCGACCAGATAGCCGCGGTCGACGATCATGTCAGCGGAGAAGCACAGGCCGTCCGGATGCCGTCTCGCGTGCTCGGCCAACGCGATGAGCAGCAGGCTCACCGAGGCGAGGCGCTGCTGGCCGTCGATCAGCAGGCACAGGCTGCGGCCGTCAGGGCGGATGCCGCCGTCCTGCATCCACACGACCGAACCGGTGAAATGCGTGCGGTCCGGATGCCTGCCCGCCGTGACGATGTCAGTCCACAACTGGCGGCATTGCGCCTCGCCCCACGAGTAACGCCGCTGGTAGACCGGCACCGTGAAACGCAACGATCCAGCGAACAGGTCCAACAGGACCTTCTTGCCGGCATCCATACGACCACTCCCCTCAACTCCGAAACGATTGCCTTCTCATTATTATGCGATAAAACAAACACCCCTCATCAACGAAGAGACCCATAATCCCGGTCGGAATATGAATGCTATTTCTTCGCCACTGTCTTAAGCACCGTAAGTGCCGCCTTGCCGACTTTCGGGCCGTACTTTTTTTAGCAAAGGTAGCGCCAATGCTCCTGCTGCCAATCTGGCTTTCCTTACGTAGCCCATGATGTTCTCCCAGCAAGCCGGGCAGAAAGGCAACTTGTTGTCGGAAGCCAACTTCATTTTGCATTTGACACAGAAACGCTCCTCTGCCGCAGGTTCCTTCTCATCAATCGTATCCACGGTGGTCTCAGGCTTTTTCTTCTTCATCCTGCATGTTCTCCTTGCCAGTACTGTGTTCTTTCGCATCGGCGCTCCCAACGATAAGTTTCGGGGACACCGTCTCGCCTAATTCGAATGAGCTGACCACTTTTTCGACGCTCGTCGAAACCTGTAGGAATTTATCCGCCAAATCGTTGGGTCTGTTCTGGTGTTGCACACTGCCCACAAGTTTAAGCAGCGTGTCCTCATCATTGAGATTGTGCGTTTCGATGAACCTGCTGAAATCCCGCAGACAATACATGGCCGCGGCCTGCTCGCCCAATACCGCATGCGACTGCGTCTGCACGTTCACCGCATTGGTGATTGCCACAAGATCCTGTACAGCCCTCAAAGCGGCATCCGATTTTTTGGTCCCGCCCTTCTTCAACAATCGTTCCTGTTGCATGAAATTGCGTACCAGCGAGGCTTTCGCACGCGTGGCCTCATTCAACGCCTCACGCAAATACTCGTTCCGGTCGCGGATTCCTTCGATGTAACAGGCCTGATGGAACATGTCAAAAGCCGCGTCTACACGAGCCAGTCGATCCTGTTGGATCTCCTCGCCGAGCTGTCGTACCGCACGATCGACCTGGTCGATTTTCGCCAATGCCATAGCGATGGCGGCCTGCGTCTCAAGATGCTGTAAGGATGGCAGAAGCGCATCGTTTACTACGACTTCTTCCAGACGGACCTGCTTGTAGATCTTGTTGCGCTCGTCGAACACCTCAGCGAGGATCTCGCCGTTCTTATCCGTAAGGAAATGGAGTTTGCCTTCCTCGATCATACGCATGATATGTTCCGGAAGTTTGGCTTCCAGATGCACGGTTCCGCCGAACATGCTTTCCAGCGTTTCCGCCAAGGCTGGAATCATGCTTGAAAGCCATTTCCAATCGGTCAGATGACTGAACAGGTTTGCGTTGTCTCTGTCAGGCAGGCGGATCCGATGGCTTCTGCCGTCGTCCATTACGATTTCGCAAGGCACAATCGGGCACGGGATGGAAATCGCCTTGCAGGCATATAGGTTGGCTGGAATCAGCGCCTTGGAAACCGCAATACGGGCATATGGTCGCTGTTTCCGCCACACACGTACCGCATAAGGGGCATTGATTGTTCATGTCACATCCTCACTTTTCATCGATTCGCTGGTAGGCGATGGTGCATTCCCTGACGCGACGCAGCTGCTGGTTGCGGATCAGCGGGTTGAGCCAGTTGCCGTTATCGAATTTCTGGAAGATGTCCAGACCGCGGCCGGGAAGGATCAGCCAGCCCGTGTCCGAAGCGATGGAGCGGTCGTGCAAGGTGTCGCTGAACTCGAACGTGAGATTCACCCCGTACTGCGAATACGCCGATTGGAGTTGCTCAAGCCCGTCCATCTGCGCCGTCCTGTACTCGGGGTCGTTGCGTCCGGTCACCAGATGGACTTCCACCACATCCTTGTCCGGATCCTTGCATCTGAGGGCGGTCTCGAGGAATTCCGCGAAATTGCGCAGCTGGTACGGAACGCGCACGTAGGCGTCCTTGACAAGGATTCTGCTTGCTCCCGCCAGATACGGTCCGAATAGCCGGTAGTACGTGACGCCACGCTGGTTATCGAGCAGTTCCTTCCGTTTACCGTCCGCTTTCGCCGCCAGACGTTCGATCGGAGTCATCCGGGCCGGTGCCTCCGGCCGCACCGTGGATGGTGTTGCGTTCCCGGCACCGTGCCCCATGGGGACGGCGGCCGTAGACGCACCGTTCGGCACTGCGGCAAAGCCGTCGGGACCACCGGCATCCGCTGTGGCGTCGACGGCGGTGGCGGCAGCATTCCTGTCTTCCGGGCCCTCCGCCACGCGGCCACGCCAGTACAGTTGCGGATAGTCGAGTTCCTCCAAGGTGCGCACGGTGATCGGCGTCCGGCCCGACAGAGCCGTCCCCGTCCACACGCCTGTACGTGAATTCGACCTCCTCCATGGTCTGGTCGATGCGGCACAGCTGGTCCTTGACGCGTTTGCGACCTTCTATGGCGCAGCGCAGCAGCGGCTCCATCTGCTCGGCGGTGGCCTCCCCGGTCGGATAGATGAGACTTCATCAGTTCCGGAGAACGTTTTCCTGATGCCGTCCTTGTCTCGCGTGGACAGGGTGGACGACAGTTCGAAATACTTCTCGAACCGGTCGCTGTAGTCCACGTCGCGCAGGTTGTGCAGGATCTCCGCCAGATAGTCGACCACGAAACCGAAGCCCGTGGTGAACATCTCGGACCGGATCTGCTCGAACTCCCATCCGGGCAGGTAGAAGTGGACGCGGTCGAGGAACGCGGGATCATGGTACTGGCTCGGCAGCTCCTCGAACAGGTCAGAGTTTTTCAGCATGTACGGCACGTTGTGCGACGTGTTGCCGACGAACACCATGCTCGCCTCGCCCTGGAACGTGTCCACGCCGCGGGAGAACGACTTGTTGGCCATGTAGTTCTTCATGATGTCGACCAGGTCGCGGCCGGCCTTCTTGGCCTTGCCGGCGAACTCGTCGAACGCGACCGTGTCCCAATAGCCCACGAGGCCAAGCTTGCTGGTCGAGTTGTTGACGAACAGTTTCGCCACCGTGACCTCGCCGCCGGAGATGAGCATGCCGTGCGGGGAGAACTCGGAGTAGATGTGCGACTTGCCCGTGCCCTTCGGGCCGAGTTCGACGAGATTGTAGTTGCGTTCCACGAACGGGACCATGCGCACCAGGTGGAGGAGCTTCGCGCGGTCGGAGAACAGGTCCGGATTGAACCCGATGGACTGCATGAGCAGGTCGATCCACTCGCCGTCCGTGAACCTGGCGCGCTGCGACATGTAGTTATCGCGGTCGTCGCGGGACATCTGCACGGGTTTGAGCTGGAGCAGCTTCCACGGCACTTCGCGCGGGTTGCCGGAATACGCGTAGCCCACGCGGCACATGCACCACACGCCCGTCACGAGCAGTTTCGGATTCGCTTTCACGATCGCCGGATCCACGACCACCTGGCCGATGCCGAGATTGGAGAACGTGGCCTCGTACGTGTCGGTCTTGTCGTTGAGCGTCACCTGGACACGGTCGATGACGCTGTGGCTGCCTTTCTCACGTATCTTCGACTGGATGAGGTTCGCCTCCTCGCGGTGCACGTAATTGTCCGCGAGGATGCCGCGCACGCGTTCCACTCCGGCCTCGATGTTGAGCCGGTCGGTGCTGGCGGCATACGAGCTGAGCAGGTATTCCAGCACGTACGTCGGCACGAGCGCGTTGCCCTTGACCTTGCTGACCAGGTCCTTGCGGACGGTGAATCCCGGGAACACGTCCGTGATCTTGCGGTCGAGCGCGTTCAGCCGCGGCCCATCCGCCGAGGCTTCAGCGCCGTCGTTCAGATATTCCTCGTCTGCCATCCGTTCCTCCATCGGTCTTCTGTCCCATATGCTTCAACGACGTGTTTCGGCTCAGCCGAAGAAATCGTCGACGTCGTCGCCCATGCCCTGCTTGAACGCGTACCGGGCGCACTGGTCGAGCGTGACCCTCACGTTCGAGCCGGCGGTGTTCTCGCGCAGCCTCAGTTCGAGGGTGCGTCCGTTGAACCGGTCCGCGTCTGAGGTCAGCATGAGCGTCGCCGTGACGTGCCGTCCGCTGTTCTCCTTCGAGGTCATGTCGAACGCGACCGGCGTCTCGTTCGAAACGAGCACGGCCCGCCCGTCCGGCTCGCGGCCCCACAGTCCGGCGAACACGGTGCGGGCCTGGACCTTGCCTTCCACCGGCTCCTCCTGGAAGAACTCCACGGTCAGCTGCCTGCCGGTGATGCGGTCCGTGCCCTGCATGATCCTGAATTCGACCGGCCGGGCGTCTCCGGCGGCGGACGGCCCTTGCTGACGTGCAGGACCGGCACGACGATCTCCGGCAGCGCGGAGCCGCCATGCACGTAATGCGAGCCGGTCCCCTGCTTGCGTAGACGCATGATGGAATTCGGGATCTGGATGGTTACGCCCTCGCCGTCCGGATCGTCCAATCCCGCCTGTGCGGCGGTGAACGTGATGAACGCGCGATCCGGCGCGAGCCGCGAGCCGATGGTGAAACGCCTCTTCTTGACCCATACCTCGTCTCCCTGCGGCTGCGTGCTGAGCCATTCGGAATCGTCCAGATCGAAGCCCTGGTACAGGAAGCCGTGGTCCGAGGTGATGATCATGTTGTTCACGTTGCCGCCGGCGAGCTTCTTGACCACATCGGTCAGCTCGCGGAACGCGGTCTCGCACGAGTCGAACACCTCATCCTCGGTCTTGTCGGAGTCGCCGTGCGCGTCGATGACGTTGTGGTACACGTACAGCACATTGCACGACCTGTACAGCGCCTTCACGTCGATGGACTTCATCTTCAGCAGCTCGCCGGCCTGGATTGCCTTGCCTCCGACATCGCCAAGTATCGCGTCGCGGTTCTCGGTGCCGGTCGCGCTGCGGCCGTCGACCAGCACGCTGTAATGGTCCTTGCCGAAGGCGAGCGAATCATGCGCGGAAGACGGATCGTGCGGCAGGAGCGCGGCCATGCCGAGCTGCGTGTATGAGGGCAGCACGCCGTACTGCTTTTTCAAGTCCGTGCTGAAACGGTTTTCCCGATTAATCCGTTCCGCAAGCTCCTGCGCGGCCTCATAGCGCAGCGCGTCGGAAACGATCACGGCGATCTTCTTTTTGGCCCCGACCACCGGACTGATCTCACGCTCGTAGAAGTCCGATTGCGCGTCCACGCCCTTGAAGCTCCAACGTTCCAGCTTGTCCACCTGCATCTGCCACGCCTGGCCCAGAGCATGCTGGTACGACCGGTACGACTCCTGCAGGTCCGTGTCCACGGACCTTGCTTCGGGATGGGCGCGCCTCCACGCGGTCACGTACTCGCGGTATGCGCGGTCGGCCTTGTACAGTTCGCTGGCGTACAGTTCGATTCCCCGTTCGGGCGAATCGACGGAAATCAGCAATCCGCTGCACTCGTTCAGAGTGGCGCGGAGTCTGCTGGCCGCGGCGATGCACGCGTACAGGGGCTCGTATTCCTCGTACCACAGTCCGCCCCTGCGGGCGGCGACGATCCTCTGTATCTCGTCATCCGTGATGGAATCGTATCCCAACCGCTCAAACAGCCTGGAGACCAGCGTGTTATCGACTTCTCGGAACAGATTCTTGCCGGCAAGCTCATCGACGCCCATATCCATGATGCTGGTGTTGAGACGCAAATCGTCCACCACGTCTATGGACAGGTCGCGCAGCACGCGTCTCATGTCCACGTTGCCGTACCAATCCTCCCAGTCGCGTCTGATGCCGGCGTAGGGCGCGGTACCCGATTCGCCGGCGAAGCCGTTCCATGCCAACTGGAACAGCCACAGCACGAAATCCCTCAAGGTCGGCTCGCCATCGGTCTCGACGTCGAAATGGTAGATTTTGCGCGTGCCGGACCAGTGGAACTCCCCCAGTCCCATCTTTTCGATCTCGTCGATGCCGGATTCGTCGCCGTCCGCGTACTCCGTGAGCAGTTCGGCCCATATGCTCTGCATGCTGTGCCGGTCGTCCTTCAGCCTGAGCAGCGTGGCGACCATTTTGGCCTGGAAGACCTCCGCATTGTCGCGCGGGGTGAGCCGCTTCGCGAAACGGTCCACACGGTCGGCGTTGTCGAAGAACTTCGGGGTCCTTCTCATCACGTCCACCCACTCGCCGCGGACTCCCGCGTCGGGCTCGGGCAGTTGCCCGACGAGCACCATGGTGAGCTTGTCCGCGCTGAATATCGGACCGTACGCCAGTTCTAGGTCCAGCAGCCAGTCGTCTTCAAGGGCCGGAGCCTCGCCGGTCATGTACACGAGGAACTTCCGTTCCGGCGCCTCGCGGAACATACGGTACCGGGCATTGAACGGCTCATGTTCTGGTTTCAGAAGCTCAACCCCGCGCAATGTCTCGTCAGAAGCGTTCTCCCCCACGAATGTTTCCAGACTGTCCTCGAACTCTCCTTTGGCATCACGCCAGAACACGATACGGCCATGTTCGCCGGCACGGTTGAAACGCTCGGCGAGCAGTTTTACCACCTGATTGTTCTCACTCATGCGTCTCTTCCTTTTTGCTTAGCGCAACGTAGCGGGTGCTGGGACCTGATCCCAAGCGTGCGACGAACCCCTCATCTATGAGGTCCTTCAGCATTCTCTGAACTTGTCTCTTTTGAATGCCTAGTATGCGCACGGCATCCGCAGTGGTTATCCATTCCCTATCCCGAATCTCATCAAGAATCAGCTTTCTAGAGTCCTGCTCATTTGCGAATTCTTTCTCTGCAATCGCGTCATCAGAAAACGAATCGCGTCGTAATCGCGTCGTAATCGCGTCATCAGAAGACAAATCGCGTCGTAATCGCGTCGTAATCGCGTCATCAGAAGACAAATTTACATTCGTACGATAGATATTGATACGCAGGTCCGTGTCTCCACCGAGAAACTCCGGTTCCGGCAATCCCGCATCACGCACTTGCTGCATTACACGCAGAATGCCACTGCCCCAATGCTCGATATAGCCCATGTACTCGAATGCCAATGCCAAGGCCTCGTTGCGGATTTTCGAATACCCCTGCTTCATGCGTTCGATGGTCTGCCCCATGGGAAGACGTCCCGGAGAGGTGATTTCGAGACGATCGTCATAAATGGCGATCTGGATACTGGAATGGTCGATATAGCTGCGATGCACCACCGCGTTGACGATCAGCTCACGAATGGCTTCGGGCGGGATCTCGTACACGTCCTGCCTGTACACGCCTTTGAACCGCGCGCCCATATGGATGTTGCGCAGCACGTACTGGTACGACGCTTCTATAAGCTCCTGAGGAGTGCCCGTGAATTCGCGGCGGTCCACGAACACGGCCTTCGTGGAACCTTTGAACACGCCACACTGCACCACTGATCGGACCACGCCGCTGCCGGTCAGGATCGCGTATGCGTTCGTCGGCTCAAGCTTCCCGTCCTGCTCGCATAGCACGCCCCATTGCAGCAGTTGCTTCTCTGTGACCGTTTTGACTGCCGCAGGATTTTCGGCATTGGTTTTCGCGGTCTCGGTCAGTTTCGCGCATAGAGTCGCGATATCCTCGTCCGTCACGGACAGGCCGAGGCAACGCACCTGGTCGAAGCTACGGTTGCTGCCCTCGATGGTAAGTTCCCGGATAGTGGGCTGGTCCGCCTGGCGCGTGGTGCCCGCCACACGCACGAACGTTCCTCGCTCCCGTCCAAGTGACTTGATGAAGTAAGGACGCTGCAGACCAGGAGCTATCTCGGCCACGATAACGGTCTTGCCGTCCACGTCATGCATGGTGATGTCGGGGACGATCAACGGCTCGCAACTGTCAACGATGGCATCGGAAATGGCGTCCATCACAGTGAACACCCTGTCTTCGGCGATGCCAGCCACACGCAGCGTCTGGTCTTTGATGCCGAATACTAAGCATCCGCCCTGTCCATTGGCGAACGCCACCGCGGTCTTGGTGTAGTTGATGCTCTTGGAAGGAGGCAGCAGCTTGTACTCCACATTCTTTGATTCACCGTTCAACAATGTTTTCAACTTATACGGCATTATCAATCCTTCTTCTCGGTTCGGATTGCAATCAACATTTCAAGATTCTCGCATAAGCTTGTTCTTCAACCAAGAAGCATCATGTTCGAAAAAATCGAAAAAATCCGAATACCAGGGTAACTGTAAGCTGCCCTCTCGTATTTTCATCTTCTCCATCATGAGAGTTTGGCCCGCAGATTGTTCATCGAGCTTTTCCTCTGCGTCACGAACTTGTACCGGCCAAGCTCCTGAAAAATGACCCAGAACCTTTGACAGATATCGGAAAAGTGAATACAAAACCGATACGCCCTCGATTTGAACATGCCGGTCTTCCCATTTTTCCCGTAAGTATTCTGAGGGGCGCTCTATATTATTCCCATTTACGCTAGGAAAAAGCATGTCAAAATACAC
>ENA-OQNA01000150-OQNA01000150.1-human-gut-metagenome-genome-assembly--contig:-NODE-150-length-22629-cov-4.556706_pt1 | contig 22629 bp, 20 predicted proteins | sample MGYA00242625_ERZ504872 | MGnify/ENA primary metagenome ERZ504872 (study PRJEB26092, sample SAMD00036425) | human gut metagenome | host: Homo sapiens | study: EMG produced TPA metagenomics assembly of...
CGAATCTGGATAGCAGCTCCAGCTCAAACGCCCTGAAGCAGAAATGCTTCGGGGCGTTTTTTGTCAGTGTTGTAACAAATCAAAAACAGCCTCCCGCTGCCCGGTACAAGGGCAAAGGGAGGCTGTTGTGTTTTATATGTTTTTGTTATCCGCGGAAGCCGTAGCGCGGGCCGAAGCCCCAGCCGAAGCCCCAGCCGCCGCAGCAGCAGTTGCACAGCAGGTTGAGCAGGATCATGCTCCAGCACCAGCGCATCAGCCCGCCGGGCTGGGCGTAGGTGGTCTGGGTGCGGTAGGTGCGGCCGGGGTTCTGCAGCCGCTGCAGGTGCATCCGGTACTCGGTGTTATTGGGGTCCAGCTGAACGGCGCGGCGGGCGTCCTGCAGCGCGTCGATGCTGTTGCCGAGGCCCTGATTGGCCAGCGAGGAAAGATAGTACCACCGGGCATTGCGGGCGGTCATGCCGTCCAGCACGCGGCGTGCCTCGGCGTAGCGGCCATTCACCACAAAGTTGCGGGCTGCCTGCATCTCGGGCGAGTCGCTGCCGCTGTAGCTGGCACCGCTCTGCTGGCTGTAGCCGTTGAACCCAAAGCCGAACCCGAAGGGGTCAAAACCATCGAAGCCGTCAAACCCGTAGTTCTGCTGGCTGTAGCCCTGCTGACGGTAGCCACCATAGGGATTGCCGCCCATCTGGGGGCCGGTGTCGCCCTTGGTGATGGCGTCGTAAGCTGCCTGCACCTCTTTGAAGTGCTCTTCGGCGGTGGGGTCGTTGGGGTTCAAATCGGGGTGCCAGCGCTTGCATTTGGCGCGGTATGCTTTTTTGATCTCTTCGTCGCTTGCGCCGCGCTGAATGCCCAGCACCTCATACGGATCTCTCATGGATATACTTCCTCACGTCTCATTTCGCGCGGCCGCAATGCCGCACAATACTCTATAGTCTACCGTATCGTCGTGGAAAAATCAAGTGGATGCTTCGGCATCCCGGCCGGAGCGCTTTGCATTGTTGCAGTTGTACTTCAGCCATACGCCGGAATACAGGATGTTGCGCAGCAGGTCGGCGTCCTCCACGCAGGGCAGGCGCTCAAAACGTTTGGCACAGCGTGCCAGCAGCAACTCAAAAATTTCCCGCATCTCTTCCTCGTAGCCGGGCTGCTCGCTCATGGTTTTGAGGGGATTGTAGGCGCCCTTCCGCTTGTCGCGGGCCAGATCGTCGTAGGCGTCCATCAGATAGATGAACTTGCCCAGATGGAAGCCCAGGCTGCGCAGCTCCGGCGACCAGTGGTCCTGCTTGTAGTCGAACAATTCGGCCATCAGCTCGCCAAAGCAGCCGGACACGGCGTCCAGGTCCTCGCTGCCGGCGGCTTCGTATTCTGCAAGCCGGGCCAGACAGCTGCGGATGGCAGCACACTGCCGGGGCCAGCGGGCTTCGGCGTCGGTGCGGCAGCCGGACAGCAGTTTTTCATAGCCGAGGCCCAGCAGGTTGTGGTCATCCTTCCATTTGTCCTCGGCATTGTAGTAATGCAGCGCCACGCTCAGGTCGGCACAGTAGTCGGTGGGGCCGCTGGACCGCCAGTTCACGCCGTGCAGCGGGTGCACCGGGCAGCGGCTGCATCCGGTGGAAAGTTCGCTCTCGCCCTCATACAGGCTGCACAGCAGCAGGTCCAGAAAGGTGAGATCGTAGCTCAGCGTAAACCGCCCCCGCAGCCCGTGCAGCGCGTCGATGCGGCGGCACAGCCCGCAGTAGGCGGTGCGGTAGCGCGCCTGCGCCTCCGGGGAGAGGGCGGTGTGGTTCGGGATCACATATCCAAACATGGCTCAGCTCTTTTTGATGAACTGGGTGCCGCAGCGGGGGCAGGAGATCTGGATGCGGCCCCGGCCCCGGGGCACCCGCAGCTTCTGGCGGCACTTGGGGCAGCGGTAGTAGTGGTAGAGCTTGCGGTTGGCCCACTGATCTTTCAGACCGCGGAACTTGCCCTCCACCCGATCTTTCAGGGTGTAGTAGCGGTAGTTCTCCTCCGTGCGCTTGGAGATGTTGCGGCTCAGGGATCGGTAATAGCAGAGGATCAGCAGCACCAGACCCAGCCAGGTGAACAGGCTGATGCGGGTGAGCAGGGAGATGAGCAGCATCACGATGGAGGCGATGCTCAGAGCCTGATTCAACCCATCGGTGCCGTAGCGGCCGACCATAAACTGACGGAATTTTTCTCTCATACAATCATGTCCTTTTCGTTGTCAAAACAGCGGCTGAGCGCTGCCGTGGTGTTCCTTGTTTTTAGCATACCAGTCATCCATGATAAAACTTTGAACAGACTGCAAATCTATCATGAAAGGGACCGGATTTTACTCCCGACAGCGGATGGTCAGATAGGCTTCGGTGTCCAGCGCGCCCTCCATGCGGCAGTGCAGCACGGCCCGCCCGGCCTCGCCGGTGGTGGCCAGATAGGTGCCGCCCATGCCGCCCCGCAGCGGTACGACGGCAGGCCCCAGGATCTTCACGGGGCCCTCGGTGCGCAGCTGCACGGCCTCGCCGCAGTAGGGCAGCAGGTTGCCGTTCTGGTCGATGGCGCGCAGGCTCACGGCAGCGCAGTCCCAGGTGGGGCCGTCGGTCAGGATGGGGTTGTGCACCACGCATTCCAGCCGGACGCTCTGCACCGGCTCCCGCACCACGGTGCGCACCGCCCGACCGTGCCAGACGGCCTCAAAGCGGTATTCGGCGGCAGAGCTGCCCAGCACGCCGATGTACTTGTAGTACATCCGCAGCACATCGTTCCAGCCCAGCCGCAGCGAGAGCATCCGTGCCCGGGACAGGGGCGAAAGCTCCATGGCGTCCCGGCGCAGCTCGTTCAGGATGGCAGCTACCTGCAAGGCAGAAGCATGGTCCATCCCCTCATACTTTTCCAGCAGAGAGCCCACAAAGTCGTTGATCTCAATGGGTGGGTGCGGCAGCGCCGCAAATCGGCCGCGCCGGTCGGGGGCAAATTCGGCCACGAAGTCATTGCCGCGGTACAGACGCACGCTCTCGGCGTTGGTGAACACCCAGCAGGCCCCCGGTACCCCGCCAGGCAGGTCCCCCAGTGCCATGGCGGAAGAGACTTCCAGCACGATGTCCGAAGGAGCGCGGGGCGTTTTCTGGCTGGCGTACACGGCGGCGGAGAGTTTCGGGTTGCGGAACAGATCCATCACGCCGTGGTAGCAGATGCGGTCGCCGCTGCCGAATTCCCGGTGGGTGTTGTAGTCGGCCAGGCACCAGCCAAAGCTGCCGGCCACGCCCTGCTGGGCAATGGAATCGTTGAGCACGGCGGCAAAATGCAGGGCCTGCACCAGCCGGTGGGCCTCATCGTCAAAGGGCTTGGCCGGGAAGTTCTGCCCGCCGAACTCGCTGATGAGGTAGCCCTTGCGGGTGTCCGGGGTGACGGAGGCGCGGGCCTCACAGGCGGGGCCTCGGCCCCGGTAGGAATAATCGTTGTAGGCGTACACATCCTCCAGCAGCTGCTCGCGGCGGCGGATATGGGCACCCGCCGTGGGGCGGGTGGGGTCCAGCCGATGGATGGCCTCGTTGGTGCGCTTGTAAAAGGCTTCATCATCGGGGCTGCCGTTGACCCGTGCACCCCACAAAAACACACTGGGATGGTTGCGGCACTGGCACACCATCTCCCGGCAGTTCTGCAGGGCCTGCGCCTTCCAGGCTTCGTCGCCGATGTGCTGCCAGCCGGGCATTTCGGTGAACACCAGCAGGCCCAGCTCGTCGCAGGCATCCAGGAAGGCCGGGCTCTGGGGGTAGTGGCTGGTGCGCACGGCATTGCAGCCCAGGTCCTTTTTGATGAACTGGGCATCCAGCCGCTGCAGGCTGTCCGGCATGGCGTAGCCCTGATAGGCGTAGCTCTGGTGCCGGTTGATGCCCCGCAGCACCACCCGCTGGCCGTTCAGGTACAGGCCACCGGCCACGAACTGGACCGTGCGGAAGCCGAACCGGACCGTCTTTTCGTCCAGCACCCGGTCGGGCAGACCGCTGGTGCCGGGACGGATGAGCTTTACGGTAAGAGTGTACAGGGTGGGGTGCTCAATGCTCCACGGATGCACCCCGTTCAGGGTGCCGGTGATGGGCAGGGCAAGTTCCCCACGGTAGACAGCCCGGCTTCCGGCGGGGCTGCGGATCTCGGCCTGCAGGGTGCAGCCCACCGTCTCGCCCACCGTGGCGGTGTAAATGCGAAAGTCGCCTTCGGCCCGGGCCTCCACGAACACATCCCGCAGGTAGGCGGGCTCCTTGATGTCCAGACTTACGGCACGGTAGATGCCGCCGTAGGTCAGGTAGTCGATGGAACCGCCGAAAGGCGGGATGTTCAGGTCCTCGCGGCTGTCGCAGCGCACAGCCACGACATTCTTCTTGCCCAGATGCAGGGCGCTGGTCAGGTCCACCGTAAAGGCGGTGTAGCCGCAGCCGTGGTGGAACAGCCGCCGCCCGTTGCAGAACACGGTGGCGTCGTGGGCGATGGCTCCGAAGGTGAGCAGGACGGTGCGGCCTGCCCACTCGGCAGGGGCAAAGAACTCCCGGCGGTAGCCGCACAGGCGCTGGTGGTCGTTCTCGTTGCAATAGTTGTAGGGCAGGGCCTTGACCGTGTGCGGGATGCGCACCGACTCCAGCTCCAGTCCGGTGCATTCCGGGCGCACCAGCGCGGGGTCGAAGGTGGGGCAAAACAGCCAGCCGTCGTTCCAGTCGTAGTGTTCCATAGTCGGGTCTCCGTCCATAGCAAAGTTACTTTACTTCTTATAGTAGCACAAAGTTATGAACGAAAAAAGCACCTCCCACCCTTTTTGTACACCTTTTTGGCGGCAGACGGGGAAGAGTGCTGTCCAAAACAACAAATGCTCCCCCGGAATGAGGGAGCATACTGCTCAGCGGATGAAGTTCGTCATGGGGCGGGGCGGGTTCTGCGGGTGGTCGAACCCGGCAGCCTTGCCGGCCTCGATGCAGTGCAGCAGCCAGGCCATGTTGCGGCCCAGCTCCTGCATCACAGCGCAGCCCTCGGCGTCCTGCAGCACCTGCTCGGCATTGGAGCCGTGCACCATGGCCCAGTAGGAGCCGTTGACCAGCGGCATGTGGAAGAACTGCGGGTACTTGACCAGCTGGTCCAGTGTGGTGGTGGTGCCGGCGCGGCGGGCCGAGCAGCAGGATGGCGGCGGGCTTGTAGGCCAGATATTTGCCGCCTGCATAGGACAGCCGGTCCATGAAGCTGGTCATGTTGCCGGAAGCCGAGGCGTAGTGCACCGGGCTGCCAAACACAAAGCCGTCGGCGGTCTTTGCCTTTTCAATGGCCTCGTTGACCACGCCGCCGAACACGCAGCCATTGCCGCTGCGGCAGCCGCCGCAGCCGATGCAGCCGCCCACCGGCTTGCCGCCGACGTGCAGGATCTCGGTGTCGATACCGGCCTTGTTCAGCTCCCCGGCGATCAGGGACAGGGCGGTGTAGGTGCAGCCCTTCTCGTGGGGGCTGCCGTTGATGAGCAGAACGTTCATAAAAATACTCTCCTTTGGTCCAAAATGCGCCGCAAAATGCCCGGCGCCTGTGCGATACTCTGATTGTAGCACAAAGCCTCCGGGCGTGCAATGCGCCCCGGTACTTGACAAGAATGCACGGTTTGATGATAATAAGAAGAACCAGAAGAGGATATGCAGCGCCGGGCAAGGCTATGCGAGCGCGCCCGGCCGACCAGAAGGAGGTCAAATCATGCGCGTGATCGCAGGAGAAGCCCGGGGACGGCGTCTGGAAGCCCTGCCCGGGACGGACGTGACCCGGCCCACCCTTTCGCAGGTGAAGGAGGCCATGTTCAGCATTGTACAGTTCGACCTGCCGGGCGCGCGGGTGCTGGACCTGTATGCCGGCAGCGGACAGCTGGGCATCGAGGCGCTGAGCCGCGGCGCGGCCCGGTGCGTGTTCCTGGATGAGAACCGCGAGGCGGTGAACATCGTGATGCGCAACTGCAAGACCTGCGGTGTGTTCGACCGCAGCCGGGTCAATGTGGGCGAGGCTGCCCGGTATCTGTCGGCCTGCCGGGAGCAGTTCGACGTGGTGCTGCTGGATCCGCCGTTCCGGGGCGGTACGCTGGAAAAGATCCTGCCGGCGGTGGACAAGTGCACCGCACCCGGCGGCACTGTGCTGTGCGAGAGCGAAACGGGCCTTGTGCTGCCGGCACAGGTGGGCGGCCTGACCCTGCAGAAGCAGTATAAGTATGGCAAGGTGCTGCTGTGGAAATATACGAAGCCCATGCAGCAGGAGGGGGAAGCACGATGAACGTGAACGAGCTTTTGGATACCATTGAAGATACGCTGGAAGAGAGCACCAGCATGCCGCTGTCCGGCGGCAAGCGTCTGGTGGACGTGGAAAAGGTCCGGGATTATCTGGATGATATCCGCGCAAACCTGCCCGGCGAGCTGCGGCAGGCCCAGCAGATCGTGAACGACCGTGCCCAGATCGTGGACACGGCCAATGCACAGGCCCAGGCCATCGTGAAGAAGGCCGAGGAGCGCGCCCGCATCCTGGTGAGCGATGCCGAGATCGTGAAAGCCGCCCAGCAGCGCGCCGCCGAGATCACCGCCGCTGCCCAGAGCGAGTCGCGCACGCTGCGTCAGACCGTGACCGACTACTGCGACAACATGCTCAAGACCACGGAAGAGGCGATGGTGGAGAATGCCGCACAGGTGAAGAACGTGCGCGCCAACCTGCGCCAGAACGCCAAGAAAAACGGCTGATTTCCACACAAATTCCACATCCTGAAAAATGATGCGTCCCTGCAGGCAAAAATGACGGCCCGCAGGGACTTTTTTTGTGACATTTTGCCGCAAAAACAGGGACAAAAAACCTTGCAATCGGGGGCTTGATTTGCTACAATAAATGTGTGTCAGTGGGGTAAAGTGGGTAAAAGTAGGGCAAAGGCCCTCTCCACAGCCCCGAAAGGGGCGGGCAGCATGTTCTTTGGCCGGTATGACTATACCATCGACGCCAAAGGGCGGCTGAACTTCCCCGCAAAGTTCCGCGACGCCATGGGCGAGAGCTTCGTGGTGCTGGAATGGGTGGACAACTGCCTGTTCGTGCTGCCGCTGCCTGAGGTGGAAAAGCTGGCGGAAAAGCTGGAGGCCGACGAGCTGATGGACAGCTGGGAGGTGTCCGGTGATCTGTTCAGCACCGCCTGCGAGGTGGTGCCGGACAAGCAGGGACGCATCCTTCTGCCGGCAGAGCTGCGCAGCTATGCCGGGCTGGAAAAGGATGTGACCATCATCGGCAACCGCAACCACGCCGAGATCTGGGCCACCGACGTCTGGAACGCCCGCCGCGCGGCGGTGAGCAATGAGCAGCGTGCAGCCCGGCTGCGCAGCCTGCACATCTGACATAAGAATTCTGCAAGAGAGAAAGGAGGCCGTGCCAATGGCTTCAGAAGAAAACGTGCCCTTTGACCCGACCTCATTTGAGCATATCCCGGTTCTGTTGAACGAATGCCTGGAAGGGCTGGCCATCGACCCGGCGGGCACCTATCTGGACGGCACCGCGGGCGGTGCGGGTCACTCCCGCCAGATCGCCCTGCGGCTGGATGCTGCAAAGGGCGGGCGGCTGATCTCGCTGGATCAGGACCCCGACGCCGTGCAGACGGCCCGGGCCCGTCTGGCCGGGCTGCCGGCCACCGTGGTGCAGATCAACTTCCGCTACGCCGGGCAGGCGCTGGAAGAGCTGGGCATCGACAAGATCAACGGTGCACTGCTGGATCTGGGCGTTTCCAGCCACCAACTGGACGATGCGGCCCGGGGCTTTTCCTACCGGGCAGATGCACCGCTGGACATGCGGATGAGCCAGCAGGGTGAGACGGCGGCAGATCTGGTGAATACCCTCAGCCGTGAGGACCTGGCCCGCATCCTGCGGGACTACGGCGAAGAACCCTTTGCCTGGCAGATCGCCGGCAAGATCGAGGAAGCGCGGGAGAACGCGCCCATCGAGACCACTTTGCAGCTGGCCGACATCGTGGCCAGCGCCATGCCGCCTGCGGAGCGGCGCAAGAACAAGAACCCCTCCCGGCGCACTTTCCAGGCCTTGCGGATCGCGGTAAACCACGAGCTGGACGCCCTGGAGGAGGGGCTGGACACCATCTTTGAGCACCTTGCCCCCGGTGGGCGGCTGTGTGTCATCACCTTCCACTCGCTGGAGGACCGGCTGGTGAAAAACAAGTTCCGCCGCTGGGCTACGGCCTGCACCTGCCCGCCGGAGTTCCCGGTGTGTGTGTGCGGCGGCAAGGCCAAGGCAAAGCTCATTACCCGCAAACCCATTGAAGCCAACACGCAGGAGCTGGAAGAAAACCGGCGCAGCCGGTCGGCTCATCTGCGTGTGTTGGAAAAGTGCTGAGGAATGCCGAAGGCATCCTGTGAGGAGGAGAGGAAACCATGGGTCAGGCAGCATACGATTACAACACCGCGCGGCGCAGAAAAGCACCGCAGACACAGCGCAAGACCGCATTGCGCGTGGAAAAGGGCGGCAAGCGCCGTCTTTCGCCGCTGCAGGCAGCGCTGCGCAATGCCATGCATCTGGTGGCGGCAGCCCTGCTCACCGGGTTTGCCATCAGCCTGCTGATGAGCGAGGCCCAGCTGGTGGAGCTGAATGATCAGATCCAGGACGCCAAGGCCCAGCTGGTAAGCGCCCAGAGCCAGTACACCTACTACAACAGCACCCTGAACAGCAAGACCAACATCACCAGCGTGGAAGAAGCGGCCAGCCGTCTGGGTCTGATGAAGATCGACCCCAGCCAGATCACCTACATCCGGCTGAACGAGTCCGGTGCGCTGGAGCGTCAGCAGTCCCCTGTGCGGCAGTGGACCAGCTTCATCTACAACGGTGCCGTGACCATTCTGGGCACCGTAAAATAACATCAAAACGGGAAAGCGTGCGGCAGCGCACGCTTTTTCGGTTTTTAGCCGGTCCGGGGCAGCCGCCGCGCGGGCCGATATCCTGAAGAAAACAGCAGACAGAACGGGTGCCCCGCCCTGTCTGTGGGAGAACAGCATGCAACAAGATTCCAATAAGAAAAAGAGCAAAGGCTACCGGGTGCGCCCGGCCTTTGCGCGGGAACGGCTCAACGGACGCACCCGGCGCGTGTGCAGCATTCTGGGGCTGGCGGCGGTCGTGCTGGCATCGGCCGTGGTCGTCCACAGCCTGTATGTCATCCAGATCCGGGACGGTGCCAAGTACCGACAGTATGCCGCCCAGCAGCAGCTGCTGGACACCACGGTCAAGGCCACCCGCGGCGAGATCTACGACGCCAACGGCATCACGCTGGCTTCCACCAGCGTGGTGTGGAACATCTGGGCGGACCCCAGCTACAGCAGCATCCTGTACACCACCAGCACCAACGACGATAAAACGACGGTGCGCACATTTGACCCGACCATGTGCGCCGAGGTCAGCCAGGGCATCACCCTGCGGCTGCTCTCCGGCGACGGTGAGAGTCTGGACGCGGTGGACACTTCCTCGGAGGAATATACCCAGCAATACCAGACCGTGTACGATGCACTGTCCAAAATTGATTCCTCCTATGTGGTGCTGGCCACCAAGGTGAACAACGCCGTCAAGCTGTCCATTGAGGATTATGTGTCCGGTTTCAACAAGGCGCACAAAAAGGGCTCCGGCGCAGACCGCATCGGGCGGGTGTCCGTCTCGGCGGAAAAGAGCTCTCAGCGCAACTACCCCTACGGAGCCTTTGCGGCTGCCGTGCTGGGCTTTACCGACGGCGAGGGCGTGGGCACCTACGGCCTGGAAAAATCCTACCAGTCCACGCTGGCCGGTGTGGACGGCCGCACCATCACCCGGCGCAACGCGGTGGGCAACGCCATTGCCGACCAGAACGCCACCACCTTTGCCGCCAAGGACGGCTCCAATCTGGTGCTGTCGCTGGACGTGAATGTGCAGGAGATCGTGGAACGCTACCTGACGGAGGCCGTTGCGGCCAACAATGTCGAGAACCGCGGCTGTGCCATCGTGATGAACGTCAAGACCGGTGCGATCCTGGCCATGGCCTCCAAACCGGACTTTGACCCCAACACGCCGCTGGATTACAGCGCCAACCTGGCCTACCTGCAGGAGCAGGTGGCCGCAGAGCCGGAGCTGTACACCATCTACCTCCGGGACGAAAATGACCCGAAGAAGTTCAAGCTGGACGAAAACGGCAACAAGATCGTGGACCCGGACCCGGATTATACCGGCACCTACCGCGATATCCTGTGGAAGAACAAGGCCATCACCGAGCTGTACTACCCCGGCAGTGTGTTCAAGGTCATCACCTCGGCCATGGGTCTGGACTCCGGCGTGGCGACCATGAACACCACCTTTACCTGTGCCGGTGCCTACGGCGTGGCCAAGGAGACCTACCACTGCGCAGGCCACAAGGCCCACGGCACCATCAACATGGCCGACGCTCTGCGCCAGAGCTGCAACCTCTACTACATCCAGCTGGGCCAGCGCGTGGGCTCCCAGCAGTTCTACAATTATTTTGACGCCTTTGGCTTTACCGAGCGCACCGGCGTGGACCTGCCCAGCGAGACCGGACTGATGAAGTATTATTCGGCCAATCAGCTGGGTGAGGTGCAGCTGGCCTCCTCGGCATTCGGCCAGGCCATGGCCATCACGCCGCTGCAGATGTGCACTGCCGTGGCGGCAGCCGTCAACGGCGGCTATCTGGTCACCCCCCATGTGGTGGATAAGATCACCGACACCAACGGCAACGTGGTGGAGGAGATCGGCACCAACATTCGCCGTCAGGTCATCAGCGAGTCCACCAGCGATGTCATCCGTCAGATGATGGAGTACGAGGTGGGCAACGGCACCGGCGGCGGCAAGAACGCCTACGTTTCCGGCTACCGCATCGGCGGCAAGTCCGGCACGTCGGAACAGCTGAACATGCACCGCCGCGCCGACGGTGACTACAAGAAGGTCGCCTCCTTTGCGGCCGTCCTGCCCGCCGACGACCCGGAGATCCTGGTCTATGTGATGCTGGATGACCCCAACAACGCCCGCACCGACTATTCGTCCATTCTGGCCGCTCCTGTGGCCGGCAACATCATCAGCGAGGTGGCCCCCTATCTGGGCATCGCCACCGATGGCGAGGACCGCAGCCAGACCACCGTCACGGTGCCCAACCTGATCAGCACCGAGTGGAGCAATGCGCAGGTGCAGCTGAACATCAAGGGCCTCAAGCACCAGCTGATGGAGTCGGCATCCGACCAGACGGCGGCGCTGGTGACCTGCCAGTACCCCCATGCCGGGGCCAAGGTGCCCTACGGCACCACCGTGTATCTGTATACCGACACCTACGACGGCAGCCTGACCGAGGTGCCGGACGTGTCCGGCAAGAGTGCAGACTTTGCCCGCCAGATGCTGGCGGCCGCCGGGCTGAACTGCGTGGTGGAGGGTGACGCCAACGGCGTGGTCCAGAGCCAGAGCAGTGAGGTGGGGGCCAGCGTCCAGCGCGGTACCATCGTTACCATTACCTGTGGATAAAGGAACCAGAAAAACGAGAGGGGAACGAACTATGGAAAAGATCCATGCAAGCAAGCTGCTGGCAGGGCTTATGCCTGCCGGCTTCCTCACCAGCGACCCGGAAGTGGAGCTGGTCACCACCGACAGCCGTGAGGTGCGGCCGGGCTGCATCTTTGTGGCCTTTCCCGGTGAGCGGTTCGACGGCCACGACTTTGCGGCCAAAGCACTGGAAGAGGGTGCAGTCTTTGTGGTGGTGAACCACCCGGTGGAGGGCGTCCCGGCCGAAAAAGCCATCCTCTGCCCGGACAGCTACCACGCCATGATGGTGATGGGTGCCAACTACCGCAGCCAGTACCACCCCAAGGTGGTGGGCGTGACCGGCAGCGTGGGCAAGACCACCACCAAGCAGATGACCTACGCGGCTTTGTGCGGCTTTGGTGAGACCATCAAGACCGAGGGCAACCAGAACAACGAGCTGGGCATGCCCCGCACCCTGATGCGCATCGGCGCTTCCACCGAATACGCTGTGATCGAGATGGGCATGAGCCACGCTGGCGAGATCGACCGTCTGGCCCGCGCTGCCCGCCCGGATGTGGGCATCATCACCTGCATCGGCGTGTCCCACATCGGCAATCTGGGCAGTCAGGAGAACATCTGCAAGGCCAAGCTGGAGATCTGCAACGGCCTGCCGGAGGGGGCCCCGCTGGTGCTGAACTACGACGACAAGTTCCTGCGGGCGGCAAAGCTGCCCACCCATGTGCGGCCGGTGTGGTTCAGCATGGCCGATGAGAGCGCCGATGTGTGCGCACTGTCCATCCGACAGGAGAAGGACGGCATGAGCTTTGTGCTGGAGGATCAGGAGGAAGGCACTTTTGTGGTCAAGATCCCGGCTATGGGCAAGCACAATGTGGCCAATGCGCTGGCGGCCTACTGCGCCGCCACCCGTCTGGGCTGCGATCCCCGCAAGGTGATCCAGGGCCTGGCCGCCTTTGAGCAGACCGGCCGCCGCCAGAAGGTGGTGGACAGCAAGGGCGTGACTGTCATTGAGGACTGCTACAACGCACCCCGACAGCATGAAGGCCGCTCTGGCCACTGTTCAAGGAGTTCCCCTGCAAGCGCCGCTTTGCTCTGCTGGGCGATATGCTGGAGCTGGGCGACCTGAGCCGCGAGGCCCACGAGGAGCTGGGCCGTCTGGCCGCCGAGAGCGACCTGTACTGTCTGGTGACCTATGGCGAACAGGCCAAGCGCACCGCCGTGGTGGCCGCCGCCAAGGGGCAAAAGACCCTGCACGCCAACAACTACCGCGAGGCAGCGGATGCCCTGCTCAACCGCATCCAGCCCGGTGACGCCCTGCTGGTGAAAGCCAGCCGCGGCATGGCGCTGGAAAAGGCACTGGAAATTTTCTACGCAGAGCAGAAAGATGCCAGAGAATAACATTCTGGCGAAAATTGGAGACTGAGAAATGATTCGTTTCGCCTTGATCGTCGCGTCAACACTGGGCTTTGTGCTGACGGCGGCGCTCGGCAATTTTATGGCACCGCTGCTGCAGGAGCTGGAACGCTTCCGGCCGCAGGAACAGCAGGAGCCGCAGACCCCGGTGCAGAGCCGGGTGCCCGCGCTGGGCGGCCTGTGCCTGATGGTGAGCACACTGGCTGCCGTAGGCGTGGGCTGGACGGCGGCCTGCATCGCACAGCCCACGCTGCTGGGCGGCGAGAGCCAGCTGATGACCCGGCTGCTGATCGCGCTGTTCGGTGCACAGGCTTTCGGGGCCATCGGGCTGGCGGATGACGCCGCCCGCCTGCGCAGCCGCGCACAGCTTGGCCTGCGGCGTCTGCCCCGCCTTGCACTGGAAGCCGCCGCTGCGGCAGCGGTGCTGGTGCTGCTGGCAGTGAACGGCTGCCTGCCCACCGGCCTGCAGCTGCCCGGTGCGGGCTATGTGGAGCTGGGCGGCGCAGCCCCGGTGCTGTGGGGACTTGTGCTGGTGGCGCTGGCAGAATGCGCCCGCACCGCCGACGGAGCCGACGGCACCGTGTGCGGCACGGCCTTTGCGGCCATGCTGGGCCTCATGATGCTGGAAACACGGCTGGGCTGGTTCCCGCTGGCGGTGCTGCCGGCAGCACTGGCCGGGGCACTGCTGGCCTTTCTGCTGTGGAATTTTCCGCCCGCAAAGCTGCGCCCGGGCAGCTGCGGCTGCCTGTATCTGGCCGGGGTGCTGGGCTGCGTGCCGCTGTGCATCGGGTATGCAGAGTTGAGCATCCCGCTGGCTCTGCCCTTCTGGGCAGAGGGCGGCATGGTGCTTTTGCAGATCCTGTACCACCGCATCACCGGGCGGCCGCTGTTCCGGCGGCTCCGCTGCACCGCTGGCTGGAAGCCCGGGGCGCGGGCCCGGTCACGGTATTTTACTGGCTGTGTGCGCTCGGCGTATGCGGCCTGGCGCTTGCCCTGGCCTTCGTGCGCTGAGGGCACAGGGCCGGATATTGGACAAAAAGGGGAGAAAACGAGCTGATGGCAACCATCCGCAAAAAAGAAAAGAACCGGTCTCGGTGTTTCAGCGGGACCCGGGGCCGTGGTCGCGGCTGCTGATCAACTGGCTGGCCACGCTGGCGGTGATCATGGTGTTTGGTCTGGTCATGCTGTTCAGTGCCAGCTACACCACCGGTTATCTGCGCATGGGCGACAGCTTCCATTACATCAAGCAGCAGGCGCTGTGCATGCTCATTGGTCTGGGCTGCATGTTCGCCATGAGCTATGTGGACCACCGCTTCCTGCGCAAGATGGTGGTGCCGGGGTACCTCATCGTGCTGGCCATGCTGGCGGTCACCCTGACCATGGCCCCGCTGAACGGGTGCCGCCGCTGGATCCGCTTTGGCGGGTTCACGCTGCAGTCCTCGGAGGTGGCAAAATTTGAGATGATCCTGCTGTGCTCCAGCCTCGCGGCCAAGGCACCGCAGGTGGAAAAGCTGAGCCCCGGTAAGATGGTGATCATGAACTTCCGGGAGTGGCTGCATGTCCGGGTGTGGAAGCAGCTGGTGATCCCGGTGCTGCCGCTGATCCCGGTGATTGCGCTGCTGGCGCTGGAACCACACATGTCCGGCATCGTGCTGACGGTGGCCGTGGTGGGCACCATCCTGCTGCTGTCCGGCAGCGGCGGCATCCTGACCTGGGTGGGCGCCGGTACGGCGGGCCTCATGCTGGAAACGCTGCTGTCCCATGTGGACTCCATCCCGTATCTGCAGGACCGTCTGGACGGCTGGACCCAGGACCTGAGCAAGATGACCGACCAGACCGTGCAGAGCCTGTACGCCATCGGTTCCGGCGGGCTGACCGGCCTGGGGCTGGGCAACAGCGTGGAAAAACAGCTCTGGCTGCCCGAGAGCACCAACGACTTCATCTTCAGCGTGGTGTGTGAGGAGCTGGGCTTTGTGGGCGCGGTGCTCATCATCGTGCTGTTTGTGCTGTTCATCGTGCAGGGGCTGTGGATCGCCTACCGGGCCGAAAACCTCTACTGCACGATGGTGGGCATCGGCATCATGGCACAGATCGCTTGGCAGGTGTTCTGCAACATCGCGGTGGTCACCAACACCCTGCCCAACACCGGCATCAGCCTGCCCTTCTTCTCGTCGGGCGGCACCAGCCTGATCCTGCTGCTGGCCGAGATGGGCGTGATGGTGAACATCGGCCGCAACGGCGAGCGGGCGGCCCAGCAGCGGGAAGCGCTGCGCGCCCAGCATGAAGCCGCAAAGGCCGAGCAGGAGGCTGCCCGCAGAGAAAAGACCATCGTTCTGGCCGACGCACGGGCGGCCCGGGCAGAACAGTAACGACAAACAGGAGGAATCACCATGCGTGTTCTGATCGCTGCCGGCGGTACGGCCGGCCATATCAACCCCGCACTTGCCATTGCAGGTGCCCTGAAAAAAGCAGACCCCACCGCCGAGATCCACTTTGCCGGCCGCAAGGAGGGCATGGAGTACCGTCTGGTGACCCAGGCAGGCTACCCCTTCCACCACATCGAGATCACCGGCTTTCAGCGCAAGCTGTCGCTGCACAACATCAAACGAAACATCGTCACCCTGTGGAACCTTGCTCTCTCCGGCCCCAAAGCCAAGGCCATCATGAAGGAGGTCCAGCCGGACCTGGTCATCGGCTGCGGCGGCTATGTCTCCGGCCCGGTGGTGCGCTGCGCCGCAAAGATGGGCATCCACACTGCGCTGCATGAGCAGAACGCCTTCCCCGGTGTGACCAACAAGCTGTTGGCCCCGGATGTGGACATCGTGTTTGCCGCGGTGCCCGCCGCTGTGGAAAAGCTGGGTGCGCCGCAAAAGACCATCGTGGTGGGCAACCCGGTGCGCCCGGAGGTGTTCACCCAGGCAAAGAACCGCGATGCCATCCGCGCCCAGCTGGGGGCAGGGGACCGCACGGTCATTCTTTCCTTCGGCGGCAGCCTGGGTGCCCGCCGGGTCAATGAAGTGGTGGGTGACCTGTGCGCCTGGGAGCAGCACGAGCACAAGCCGGTGCTGCATCTGCACGCCACCGGCCAGTACGGTGTGCAGCTGTTCAAGGACCTGGAACAGCAGAAGGGCTTTGCTGAGGGCGACAGCCTTGTGGTGAAGGAATACATCAACAACATGCCGGAGCTGCTGGCAGCAGCAGACCTGGTCATCAGCCGTGCCGGTGCCCTGACGCTGGCTGAGCTGGAGGCTGTGGGCCGTGCCGCCGTGCTCATCCCCAGCCCCAATGTGGCCGAGAACCACCAGTACTACAACGCCATGGAGCTGCAGAAGGCCGGGGCCGCTGTGGTTATCGAAGAAAAGGACCTGACCGGCGAAAAGCTGGTGCAGACCGTCTCGGAGATGCTGACCCAGCCCGGCAAGCTGGCCGAGATGGGCCGCAATGCCCGCAGCCTGTCGGTGGACGACAGCCTGGACCGCATTGCAGCAGCCTGCTGGAGCTTGTGAAGAAGGCCTGAACGTAGAAAGAAACCGGAAAGAAGGTGCAGACAATGCAGCAATACGGCAATAACGGGAGTCCCTATGACCAGAACCGGGATTCGCTGCGTTCCTCTGGGTCTTCGCAGAGAACCACGCCCCCGAACGACGGGGCAAGCGATACCAGCCGCTATGGCTTCAATGGGGAGCCGCTGAGCCGCCCGCCGGCCCGCACGGCCAACGGTACGGTGCGGCGCACCCGGACCGACAACAGCATCGAGTTCCCCACCCAGCCGCGCCCGGTGCGGGACACCGGCAGCGCCGCCCGCCGCCCTGCCGGGCAGAGGAGCACCGCGCAGCGGCCCCGCAGCAGCGGCGGACAGAACCGCCGCCCGGCCCAGCGTCCTGCGAACCGGAACGGCCGGCCTGCGCAGAACAGCCGGTCTGCCGCCCGCCTGCAGCAGCAGGGACAGGGGTACAATAAAAACCAGAAGCTGCGCCCCGCTCCGCAGCGGGACGCACAGCGCCGGGAAGGCCGCAAAAAGCGCCGCCTGACCCGTGCCGCCATCCGTCGGCGGCGGAGGCTCCGCCGTCTGGCAACATTTGGGCTGCTGCTGTGCGTCATCGGGATCGGCATGTATCTCACGGTGACCATGCTGTTCCGCATCAGCGCCATTCAGGTGCAGACGGCGGACGGCACCCAGGTGACCGAGATCGCCGGGTACTCCGCCGACAGCATCCTGCAGACACTGGGGGTGCAGGTGGAGGAAAACATCTTCAGCTTTAACTCCGGTGCCAAGGCTGCAGAGCTGGAACGCCAGTACCCGCTGCTGGAATCCATCCGCGTGGTGCGCGACTACCCCAACACCGTGGTGGTGCAGGTGACCGAAGCCACCCCCACCTATGCAGTGCAGGCGGGCAGCAGCTGGCTGACCCTTTCGGACAAGTTCAAGATCCTGTCCGCAGACCCCGCGCAGCCGGACGGGCTGTGCACCCTGTACGGCGGTGAAGCGACCACCGCCGCCCCGGGCGAGCAGCTGAGCTTTGCCGCACCGGAGGCCGACAGCACGGCCGACACCAGTGCCGCATCCGACAGCAGTGCATCCGGCGTGGTGGACGAGGCTGACGCAAAGATGAGCGCGCTGGCGACCCTGCAGGCCAAGCTGGACGAGTACGGCATGCGGGGCGACGTGACCCGCATTGAATTTGCGGACACCGAGCAGATCGCCTTTTTGTATCAGGACCGCATCAGCGTGCTGCTGGGGACGCTGAACGATCTGGATTATAAGCTGGACCGCGCCCGCTACATGCTGAACAACGAGGACGGCAAGGGCTGCGCGGCCACCGACACCGGGCGGCTGGACTTCAGCCATGTCAGTGCCGGCAGCACCCGCAAGATCTATTTTGCACAGGGCGACCCGGTCCTGCCCTCCGGCTATGTAGTGCCGGAAAAGGTGGAGCCGGAAACGCCGGAGGAGACTGCGGACAGCAGCCTGACCGACGAAGAGACCCCGCAGGCCGCCCCGGCGGAGGACACGGCGCCGGAGGAGATCCCGCTGACCGACCCCGCCCGCATGACCGCCAACGAGGACGAGAACCCCATGTGACCCCACATCAATGTTTTGGAGGAGCGTAGACTGTATGAAATTGGAACAACTGATGGAGGGTGTGCCTTACACACTGGTGCAGGGCAGCCCGGAGACCGAAATCAACGACATCATCTATGACAGCCGCAAGGCGGCCCCGGGCCTGCTGTTCGTGTGCATCGTGGGCACCCAGCGCGACAGCCACGAGTTTGCCGCCGACTGCGCCGCCAAGGGTGTCAGCGCACTGGTCATCCAGCACGACATCGACCTGACCGCCGTGCCGGGCGTGACCGTGGTGAAGGTGGAAAGCAGCCGCTATGCCATGGCTCTGATGAGCGCCAACCTCTTTGGCAACCCGGCCCGGCAGATGACCATGATCGGCGTGACCGGCACCAAGGGCAAGACCACCACCACCCACATGATCAAGAGCGTGCTGGAAGCTGCCGGCCGCAAGGTGGGCATGATCGGCACCAACGGCATTTACTACATGGGCCGCCACAAGGACACCGCCAACACCACCCCGGAGAGCTACGAGCTGCAAAAGACCTTCCGGGAGTTCCTGGATGCCGGCTGCGACACGGCCCTGATGGAGGTGTCCAGCCAGGGCCTGATGATGGACCGCGTGGCCGGTGTGCACTACGATGTGGGCGTGTTCACCAACCTTTCGCCGGACCACATCGGCCCCGGTGAGCACAAGACCTTTGAGGAATACCGCAGCTGGAAGGGTCAGCTGTTCCAGCGCTGTGATGTGGGTGTGGTGAACATCGACGACGAGAACACCGAAGCCCTGCTGGAGGGACACACCTGCAAGCTGGTGACCTATGGCCGCAGCGAGCAGGCCGATTACCGCGCCAGCGGCTACGAGCTGCTGCGCACCCACGATTTCCTGGGTGTGAAGTTCCACGTCACCGGCAAGGACGAGATGGACGTAAAGGTGAATATGCCCGGCGAGTTCAGCGTGTACAACGCACTGGCTGCGCTGGCCGTGGGCAAGGTGCTGGGCCTGCCGGATCAGGCCATCCACGACGGTCTGGGCAAGTGCGTGGTCAAGGGCCGCGTGGAGCTGGTGCCCATCAGCAAAAAGTTCACCATCCTGCTGGACTACGCCCACAACGAGGTGTCCACCGAGAGCCTGCTCACCACCCTGCGGGCCTACAACCCCCACCGTCTGGTGGTGGTGTTCGGCTGCGGCGGCAACCGCTCCAAGCTGCGCCGCTACGGCATGGGCGAGATCTGCGCCAAGATGGCGGACTTCTCCATCCTCACCGAGGACAACAACCGCTTTGAGAAGGTGGAAGACATCATCGCGGACATCCGCGTGGGCATGAACAAGGGCAACCCGGACGCAAAGTTCGTGGAGATCCCCGACCGTCTGGATGCCCTGCACTATGCCGTGGACCATGCCCAGGAGGGGGACCTGATCGCCGTCATCGGCAAGGGCCACGAGACCTACCGGGATCGGCAGGGGGTCAAGACTCCCTTCCTGGAACGGGAGCTGCTGGAGGAATACGCCCAGCAGAAGGGCCTGGAATAAGCTCTTTTTGAACGCATAACAAAAAAAGAAGGCTGCTGCACAGTGTGTGCAGCAGCCTTCTTGCATTGTGTCAGGGTGCCGGAAGGGGAGATCAGATCTCCTTCTTCAGGGTCTCGCCCATGATGTAGCCGTAGGTCAGAGCGGCGTCAAAGCCCATGCCGTACTGCTTGGCGTCCTTCTCCTCGATGGAGCCGCAGACGTCGCCGGCAGCGTACAGGCCGGGGATCGCCTTCTTCTCCTCGTTCAGCACGTGGCAATCGGTGTCGATGGCCAGACCAGCGGTGGTCAGGTAGAAGGTGGGGTCCACACGGATAGCCCACAGGCCGTCACGGGTCTCGATGTAGGGGCAGTTGCGGCGGCCGAACTCGTCGGGCTCACCAGCCAGAGCAGCGGCGTTGTTGGCCTCGATGGCGTCTGCCAGGTTGGGCAGGTTCAGCTCCTCAGAGGCCTTCTCCACGCTGTCGTAGTGGACAGCCTCGCCCTTCTCGAACATAGCCACATAGCCGTTGAAGCCGTAGGACTCGCTGTCACGGAGCTTCACAGCAGAAGCCTCGTCGAACACATAGTAGAAGGTGTCGCCGTTGTCCTTGTTCAGCTTAGCCTTCGCCATGGTGTAGTGGTTGTCGGAGATGATGTTGCCGATGTTGTCACCACGGACGTTGACCATGATGCCAGGGGCAGACTGGTGGATGAAGGCCAGCTCGAACTTGCTCTTGTAGCTGGACAGGAAGGCGGGCAGAGCGCGGTTTTCGCACTCCACATAGCCGCCGGCGTCGATACCCATCTGGATGCCCTCGCCAGTCATGCTGGAAGCGCAGTTGAAGAAGAAGTCGGCGTAGTCGGGGTTGTACTTCTTCAGCATCTCGGGGTTCTTGGCAAAGCCGCCGGATGCCAGGCACACAGCCTTACCACGGAGAGTGTAGCTTGCGCCGTTGTCGCCCTTAGCGTGGAAGCCCACCACACGGCCGCTTTCGTCCTTGATCAGGTCGGTGACGCTGGTGGAATAGATGATCTTGCCCTTCTCGTACTTCTCCACACGCTGTGCCATGAACATCATAGCGTAGCCTGCGCCGCCCTCGTAGCAGCCGGGAGCCAGGTAGGGGGTAGAAGCGCCGTACTGGGTAGCACTCTCGTAGTTGCCCATGGTGTTGAAGCCGATGCCGATGCTGGACATCCAGTCCACCAGATCGCCAGCAACAGTGTACTGCTTGGTCATGTAGGGCATCTCACCGTTGAAGAACTCGGTGCGGTGGTACTGCTCCATGGTCTGCCAGAAGTTCATCATGCCTTCCAGGGTGCCCATGGCAGAGCTGCGGAAGCTGCCGTCCACGTCGTAGTTGTACTGCAGCTGGGAGCCTGCGGTGGCCACGCCGCCGTAGGTCATGGACATGGAGCCGCCGGGGATGTCCCGCTTCTCCACCAGGATGACGCTGTAGCCAGCCTCCAGCAGGCGGCAGGCGCAGGTCAGGCCGGAGGTGCCGGCACCCATGATGACCACATCAGCCTCTTCCTCGATGACCTCGTTGGAGGTCTCCGGGGTGACTTCCTTGGAGAAGTCGTCCACGTTGTAGCCAGCCAGCTCAATGGCCTCCTTCACGGCAGCCTTCACAGCCATGGAGGTGATGGAGGAACCACGGAGGTTGGGCACGTTGATGCTCTGGTGCTCGACGATGGCGGCGGGGATGCGGGAGCAGGCATAGTTGCCGATGCCGATGGTCTCCTCGTGGGACAGCACCTCACAAGCGGTGATCTTGCCCTCAAAGAAGGTGGTAGCCACATGGACCCAGCTCTCGTGGCCCATAGCCTTGGTGACGTACTTGCCGTCCACAGGGCTGGAGGGCTTGGTAACAGCGGAGGCTGCCTCAGAGGATGCAGCCTCTGAGGATGCAGCACTGGAAGCAGGAGCACTGGTGGTGCTGGAAGCGGTGTTGCCACAAGCGGTCAGCAGACCGGCAGCAGCTGCGCCCATGGTGCCCATAGCGGCACCGCGCATAAAGTTGCGGCGAGAGATCTTAGCCATAGTAGTTTGCCTTTCTTTCTTCTTGTTCTTCTAATAGGTTCTTCTTCGTTTTCTTCTGTTCCATCGTATGTTTTGAACATTGACATGATTATAGCAAAGTTTCGCTCTGCTGTAAAATCGAAAAAAATCCCAGATTTATCAAAAACGTTTATAAATGAGCTCTACTTTACGACAGAAAAGAAATCCGCTATAATAAAAGAAGTACAAGTTTTGCAGGGATGGGGGCTGTTTCTATGACGATTTACCAGTTGGAGTGCTTTATTGCCGTAGCAGAGGAGCTGAATTTCAGCGCAGCGGCCCAGCGGCTGTTCACCACCCAGCCTGCCATCACCTACCAGATCAACACCCTGGAAAAGGAGACGGGGCTCCACCTGTTCGACCGCACCACCCGGCGCACCAAGCTCACCGCCGCCGGCCAGTCCTTTTACCTGGACATGGTGCAGATGACCAGTTTTGGCCGCCAGGCCCTGAAAAAGGCCCAGGATATCCAGGCTGCAGACCGGTCCCATCTGGTGGTGGGGCTGCGGCAGCTCTTTGATTACGGCACCTTTGCCAGCATCCTGGCAGAGTACCAGCGGCAGTACCCCAATGCCCAGGTGGAAGTGATCCCCCAGAGTAACCGCCGCCCTCTGGAGGAACTGCGGTCCGGCCAGCTGGATATCGGCTTTTTTTACGCCACTGAGCATTCCAGCGACCGGGATGTCTCCTTTACGCCCCTGTTCTCCCTGGCCTATTATGTGCTTATGAACCCCAACTGCCCCCTGGCAGACCGCAAGGCCCTGCACCTGGCGGACCTGAAGGGCCAGAGCGTGGTGTCCTCCGGAGCCTTTGACAGCTTCCTTTCTGCCTGCCAGGGCCCCTCCCTGGAGGAGCTGGCCCAGGTGGGGGTGATTGCAGCAAGATCACCCCCAGCTTTGAGGGGGCTTTGATCATGATCACCATGGGCACGCCATGTCCATCGTGCCCTGTCTGGACGATGCAGTGATCCCGGGCATCACCAAGGTGCCTTTGCTGGATTACCCCCCGGTGACGTGGAAAATCGCTGCCATGCGCCACACG
>ENA-OQNA01000153-OQNA01000153.1-human-gut-metagenome-genome-assembly--contig:-NODE-153-length-22205-cov-4.551862_pt1 | contig 22205 bp, 24 predicted proteins | sample MGYA00242625_ERZ504872 | MGnify/ENA primary metagenome ERZ504872 (study PRJEB26092, sample SAMD00036425) | human gut metagenome | host: Homo sapiens | study: EMG produced TPA metagenomics assembly of...
AGATCATCCGCACCGACCTGCTCAAGAAGGAATACTACACCATCACGGTGGGCATCCCCCAGAGCGGGCGCTTCACTGCATGGTGGGAGCACGACGAGAAGAACAATAAGGTGAGCATCCACGCCCATCAGGCGCAGGACGAACACCGCAAACAGATCATCACGGATGTGGATGTGCTGCGCACGGCCGGGCCCTTTGCACTGTGCAAGATCGGCCTGGTCACCGGCCGCACCCACCAGATCCGTGCCCATCTGGCCTATCTGGGCAAACCCGTGCTGGGCGACATCAAATACGGCAACCGCAAAATGAACGAGCGCACCGGCACAAAAACGCAGGCCCTGTGCGCCGTGCGCATCACCTTCCGGGAAATTCCGGAGGAAAACACCCTGCACTGTCTTTCCGGCAAGGTCATCAAACTGAAGGACCCGCAGATCGTAAAGCAGTTTGACGCACTGGACAAAACCAAACCGGACCCTGCCAAAGGAGAATGAATCATGGAGCTGAATGCCTACTTTAAAAGTCTCGTGGATCAGGACCGTGCCGCGGTCGTGATCTGCGACCTGGAACATACCATCATCTATATGAACCCCGCCGCCATTGCCAGCTATGCAAAGCATGGCGGTGCTGCCCTGCTGGGCAAAAGCGTACTGACCTGCCACAATCCGCAGTCCCGCCAGACCATCCAGCGGGTCATCGACTGGTTTGCCGCCGACAAAAATCACAACCTTGTTTACACCTACCACAACGTCAAACAGAACAAGGACGTCTACATGGTCGCCCTGCGGGACGCCGACGGCACCCTGATCGGCTATTACGAAAAGCACGAATACCGCAGCCCGGAAACCATGAAGCTGTACGATATGGAGTGACCTCTCATGCAGAAAATTGACCTTGCCGTCTGGCCGCGGGCGGAGCTGTTCCGTTTTTTCTCGGCGGTGTCCCAGCCGTTTTACAGCGTCACCTTCCGAGTGGATGTGACCAATCTCCATGCTTACGCAAGGGCCCATGGCGTTTCCTTTTACTATGCGCTGGGGTATCTGGTGACCGATGCGGTCAACGCCGTGGAGAACTTCCGCTATACCATCCGCAGCGGGGAGGTCTGGCTGCTGGACGAGCGCGTGCCCAGCTTCACCGACCTGAAGCCCGGCAGCCAGCAGTTCCACATCGTCACGCTGCCGAAGGAGGGCGATCTGGACAGCTTCTGCCGCACCACCCGTGCCAAAAGCGAAGCCCAGCAGACCTTTCTGGACCAGAGCGGAGAGTTGGACGATCTGATCTATTTTTCCTGTACACCGTGGTTCGACCTGACCGGCTGCACCAACGAGCGGGACTTTGATAAGGATGACAACATTCCCCGCATCACCTGGGGCAAATATGTCCCGGCAGATGGCCGTGAGACGCTGGGCATGTGCCTGGAAGTGAACCACCGTTTTGTGGACGGCTGGCATCTGGGGCAGTTTTACCAGCACCTGCAGCAGGCCATTGATGCACTGAAAATTTGATGCTCTATAAAAAAGCGGATGCTTCCCGTCAAGGGATGCATCCGCTTTTGGTTTGTCTCAGGCCTGCACCGCGCACTTTGCCCGGTGCTTTTTGAGGTAGTACCCAATGCCGATGGCATCGGCCAGTGCCCAGCCGATGGGCACACTGAGCCAGATGCCGGTGACGCCCAGCGGGGTCGCCGACAGCAGGTAGGCCAGCGTCACACGGGTGCCGAGAGATGCGATCGTGAGCACCACCGACATCTGGGGCTGATTGACGGCCCGGTAGTAGCCGTAGAGCAGGAACAGAATGCCGATGCCGAGATAGCACGCGCCCTCAATGTGCAGATAGTGCACACCGGCAGCAAGGATGGCGGTTTCCGCCGGGTCAATGAAAATGCCCATGAGCGGCGCTGCAAAGGCGCACACCAGCACACTGATGACGATGCAGAACGCCGCACTGCACCCCCCTGCACTGCGGATGCCCTTGCGGATGCGGTCGGTCTGGCCCGCGCCGTAGTTCTGGGCCACATAGGTGGAAAAGGCATTGCCGAAGTCCTGCACCGGCATGTAGGCAAAGGAGTCGATCTTGACTGCCGCTGCAAAAGCCGCCATGATCACGGTGCCGAAGCTGTTGACCAGCCCCTGTACCATGAGGATGCCGAAATTCATGATGGACTGCTGCACGCTGGTCATCACCGAAAGGTTCAGGATGGCGGCAAGGTTCTGTTTGTCCCACCGGCAGTCCTCTTTTTTCGGGCAGAGCTGCGGGAACTTTTTCAGGGTGTACAGTCCGATGCCGATGCCGGACACGAACTGCGAGAAGGTGGTGGCTGCCGCGGCCCCCCGCACGCCCCAGTGCCACACCAGCACGCACACCAGGTCCAGGATCACATTGAGCACTGCCGACACAGCCAAGAACAGCAGCGGGACCACGGAGTTGCCGATGGCCCGCAGAAGGTTTGCAAAGTAGTTATACAAAAAAGTGGCCGTGATACCCAGAAAAATGATGCGGAGATATTCCTTCATCAGGAGGATGAGCTCTTCCGGCACACGCAGTACCCACAGGATGCCATCCAGCCCCAGGTACACCAGCACATTGAGCGCCACCGCCATGCCCGCGATGAGCACGAAGGACTGGAACACGCTCTGCCGCATGCGGGCCTCTTCCCCGCTTCCGTACTGCATGGAGACGGCCGCGCCGCTGCCCATACACAGGCCCATCAGGATGGAGGTGAGAAAGGTCATGAGGGTGTAGGACGAGCCCACCGCCGCCAGCGCATCCGCGCCGAGGAAGCGCCCCACCACCCAGGTATCGGCGATGTTGTACATCTGCTGCAGCAGGTTGCCGAACATCAGCGGCAAAGCAAACAGCAGGATGCCCTTTGTAATGGGGCCTTTGGTAAGACTGCGCTGCATGGTTCTGCGATTCTCCTTTTTGTTGATCGTATAATGCGTCTGATGCGTCAAATAGGGTTGACAGCCGGGCCGGAAGTTTTTCCGAGCATGATCCGGCGGGTGGATCCCTGCTGCCGCAGGCAGTAGGGCGGACAATGGAATGGCCCGTTGCATTCGAGGAAAAAGCTCCCGGCGCACCCGTCGGTCAGCCCTGCACCGCAAACCGCTGCCGGTACTCCCGGGGCGTGCAGTGCTTGATCTCGCGGAAGGTCTTTGTAAAATAGCTCAGGTCGGTAAAGCCGCACTCGGCCCCGATCTCGCCGGTGCGCAGGCGGGTGGTCAGCAGCAGCCCGGCGGCTTTTTCAATGCGGTACTGTTTCACATACTGGATGGGCGTGGTGCCCAGCAGCTGCCGGAAACTGCGCAGGCAAGCGCTTTCGCTCAGGGCCACACTGTCCGCAATGCGTTCCACGGTCAGTTCCTCGGCATAGTGTTCCTCCACAAAACGCAGCATCTGTTTCATGCGCTGGGCCGCCACCTGCTCCTGCCGGGAGCTGCGGCACTCGCCCACCGGGCAGTGGGCCGCGAGAGTGTGCAGCGCCGCCGAAAGCAGATACCGAACCCGGTTCTCGTAGTCGTCCGGTTCTTCGTCCACAGCGTGCCAGGCCTCCCACAGCCAGGCCAGAACTTCCGCCTGCCAGGGCTCCCCCTTGCTCAGCAGAAAATAGGACGGTACACCGGGCTGCAGCAGCGGCCGGATGAGCTTTTGCCAGTAGATGGTGTCCATCCCGCCCACGAGCCGCGGGTGGAACACCCCGCTGCGCAGCACCGAGGGACCTTCTGCCGCAAATTCCACTGCATGGAGCACGCCGGAGTTGATGAACACGCCCTCGCCTTCCGCCAGACAGATGCGCTTTTTGTCCACGCCCACGGTCACGGTGCCCTCGTAGGCGAGGATATACTCAAAATCCTCATGCCAGTGCCACGGCACCGAATAGCAGGTGAGCCGTTCTTCGTAGCACGCAATCGGGAACAGTGCGCTGCCATGCTGCACAAGCTCCCGCCCCTGCGGTGTGGATGGGATGCCGCAATTCAATGCCAGAGCCATCTACGGGTTCCTTTCCGGGTTTTCAACATTGCCGGGCCCTCTGCGCCGGTTTTGTCATAAAAAACGCCGTTTTTCTTCTAACACCCTGTGACATTGTGTGATATTATGATAACAGCAACGCACACGAGGCATTGCAAGTATAGCATGCTTGTGGGAGGAACTCAAGCCTATGGTCTCGCTTCTTTTGCCCATCATTTACATTGCTTTTATCAGTCTGGGCCTGCCGGATTCCCTGCTGGGGTCGGCCTGGCCCACCATGTACCCGGAGCTGGGGGTCCCGGTGTCCTGCGCGGGTATCCTTTCCATGATCATCTCGCTGGGCACCATCCTTTCCAGCCTGCAGAGCGACCGGCTGACCCGGACCCTCGGCACCGGCAGGGTCACGGCCATCAGCGTGGGCATGACCGCCGCAGCGCTGTTCGGGTTTTCCATCTCCACACAGTTCTGGATGCTCTGCCTGTGGGCCATCCCCTACGGGCTGGGTGCCGGCAGCGTGGACGCAGCCCTGAACAACTACGTTGCCCTGCACTACAAGAGCCGCCATATGAGCTGGCTGCACTGCATGTGGGGCATCGGCACCATGGTGAGCCCCATGGTCATGGGTGCCGCGCTGACCCATGGAATGCACTGGACGGTCGGCTACCGGGCCATTGCCCTGTTCCAGGTCCTGCTCACCGTGGTGCTGGTGGTCAGCCTGCCCTTGTGGAAGGAGCGTCGCACGGAGAGCGGCACCGAAGAAACCGCCCCGCAGGCACTGAGCTTGCGGCAGGTGTTTGCCCTGCCGGGCGCCCGGGAAGTGATGCTTTGTTTCTTCTGCTACTGTGCTCTGGAAACCACCGCCGGGCTGTGGGCCAGCAGCTATCTGACCCTGAGCCGCGGAGTGGCTGCCGAGACTGCCGCCAGCTTTGCCAGCCTGTTCTATTTTGGCATCACCGCCGGACGAGCAGCCTGTGGCTTCATCACCATGAAATTCAACGACACCCAGATGATCCGCATGGGTCAGATCATTCTGGCCGTGGGCGTAGCTGCCCTGCTGATCCCCGGCCCGCAGGCCCTTGCACTGGCCGGTCTTGTGCTGGTGGGGCTGGGCTGCGCGCCCATCTACCCCAGCATCATCCACTCCACGCCGGACCACTTCGGGGCAGACAAGTCACAGGCTGTCATCGGCATCCAGATGGCCAGCGCCTATGTGGGCAACCTGACCATGCCGCCGCTGTTCGGCCTGCTGGCCAACAACATCACCCCGGCCCTGTTCCCCTTCTACCTGCTGGCGCTGCTGGTGCTCATGGTTTGCATGCACGAGCAGCTGGTGCGCAAGACCCGCCGCAGCTGATTTTTTGCCATTCTCCTTTTCGTATACAGCAAAAGGCTCCCTGTCCGGTTTCCCGGGCGGGGAGCCTGCTGTTTTCGGGCCAATTACAGGATGCGGCGGCTGATGGCATTGGCCACGGCAAACAGGTCATCCTGTCCAATGAAGCCGAACTTTGCCTCGTGCTCATCCGCAAAGCATACGGTCAGCTGTGAGGCCTGCAGCGGGTCACCGAAGCCGGCGGTCTGGATGCCGAAGTGCAGCACCTTGCGGTAGGGCAGTACGAAGATCTCCTGCCGTGTGCCGGTCACGCCCTGCATATCCACCAGAATGATGCGGTGAGTGGTAAAAACCACCTGATCCCGCACCGTCTTGTAGGCTCCCACAACGGTCTCGCCGTCCAGCAGCAGCTTCTGTGCATTTTTGCAGATGTCCTTTTCCGGAATGCGGACAAGGTTCTGCATGGGTTTGTCCCGAAATTCCATGGTCAACGCCCCTTTCTGTTTGCTTCATTGTAGCACGCGCCGCCCGGCTTTACAATACGCCCTCTCGCCTTTTGACACCGGATGTGGTATACTGACACCCGGAAGAACGACATCAAATGGAAATGAGGCCCGACTTATGGAGATCATCATTCATCAGGCGATCCTGCATGTGCTGGACACCACGCTGGACGCCCCTGTGCTCAGCGGCAGCGGCATGGAAATGACCGCCGAAAAAACCGCCTATCTGCAAAACCACATCGAAAAGCTGCTGGCCAGCGACGAGATCCGCCAGTGCCGCCCACTGCCGGACTCTGCCTTCCGCAACGAGCTGGAACACAACGGCGACTTTGTGGACCTGTCCTGCCGCATTGCGGGGGTGCTGTTTGACTACATGCATGCCCACACCACCATCCCCGGGGCAGACCTTGCGGTGGTGGATTTCACCCGCGACGGCGAACCCTGGCTGGGCATCCTGAAGCTGAACTACAAGAACGGCTACACCCACTACACCGAGACGGTGAGGGTTCTCCAGTCAACTCCATCATCCAGCAGCGGGCCTGCCTGCCCACCCAGAGCGGTAAGGTGGAGGAGGGCGCTCTGGTCAACCTGACCGACTATTCCATGCGCCTGTTGGAAAAGAAGTACGACATCGACGGCCACAAGGAGTTTTATCTCTCCACGGTGGTGTTCCAGTACACCACCGCCCAGCCGGAAAAGAAAAAGCTGCAGGCCATTCAGGAGGCCGCCGTGCAGGCCGTGCAGGAAAACTACACCGACCAGCCCCATGTGGAAGCACAGGTGGCCATGATGATCGCCAATCAGGCCGCCGACAACGACAATCAGGTGTCGGTAGAGCAGGTGCGCCGCCAGCTGGAAGAGGACTATCCTCTGGCCGCCGTGCCCTTCGACGACTATGTGGAGAAGAGCGATGTGCTGGACTACGCCCAGCAGCCGGTGACTGTGACCCCCGCCCGCATCCGCCGCATGGAGAGCCGCAGCATCCACACCGCCAACGGCATCGAAGTGAAGATCCCCACCGAGCTGCTGAACGAAGAATCCGAGGTGGAATTCCTGCACGACGCCGACGGCAGCGTGTCGCTGCTGATCAAAAATGTGATCCTGTAATTTTATCGGTCAGACCCCGTGTTCCCTCTTGCGGAACGCGGGGGTTTGTGCTACGCCCGTGTTGTATTTATCGTTAGATGCAACGCAGAAGGAGGAACCCGCAATGGAACTCGCACAGATCACGGCCGGTCAGGTCGTCATGTTGTTTCTGCTCATGGGCACCGGCATGCTCCTTGCCGCCGGGGACCTGGGCTGCATCGTGCGCAGCAAGCCGGTGTGGAAGCTGGCCGCCGTGCGCATGCTGCTGATCCCCGCCGTCTGCCTGGCGGTGTTCGGGCTGCTGGGCTTCCGCAGCATGACCGCACAGGTCGTTCTGCTGCTGGAGTGCTGTCCGTCGGCCGCCATCACCTCGGTGTTTGCGGTGCAGTTTGGCCACGACGAGAGCTTTGCCGCCGGCAGCGTGGTCCTGACCACCCTGCTCAGCATCGTGGCGCTGCCGCTGTGCGCACTGGTGGTCACTCTGCTGTAACGTTTTCACCTCCTGCATTTTTTATGGCCTGTTCCGGCAGACGCAAATCTCCATTTGCACGAATTTTGCCCGTTTTGCCGTCTTTCGGGCCATTTGTGGGCAGTTTTGCCAATCGTTTTTCATTTTACAATGAAATTTTATTTCATCCGTGTGTTTCCATACTGAATGCCGCCCGGTGGTCTCTGCAACTTTTTATCGAAATGCAACAATAACACATGGTTTTTTGCGTTTGGATTTACTATTATAGAAGCAGACAGGTGCCCCGCTTCGCTGCGGGCATGGCACCGCTTATCCCGTGACCATCGCAAGAGGAGGATTTCTCATGATGAAGCCCATTTCCATCTGGAAGCAGGAGCTGGCTGATGGCGTGCACACTGCGCGTCTGGCATCGCTCTACTGCTGTGCTCCTGAACAGACCCCCGCACAGGCTGCCCGCTATGAGGCAGTGCTGAACGGGCTGGAAGCTACCTTTGGCACCCACGCTGAGGCTGGCCTATACAGTGCCCCCGGCCGCACCGAGATCGGCGGCAATCATACCGACCACCAGCACGGCCGCGTGCTGGCCGGCAGCGTGAACATTGACATGATCGCCGCTGCCGCCCCCAACAGCCTGAACCAGCTGCGGGTACAGAGCGAGGGCTATGATCTGTGCGTCATCGACCTGGCTGACCTTGCTGCCCGCAAGGAGGAAGAAAACACCACCATGTCCCTGCTGCGCGGCGAGTGTGAAGCGTTCCGCCAGCGGGGTGCAGCCCTCTCCGGTCTGGACGTATACGTTGCTTCCAACGTGCCCAAGGGCAGCGGCGTTTCGTCCTCGGCCGCCTTTGAGGTGCTGATCGGCGTGATCCTGAACGACTGCTTCATGACCAAAAAGGTCTCCCCCATCGAGATCGCACAGATCGGCCAGTGGGCGGAGAATGTCTACTTTGGCAAGCCCTGCGGTCTGATGGACCAGATGGCTTCCAGCGTGGGCAACATCATCACCATTGATTTTGCCGACCCCGCCCACCCGGATGTGGAACCGGTGCAGGTGGACTTTTCCAAGGCAGGCCTGGCCCTGTGCATCCTGGATTCCTGTGCCGACCATGCCGACCTGACCGACGAGTACGCCGCCGTGCCCGCCGAGTGCCGCGCCGTGGCTGCCGTGTGCGGCGGTGAAGTGCTGCGGGACGTGCCCTTTGACACCTTCCTCGCAAAGCTCCCGGAGTGCCGCAGACAGTGCGGCGACCGCGCCGTGCTGCGCGCCTTCCACTTCTATGCCGACAACGACCGCGTGGCCCAGCAGGTGGCTGCCCTGCGCGGCGGTGACTTTGACGCCTTCCTGCAGCTGGTCACCGCTTCCGGCGACAGCAGCTGGGAGTACCTGCAGAACGTGATCCCCGCCGGGTACAAGGAGCATCAGGAAATGGGCGTGACCATTGCGGCCGCCAAGCATTACCTGCAGGGCAAGGGTGCCGTGCGTGTGCACGGCGGCGGCTTTGCCGGTACGGCACAGGCCTTTGTGCCGGTGGACATGCTGGCCGACTTCAAAGCACACATGGAAGCCATCCTCGGTGAGGGCCGCTGCCATGTGCTGAGCATCCGTCCGGAAGGAGGCGCTGTGCTGTGATTTCCACTGCCATTCAGCAGCTCGTCAACTATGGTCTGGACACCGGTCTGATCCTGCCCGATGACGAGATCTACATCCGCAATCAGCTGCTCATGACCATGCAGCTGGACGACTTTACCGCCCCCGAGGGTGAGGTGTGCTACACTGACCTGGAAAGCATCCTGAAAACGCTGGTGGACGATGCCGTGGCCCGCGGCGTGTGTGCCGACAACAGCACCGCACGCGACCTGTTCGACACCAAACTCATGGGCGTGCTGACGCCGCGTCCCAGCATTGTGCGTGCCAACTTTGAGGAGCGCTACGAGAACGAGGGCCCGCAGGCCGCCACCGACTGGTTCTATAAGTTCAGCCAGGACACGGATTATATCCGCCGCTACCGCATCAAGCGGGACCTGAAGTGGGTGGCCAAGACGCCTTACGGTGATCTGGACATCACCATCAACCTTTCCAAGCCGGAAAAGGACCCCAAGGCCATCGCCGCTGCCAAGCTGGCCCCCCAGAGCGCCTACCCCAAGTGCCAGCTGTGCGCCGAGAACGAGGGCTATGCGGGCCGCATGAACCATCCCGCCCGCGAGAACCACCGCATCATCCCGCTGACCATCAACGACAGCGCCTGGAACCTGCAGTACAGCCCCTATGTGTACTACAACGAACACTGCATCGTGTTCAACAACCAGCACACTCCCATGAAGATCGAGCGGGCCACCTTCCGCAAGCTGCTGGATTTTGTGGGCCTGTTCCCCCACTATTTCGTGGGCAGCAACGCTGACCTGCCCATCGTGGGCGGCAGCATCCTGAGCCACGACCACTTCCAGGGCGGCCACTATGAATTTGCCATGGCCAAGGCCCCCATCGAAAAGGCATGGGTGTTCCCCGGCTTTGAGGACGTGGAGGCCGGCATCGTACACTGGCCCATGAGCTGCATCCGCCTGACCTGCGAGAATGACGAGCGTCTGGTGGAGCTGGCCGACAAGATCCTGACCGCCTGGCGCGGCTACACGGATGAGAGCTGCTTTATCTTTGCAGAGACCGACGGCGAGCCCCACAACACCATTACCCCCATTGCCCGCATGCGGGATGGCAAATACCAGCTGGATCTGGTGCTGCGCAACAACATCACCACGCCGGAACACCCGCTTGGCGTGTTCCACCCCCACGCCAAGCTGCACCACATCAAAAAGGAGAACATCGGCCTCATCGAGGTCATGGGTCTGGCCGTTCTGCCCAGCCGCCTGAAGCAGGAGCTGTTTGATCTGGCAGACGTGCTGGTAGCCCGCACCCCCGTCAGCGAGTACCCCGAAACACTGCAGAAGCACGCGGAGTGGGCGCAGGACATTCTGGCCCGTCACCCGGAGCTGAACGGCGACACCGTGCACCTCATCCTGCAGGATGAGGTGGGCCAGGTGTTCGCACAGGTGCTGGCCGATGCCGGTGTGTACAAGCTGGACGAAGCCGGTCGTGCCGGGTTCGTGCGGTTCCTTGCCAGCGTAAAATAACCTCAAACTATCACAGGCCCCGCCGCAGATCTCATCGGCGGGGCCTTGCCATACAAGGAGGAAACGTTTATGCCTTATACCCTGGAAGTCTGCGTAGACAGCACGGCCAGTGCTCTGGCCGCCAAGCGCGGCGGAGCCGACCGACTGGAACTGTGTGCCGACCTGGTGATCGGCGGCACCACCCCCAGCCTTGCCCTGCTGCGGCAGGTCAAAGCCGAGACCGGACTGCCGGTGCGGGCACTGCTGCGTCCCCGCTTTGGTGATTTCTGCTACGACCACTATGAGCTGGCCCAGATGGAGCAGTCGGCCGCAGAGCTGGTGGAAGCCGGGGCGGACGGCATCGTCACCGGCGTGCTCACCCCGGACGGCGTACTGGATGTGGACGCCCTGCGTCCCATCTACGCTGCTGCCCGCCGGGCGGCAGCAGCTGCAGGCCGTCCCGTTGCCTGCACCCTGCACCGTGCCTTTGACGTCTGCCGGGACCCCTTTGCCGCGCTGGCCGCCGCAAAGGAACTGGGCCTTGCCACCATCCGTTACCAGCGGGCAGGCCGCCAGTGCGCCGCAGGGAGCTGAGCTGCTGCGCCAGCTGGTGGAAGCCGCCGGGAGCGATGTGGAAATTCTGGTGGGTGCCGGCGTCTCCGCGGGCAATCTCCCGGCGCTGGCCGCCCAGACCGGTGCCCGGGCGTTCCACCTCTCCGGCAAGCAGGTGCTGGACAGCCGCATGACCTTCCGCCGGGAAGGCGTGCCTATGGGCCTGCCGGGCTTTTCGGAGTTTGACCTGTGGCAGACCAGCGAAACCAATATCCGTGCCGCGCGTAAAGCGCTGGATGCCCTGTAAAAATCGCCCTCACGCAAAAACGGCCTCTCCTTTCGGAGAGGCCGTTTCTCGTTACAATGCCGGTGCTTCGTTGTCCTCATAACCGACCATCAGGCCGCCCAATTCGGCATAGTAGCTGCACAGGCCGCCGCAGGGGCTCACATCCACCTGCGCCCCCGGGAACACCGCGTGCAGCATCTTTTTCAGCCGGTCGGCGGCGTCAGGGTTGCCGCAGTGGGCAATGTGTACCCGGCCGGAGACAAAACCGCGGCCCTTCATTTCCAGCACGATGCGTTCCAGTGCGCCGTGTTCGCCGCGGGTCTTGCACAGCACCTCCAGCTCCCCCGCCTCACTGGCCTGTCCGATGACCCGGATGCCCAGCATCCGCGCCACGGCAGCTACCGCCGGTTTTACGCGGCCGTTGCGGGCGAGGTTGGCCAGCGATTCCAGCGAGAACAACAGGTGCGTGTGCCGGTGATAGGCCAGAATGGCCTCGGCGGCATCATCAAAGGCACAGCCTGCCTGCACCAGTGCCGCCAGACGCTCGGCCAACAGGCGGCATTCCGGCCCGGCCGACAGACTGTCCAGCACGAACACGCGGGCACCTTCGTGCTCCTGCTGGTATTCCTCGGCGGCCAGCTGGGCCGCGTTATAGCTGCCGGACAGCGTGCCCGTGATGGTGACCACGAACACTTCCTCCGCGCCCTCGTAGGCCGCCAGCCAGTCGGCCACATTGGGGCAGGATGTGCCGGTCTTGCCCTTATAGCTGCGCAGGGTCTGGGCCATACCGACCGCATCCAGTTCTGCCGTGTCCAGATATTCCCCATCGTCGGTCACGATTTTCAGCGGCACACAGACAAAGTCCACCCCGCTGAGGGTATACAGGTTGGAGGAAGAGTCCACAACGATCTTGGTTTTCATACAGTACATCTCCAGTTTTATCGTTCAGCGGCGGACAGCCCGCCGGGCTTATTCGGTTTCTTGTGGACATCTTATCAGTTTTTCAAAAACCTGTCAAGCAATTTCTAGCATTTGATAAAAAGTTTTCACACTCCCGTTGACCGTTTCCATTTTTTGCGCTATACTGAAAACCAAAAGCCCCCCTCACCCGCTGAACAGAAAGCATGATCCACTATGAACAATGAAACCAAGCGCCGCGTTGCGGCCTGCGCCGCCGGGTTTGCCCTGCCCCGGTACCGCGACCTCCCTGCCGTAGGGCTGTATCTGGACCAGACCGTGCAATATGTCAACGCCTGCTTCCGCACCTTTTGCGGGGTAGAGCTCACCCCGTCCATGGTGAGCAACTACGTCAAAAAAGGCATTCTGAGCCACCCGGTCAAAAAGAAATACACCCGTGACCAGATTGCTTCCCTGCTGTACATCGTGGTCTCCAAAACAGTCCTCTCGATGGAAAACATCGACACCCTGTTCAAAATGCAGCGGTCCTATTGTTCCGCCGGGGCCGCCTACGATACCTTCTGTGAGGAGCTGGAGCGCTGCCTGCCGTTCGTGTTCGGCTGTACCCGTGCCCTGCCTGACCCGGACCCGGATGCCGCCGACGAAAAGCTGCTACTGCGCAGCACCATTCTGGCCGCTGCCAACAAGATGTATCTGGACTGCTGCTTTGACGCCCTGCGTCAGGAGCAGAACCTGTGGGCGGACATCCTGCCGGATCTGGCGTAAAACAGAAAAAAGATCGTGCTCTCCTTTCCGGAAAGCACGGTCTTTTGTATTTTTTGCAGATTCAGGCAGATCAGGTGTCCTGCAGCTCGCCGCGGCTGGCGGCCTTGAGGTAGGCAAAGATGAAGCCATCCAGGTCGCCGTCCATCACGGCGTCCACATTGCCGGTCTCGTAGTTGGTGCGGTGATCCTTGACCATGGTGTAGGGCATGAACACATAGCTGCGGATCTGGTGGCCCCAGGCGATCTCGTTCTGCACGCCCTTGATGTCGTCGATCTTGTCCATGTGCTGCTGCTTGGCGATCTGGTACAGCTTAGCCTTCAGCATTTCCATGGCGTAGTCACGGTTCTGGAACTGGCTGCGCTGGGTCTGGCAGTTGACCACGATGCCGGTGGGCTTGTGGATCAGACGCACTGCGGAAGAAGTCTTGTTGATGTGCTGGCCGCCGGCACCGGAGGAACGGTACACCTGCATCTCGATGTCCTCGGGGCGGATGTCCACCTGGATGGTGTTGTCCAGCTCAGGCATCACTTCCAGCGAAGCAAAGCTGGTCTGGCGGCGGGCATTGGCGTCAAAGGGCGACACGCGCACCAGGCGGTGCACGCCGTTCTCACTCTTGAGCAGGCCGTAGGCGTTGGCGCCCTTGACCATCATGGAAGCGCTCTTCAGGCCGGCTTCGTCGCCATCCTGATAGTCCAGCACCTCTACGGTCATGCCGTGGGCCACGGCCCACTTGTTGTACATGCGGTACAGCATCTCGGCCCAGTCCTGTGCTTCGGTGCCGCCGGTACCGGCGTGGAAGGTAAGGATGGCATTGCTGTGGTCGTACTCGCCGTTCAGCATGGTCATGAGCTGCAACTCATCCACAGCCTTGCCTACGGCGTTCACAGCCTCTTCGGCTTCGGGGATCATGGCGGGGTCGTACTCCTCGTCCAGCATCTCGATCATGGTCTCGGCGTCATCGTACAGGCCCTGCAGCTTTTCAAAGCGGCTCAGCTTGCCCTTCAGGTCGCCCACCTCATCAAACACCTTTTTGCTCAGGTCGGCGTCATCATAAAAGCCGGGGCGGGACATGGTGTGCTCCAGCTCCTGCACACGCTTGCGGGAAGCCTCGATGGCCAGAGCCTCTTCCAGGTCCTTGACCGCCTTGGCATAATCGGCAAGCTGCACTTTCAGTTCGTCAATGGTGATCATTCTCTTGTTCCTCTCGTTCCGGGTTGGATCTACATTTAGGGAAGCGGTCTTTCGGGGTGACCCAAAAGACACAGTTTATACACAGATACTTCATTAGTATACCGAGAATCTGTGGTAAAGTAAAGAGGAAAAACGGTTGATCTGCTGGAATTTTGAAGAATTTCACCTTTTCTTTTGCCAGGTGGGAGAGTATAATACCAGTATGAACCTTATCACTGGAGGAAAACATGCCGAAATATTATGGCTGTCCCTGCGAGGGCTGCGGTGAGCCGCTGACCCTGAAAGATGACATCGTGGTCTGCCCGGACTGCGGTGCCCCCTATCACCGTACCTGCTACGAAAAGCTGGGCCGCTGCATCCACAGCCCCGCCCATGCAGCCGGGTACGAGTGGCATTTCCCGTATCAGGATGCCGAACTGCGCACCTGCCCCAGCTGCGGGGAGCGCACGCTGCGCAGCGAAGAGATCTGCCGCTGCTGCGGCGCTGCCCTGCCCCCGGAGACGGAAGCGGATGAGCAGCTCAATGACCGCAAGGCCGCACAGGACGAGCAGCACGGCGGCTTTGACTACGAGCGCTTTTACCGCCAGTACGAGCAGCAGACCATGGACCCGCTGCACCGCAACCTGCAGGCCGCTTTCGGGAAGGATGAGCTGATCGACGGCATCCCCAGCAGCGACTGGATGACCTACATCGGCACGGCCGCCCCGGCCTACCTGAACGATTACAGTCGGATGCAGCTGCAGCACACCAAAATTTCGCTGAGCTTTTCGGCGCTGCTGTTCGGGCCGTTCTACTTCTTTTACCGCAAGGCCTGGAAGCCCGCGTTTGCCTTTCTGGCCGCAGAATTGCTGCTGTTCGTGCCCACGCTGCTGCAGATGATGCAGATCACCGGCAGCTCGCTGTCTTTGGGCCTGAGCGATTCCACCTATGTGGTGCTGGGCCGCGTGGTGTCGTTGGCCAGCTTTGCGCTCATGCTGGTGCGCGGCATGTTTGCCAAGTGGTTCTACCGCAAGAGCGCGGCGGAGCACATCCGGCGCATCCGCGCGGAGTTCCCGGACGATGCCCAGCGCAGCGTGGTGCTTTCGGCACAGGGCGGTGTGAGCTGGGGTGCTGTGCTGGGGTCGCTCCTGCTGCTGATGGTGTTCGGTGCCTGCTGCAGCATGCTGCTGGGCCCCAATCTGGATGTTCTGCTGAACGCTCTCTCCTGATGCGATTTATAAAGGAGTTTTTATCATGAAAAAGGTAACCAAAGCTGTGATCCCCGCTGCTGGTCTTGGCACCCGTGTGCTGCCGGCCACCAAAGCCATGCCCAAGGGCATGCTGCCCATCGTGGACAAGCCCGCCATCCAGTATCTGGTGGAAGAGGCCGTGCGTTCCGGCATCACCGACATCCTGATCATTCTGGGCCGCAACCAGAGCGTGATCGAGGACCATTTTGACCGTAGCCCGGAGCTGGAAGAGAAGCTGGCCGCCCCCGGCAAGGAAAAGATGCTGGAGGAATGCCTTGGCATCTCCAATTTGGCCAACATCTATTTTGTACGCCAGAAGCAGACGCTGGGTCTGGGCCATGCCGTGAGCATGGCAAAGCCCTTTACCGGGGATGACCCCTTTGTGGTGATCTACGGCGATGATGTGATCTGGGGCGAGGACCCCGTGTGTGCTCAGTTGATCCGCGCCTACGAGGAGTTCGGCCGTCCGGCAGCCGGTGTTTCCGCTGTGCCCTGGGCCGATGTGAGCCGCTACTGCAGCTTAAAGACCACCCCCATCCACGACAACTATTTCTTTGTGGATGACATGATCGAGAAGCCCAAAAAGGGTCAGGAGTTCAGCAATTATTCCATCCTGGGCCGCGTGCTGCTCACCCCGGAGATCTACGACCTGCTGGCCCACACCAAACCCGGTGCCGGCGGTGAGATCCAGCTGACCGATGCCATGGCCGAGTACGCCCGCAATTACGGCGGCATGACGGCCGTAGAGTTTACCGGCAAGCACTACGACATGGGCAACAAGCTCAAAGTGGTAGAGGCTCAGGTGGAGCTGGCCCTGCAGCACCCGGAGATCGGTGAGGACTTCCGTGCCTACCTGAAAGAGTTCTGCAAGACGCTGTAAAATAAAATGATAATGAAAACACCCCGGAGGCTTTCGCTTTTCCGGGGTGTTTTTCTATGCTGCCGTAGTGTCCTTCATGCGCCGCAGCGCACATCATTTTTGCGCAGCAACATCATTTATTTTGCCTGACTGGGATGCGGCACGGGCGGGTGCTTGGTGAACATCGCCTTGAGTGCCAGCGGGGTGGCCACGCTGGATACCACGATCAACAGGATCACGGCGGTAAAGTAGACCGGGTCCACCACGCCGATGGCAAGACCCTTTTGCGCCACGATCAGTGCCACCTCGCCGCGAGTCATCATGCCGACACCAACCTTCAGGGAGTCGCCCCAGTTGAAGCGGCAGACCTTGGCAGCCAGGCCGCAGCCGATGATCTTGGTGATCAGTGCCACAATCACAAAGCAGACGCAGAACAGCAGGATCTCCGGGGTCAGGCCGCTGATATCGGTCTTAAGGCCGATGGAGGCAAAGAAGATAGGTGCAAAGATGATATAGTTGCTGATATCCACCCGGCGCTCCACATAGGGTGCGTCATTCATGGTGCACAGCACGATGCCGGCAATGTAGGCACCGGTAATATCGGCAATGCCAAAGTAGGCCTCGGCCACATAGGCCATGCCAAAGCAGAAGGCCAGGCTCACGATGGTGATACGCTGGGTGTGAGGGTTGCGCTGATCCAGCCACTTCATGGCGTAATGGACCACCAGGCCCACACCCACAGCGGTGGCAAAGAACAGCAGGGTGTTGAACAGCACCTTGCCCAGACCCGTACCGGTGCCGCTGCTGGCACCCAGCACACAGGTAAGCACCACGATACCCATCACATCGTCAATAACGGCTGCACTGACGATGGTGGTGCCCAGAAAGCTCTTCAGGTGGCCCAGCTCCTGCAGGGTGGCCACCGTGATGGACACGCTGGTGGCGGTCATAATGGTGCCAATGAACAGAGCCCTGTAAAACTCCGGGCTGCCCACTGCTGCAAAGCCGTAGAAGGCACCATATAATAAGGTGCCTCCCACCAGGGGCACAGCCACGCCCACGGCGGCGATCAAGGTGGCGATGGGGCCTGCCTTGATCAGTTCCTTCAGGTTGGTGCCCAGGCCCGTGGTGAACATCAGCAGCACCACGCCGATCTCGGCGAAGGTGGCAATGGAGTCACTGGTCTGCACCAGGTTGAGCACACAGGGGCCGATGACAAGACCTGCCAGGATCTCGCCCACCACCTGCGGAGCCTTGCACTTGCGTGCTACCAGCCCAAAAAACTTTGCACTCAGGATGATGATTGCCAGATTGCGGAATATCGAGTACATAGATACGCTCCTTTTCCGATTTTTTAAATTTCCCACTTCCCTGCCGCCGCAGTACTTTGTTCCACGGTATCATCAGAAAGCGACTATATTATAGTCCCCTATGGCAAAAAAAGCAAAGGATTTTTTTCAGCACTTTTTTCATCCAAGGGCTTGACAGACGCCGCCGGACTTGCTATAATAAATTGCTGTCTGAACAGACACGCCGCACACAGCCGCAACGCCGCAGCTGTGTGTACCCTTGGTCTTGTGATTGCAAGACCCTTAAGTCCAAAAGGAGGTGCTACAAAAATGGCAAAGTACGAAACCATGCTGATTACCAGCGCCGCTCTCGACGAGGAGGCTACCGCCGCTCTGGTGGGTAAGTTCAAGACCCTGATCGAGGCTAACGGTACGATCGATTCCATCGACGAGTGGGGCAAGCGCCGTCTGGCCTACCCCATCAACGACGAGGAGGAAGGCGTCTACACCGTGATCAACTTCACCAGTGAGCCCAGCTTCCCCGCTGAGCTGGACCGTGTGTACAAGATCACCGAAGGCGTTATGCGCAGCCTGATCATTGCTCACGAGGAGTAATCCTTTCGTGATGAAAAAGGAGTCCGTACTATGTTGAATGTTGTTGCCATCATGGGCCGCCTTGTGGCGGACCCTGAACTGCGCACCACGCCCCAGGGCATCAATGTGTGCAGTTTCCGCATCGCCTGCGACCGCAATTTTGCACGTCAGGGCGAGCAGCGTCAGGCCGATTTCATTGATATCGTCGCTTGGCGTTCGCAGGCCGAGTTTGTGAGCAAGTATTTCCAGAAAGGCAGTCTGATCGCCATTGACGGCAGCATCCAGACCCGCCAGTATCAGGACAAGAACGGCAACAACCGCACGGCTTTTGAGATCGTGGCCAACAACATCAACTTTGCAGGCCCCAAGAACAGCAATGCAGGCGGCGGAGCAAATTATCAGAATTCTGCTCCGTCCTACCAGAACGCAGCCCCTGCCCGTCCGGCCGCTGTGGAGGCAGCTCCCAGCTATTCCGCCGGCAATGCCGATGACTTTGCCGTCATCGACGACAGCGACGACCTGCCGTTCTGACACGAAACGGTCCATCCGTTAAAAATCCAATAGGAGGTAATAAGCAATGGCTTTTGAAAGAACCGAAGGCTCTCGCCCCGCACGCCCCATGCGTCGCGGCCGCAAGAAGGTTTGCAGCTTCTGTGTCGATCGCATCGACACCATCGATTACAAGGACGTGCCCCGTCTGCGTAAGTACGTCTCTGAGCGTGCAAAGATCATTCCCCGCCGTGTGACCGGCACCTGCGCTTATCATCAGCGCGCACTGACCATCGCCATCAAGCGTGCTCGTCACGTTGCTCTGATGCCCTACGTCAGCGACTAATCTTTAAAACATCAACCCAATCAAAATAATCAGCAATCAGCAAAGGCTCTTTCCCGATGACAAGGGAAGGAGCCTTTTTTGGTGCAATGCGCCCATTTTGTTTTGCGTCGTGGTGTGTTATACTGGCCTTGCACACTTCCCTGCACACACTTTTCAGGAGGTATCACGATGAAACGACATTCTTTCCGTCTTGCGGCGGCTGCTCTGGGCCTTTTGCTGGTGCTGCCCACCGGGCTTCCGGCCTCGGCCGCTTCCTCGTTTGATGCGGGCTACTATGCCACCCATTACCCGGATGTGGCGGCAGCCTGCGGCACGGACGAAGGTGCCCTGCTGCAGCACTACATCCAGTTCGGCGCATCAGAAGGGCGCAAGCCCTCCGCCTGGGGCCGTGCCGGTGACACGGACCTGAAGCTGACCGACGCCCAGATCGCGGCCATCTGGTCGCCGGTGCCCATCAAGGAACTGGCCAACTACAAAAGCCTGAAGCGCAAGATGACCGATGACGAATTTGCGCAGGCCTACGAGCAGGCCCGCAGGATCGTAACGCCGCTGGCCTTCAAGAGCCGTGAGGAGCAGCTGGCCGGCATCGCCAACGCCCTGCGCGAAATGGTAGATGACGGTACGGTTGCCTACTCTACCGATGTGCCTCACTACAACGACGCCTATGGGTATCTGGTGCTGCATGTGGCCTCCTGTGCCGGATGCGCCCGCACCACTGGCCTGTGTCTGAACATGCTGGGCATCCCCTATGAGCACGTCAACGAAAACCAGTGGAGCCACCAGTGGTGCCGCGTGCCCATGCCCGACGGCAGCTACTGGATCTGCGACGCCTACGGCCTGTACTGCGGCCCGGAACCTGCCCCCTATCAGCACCCGTATCTGTAAATATGTGCTCAAAACGGCGAGGACGAACCGGAACGGTTCTTCCCCGCCATTTTTCTTTTTTCGGGACCGTTCTCGCTAGATTTGCAGTACATGCGCCTGGTTCAGAAAGCACTTGCAGCCGTGCAAAAAGTTCAAAGCGGTACGGTTTTGCCGGTAGTTTCTGACCGTTCCCGGGAATTTTCGGGAAACTGATTTCGTTCTGCTCTGCTGGCAAATCAATCTGCACAAAAACAGGTCGGGAGCATGTACAGATTGCACGAAACTGTTTTTCATTCTTGATTTTTTATACGGAATGTGCCATACTATAGCCACTGGAAACGTTCCCGACAACGTTTCCGATAGTTCTTTCAGAGATGAGGGATTCCGGCAATGGGCAACATGACGATCAAAGATATCGCACGGATCAGCGGCTGTTCCGTCAGCACGATCTCCCGTGTGATCAACGATCGCCCGGATGTCCGGCCGGAGACCAAGGAACGAGTCCTGGAGGTAATGCGGGAAGCAGGCTTTGTGCCCAACACCAACGCACGGCAGCTCAAGATCCAGCAGTCGCGCAGCCTGGTGTTCGTGGTCAAAGGCACCCGCAACATCTTCTTCTCCGACTTTCTTGTGCAGCTGCAGCGGGCCGCCACCCTTTACGGGTACAACGGCATCGTCTCCTATCTGGACGAGAATGCCAACGAGATCGACGCCGCTGAAAAGATCCTGCGCGAGATCAAACCCAAAGGCATGATTTTCCTGGGCGGCAGCGTCGCAAACTTCCAGAAAGGATTTGCCAACATCAGCGTCCCTTCGGTGCTGGCCACCCTCGTGTCGGACGAGCTGGACTTTCCCAACCTGTCCATGGTGGGCGTGGATGACCGGGCAGCCGCCTATCAGGCAGTGTCCTATCTCATCCAGCAGGGCCACCGCAAAATCGCCGTGCTGGGCGGCCCGGCCACGAGTCACCCCAGCATGATGCGCCGTCAGGGTGCGCAGCAAGCCATGGAGGATGCGGGCATTCGCTTCGAGGACAAGCTCTACGGCCTGTCCAACTACGATTTCGAGTCCGCGTATCACGCCATGAATGGACTGCTGGCCCGCCGGGCTGAGTTCACTGCCCTGTTTGCCATGAGCGATGTGATCGCCTTTGGTGCCATCCGGGCGCTGGTGAGCGCTGGACTCCGGGTGCCGGAGGATGTGTCGGTCATCGGCTTTGATGGCATTACGATGTCCCGCTACTGTGTGCCTGTGATGACCACCATCGTACAGCCCAGCGAGCAGATCGCTCTGCAGAGCATTGAGCTGCTGGTGCGGCAGATCGAGCACGGCACCCCCGCTCAGACCGTGACGCTGCAGCCGGAGCTGCAGCAGGGCGAGAGCGTAAGGGCCCTCTGAATTTTGTATTCCCTCCGTCGAAGGACGGAGAGTATATAGTTAATCTTTAATTTTAATAAGAAGGAGAACGTATTATGAAAAAGATGATCACTCGTCGTAACTTCCTGAAGGCCGCTGGCGTTTCCGCCGCTGCTCTGGGTCTGGCTGCCTGCGGCGGTTCTTCCAGCAGCACCGCTTCCTCTGCCGCCGGTTCTACCGCTGCTTCCAGCACCGCTGCAAAGGCAGACGGCAAGGTCTACTACCTGAACTTCAAGCCCGAGCAGGATCAGGCTTGGCAGGATCTGGCTAAGGTCTACACCGAGGAGACCGGCGTGCCCGTGACCGTGGTCACCGCTGCTTCCGGCCAGTACGAGACTACCCTGATGAGCGAGATGGAGAAGAGCGAGGCTCCCACCCTGTTCCAGGTGAACGGCCCTGTGGGTCTGGCCAACTGGAAGGATTACTGCTACGACCTGTCCGGCAGCCAGCTGTACGGTGAGCTGACCAGCGATTCCTTCGCACTGAAGGATGGCGACGCCGTTGCCGCTATCGCCTACGTTATCGAGACCTACGGCATCATCTACAACAAGGAGCTGCTGACCGCCGCTGGCTATACCCAGGACGACATCAAGGGCTTTGACGATCTGAAGAAGGTCGCTGACGACATCCAGGCTCGCAAGGCTGAGCTGGGCGTGGACGGTGCCTTTACCTCCGCTGGTATGGATGGTTCTTCTGACTGGCGTTTCAAGACCCATCTGGCCAACCTGCCCATCTACTACGAGTACAAGGCTGACGGCATCGGCTCCACCGACGCCATCAAGGGCACCTATCTGGACAACTACAAGCAGATCTGGGACCTGTACATCACCGACTCCACCTGCGACCCCAAGCTGCTGGCTTCCAAGACCGGCAACGACGCTGTGGCGGAATTCGTGGACAAGAAGGCTGTGTTCTATCAGAACGGCACTTGGGCTTACGGCGATGTT
>ENA-OQNA01000154-OQNA01000154.1-human-gut-metagenome-genome-assembly--contig:-NODE-154-length-22195-cov-4.312625_pt1 | contig 22195 bp, 19 predicted proteins | sample MGYA00242625_ERZ504872 | MGnify/ENA primary metagenome ERZ504872 (study PRJEB26092, sample SAMD00036425) | human gut metagenome | host: Homo sapiens | study: EMG produced TPA metagenomics assembly of...
GAGACTACGGTCAAGCCTTCCTCGTACAACCTCTCCGTCACGGCTTCGCCGTGCCACTCCCCTAGTACGGGAGGCTTTGGCATTCCGTAGCGCTTTGCCTCTTCGCCAGAGGCTCCCTACTAGGGAGCTGTCGAACGAAGTGAGACTGAGAGGTTGTACAGAGCAGCGCCTTTCCTCTACGTCTCTCCGGGTTGCGGCTCCCAGCGTCTGCTTCGGCCCTTGGTGCGGGCCTCGCATCCTGCAGGCCGCGGCCCGAGCTTCGCCTCCCTGTTTCCGCCGCTGGCGGCGGTCGGCTCAGCTCCCCCTCGACACCCCCAGCACACCCCCATTTCCCCCAGCAGCATCATGAGGCTGGTGCCGCCGGAGGAAAAAAAGGGCAGCGAGATGCCGGTGTTGGGGATGGTGTTGGTGACGACAGCCACGTTCAGCACCGCCTGCAGGGCCACCTGCACCACGAATCCCACCACCAGCAGCGCTCCGAACCGGTCGGGCGCGTGGGCTGCGATGGTGATGCCCCGGCAGAGCAGCAGCACGAACAGCCCCACCACTGCGCAGGCCCCCACGAAGCCCAGTTCCTCGCAGACGATGGAGAAAATGAAGTCGTTCTGAGGCTCGGGGACGAAAAGATGCTTCTGGCGGCTTTCCCCCAGACCGAGGCCGGTGGCCCCGCCGGAGCCGATGGCATAGAGGCTCTGGATGGTCTGGTGGCCGTCGCCCAGCGGGTCGGCGAAGGGGTCGAGCCAGGAGCGGAGCCGGTCGGCGGCGTAGGGGACGAGGTCGGGCATGATGGCCACCGCCGCACCAATGGCCCCGACGCCTCCCGCGCCTGCCAACAAAAACCACCGCAGCCCCGTACCGCCCACGAACATCAGCACCGCGCCGATGCCGAGAATGAGGACGGTGCCGGACAGGTGCGGCTCCAGCAGCATCAGGGCCGCCACCACCCCCAGCACCAGCGCAAAGGGCAGCACGCCCACGCTGAAATCCTTCATCCGGTCGTGGTTCAGTGCGATGATGTGGGAAAACACCAGCACCACCGCGAACTTTGCGATCTCGCTGGGCTGCAGGGTGCCGAACCCCGGGATGACCAGCCACCGCTTGCAGCCGTTGTACTCGGGCATGAAGAGCACCGCCGCCAGCAATATCAGCGACAGCCCCAGCAGCGGCCACGCCAGCTTATGGAAGATATGGTAATCTACCCGGCTGGCCAGCCACATCCCGCAGAGCCCCAGCGCCGCGTAGAGCAGCTGAGGCCGCAGATAGGCCCAGGCGTCGCCCCGCCGGTAGAGCGCCACGGCGCTGGACGCGCTGGCCAGCATCACCAGCCCGAAGCCCACCAGCGTGAGCACCAATATCAGAAACGGCAGGTCCATGCCGGGCAGCGGACGCAGGATCCTCTTCTTCATCCTCTCCCCCCTTCCCTTTAGTGTACGCACCGGGGCGGACGGCTAGTCACAGGGTCTCGCGCATATAATTGCAGGAGGGGAGGTGCTGTCTCATGTCCGAATCGCCAAAACCCGCCGACGCCCTGCGCACCCTGCCGGAACGGGCGTTCCGCGCCCGGGCAAGGCTGGTGGCGGGGGTGTTCTGTCTGGTCTGCTGCGGGCTGGCGGTGCGGCTTTTATTTTTGCAGGTGCTGGGCGGCGGCTGGTACACCGACCGCGCTCTGGGCCAGCAGCTGCGGGACACCGTCGTCCCCGCCGACCGGGGCCGCGTTTATAGCGCCGACGGCGTCCTTCTGGCGGCCAACAGCAGCTGCTGGACCCTCCGGGCCTCGCCCCGGGAGATGCCGGAGGATAAACTCGCCCTCGCGGCCAAGGGGCTGGCAGAGATCTTGGAGCTGGACGAAGGGAAGCTTCTCGAGAAATTCAGCGACCGTCACTCCAACGACTGCCTCCTGCGCTACCGGGTAGACCGGGTCATGGCCGACGCCGTGCGGGACTTCTGCGAGGCAAACGGCATCACCGGCATCCGCATCAATCAGGACTCGAAGCGCTGGTACCCGCAGGGGGAGTTTCTGGCCTCGGTGCTGGGGTTCACCAACGTGGACAACGCGGGCGTCTCGGGGCTCGAACTGAAGTATGACGACCTGCTCACCGGCGAGAACGGCGTGGTCCTCACGGCGGTGAACGCCTGGGGCTACACCCTCGAGCAGAGCTATGAGACCGAGCGCTTCCCCACCGAGGGGGACGGCCTGCGGCTCACCATCGACGCCAACATCCAGCACTACCTCGAGAACGCGCTGGGCTACGCGGTAAAGGAGCACCACGTCGCAGCCCGTGCCGTGGGCATCGTCATGGACGTGAACACCGGGGCCGTGCTGGCCATGTCCACCACCCCGGCCTACGACCCCAACCAGCCCCGTGTGCTGGCCGACAAGGCCGCCCGGGAGGCCGTAGAGGGGCTTTCCGGCGACGAGCGGGCGGCGGCATTGCAGCTGGCCCAGCAGACCCAGTGGCGGAACAAGGCCGTCAGCGACCTCTACGAGCCGGGCAGCGTCTTCAAGCTCATCACCTGCGCGGCGGCGCTGGACACCGGAGCTGTGAGCAAAAATTCCAGCTTCTACTGCGGCGAGAGCATCTCGGTGGCCGGCACCCGCTTCCACTGCGCCAACCACAAGCGCCACGGAGCGCAGACCGTCACTCAGGCCCTTGAGAACTCCTGCAACCAGAGCTTCATCCAAATCGGCGCAAGGCTGGGCAAAGAGGCGTTCTGCGACTACTTTGCGGCCTTCGGCCTCCGCGCGCCCACCGGCATCGACCTGCCCGCCGAGCCGAAAAAGAGCCTCTACTACACCGCCGACCGGATGGGGCCGGTGGAGCTGGCGTCCTGTGCCTTCGGGCAGAGCAGCAAGATCTCTTACCTCGAGATGGCGTCGGCGGTCTGCGCCGTGGTCAACGGCGGGCGGCTGATGCAGCCCTACGTCGTCTCGGACATCCTCGGCCCGGAGGGCGAAGTCATCGACCACCTCTCCCCCGTCTGCAAGCGTCAGGTGCTGAAAGAGGAGACCTCCCGCACCATGCGGGAGATGATGGAGGCCGTCGTCCTCTACGGCGGCGGCCGGAACGCCCGGATCGCGGGCTACCGGGTAGGCGGCAAGAGCGGCACCAGCCAGAAGCTGGACAGCGCCGACGAGAAGGCCCGCATCGCCAGCTTTGTGGCCGTGGCTCCCATCGACGACCCCCAGTTTTTGTGCCTCGTCTGCCTCGACGAGCCCCACAGCTGGACCACCGCCGGCGGCAGCCTTTCGGCCCCGGTGTGTGCCGAGGTGTTGGAACAGACGCTGGTGTACAAAGGCGTGCCCCGCGCCGCCGCAGACGTCCCCGCCGAGCAGACCACTGCCCTGCCGGCAGACGGGGACAGTACGGATGGGGCGTAAACCCTCTCCGTCATCGCCTGCGGCGATGCCAGTTCCCCCAAGGGGGGAGTTTTTGACGAAACGGGAAACTTCTCCGTACAAACAAAAAGCTCCCCCTTTCGGGGGAGCTGGCAGCCCGGAGGGCTGACTGAGAGGGTTCTGATCAGTTCTGATGGGGCTGCTCGCGGAACACGATCTCGCCGGTCTCGCTGTTCATGGATTCCACGATGGCAAGGCTCTCCAGCTGGATGCCCTTGCTGCGGATGAGCTCACCGCCCTGCTGGAAGCCCTTTTCCACGGCGATGCCGATGCCTTCCACGGTGGCACCGGCCTCCTGAGCCAGCTCCAGCAGGCCCATCAGGGCACAGCCGTTGGCCAGGAAATCGTCGATGATCAGCACATGATCCTCTGCGGTGAGGAACTTTTTGGACACGATGACATTGTAGATCTTTTTGTGGGTGAAGGACTGGATCTTGGTCTCGTAGTTGTTGTAGTCCAGATTGATGCTCATGGACTTTTTGGCAAACACCACCGGCACGTTGAACTCACTGGCCACAATGGCGGCAATGCCGATGCCGCTGGCCTCGATGGTGAGCACCTTGTTGATGGGCTTGCCCGCAAACAGGCGCTTCCACTCCCGGGCCATCTCGCGGAACAGCGGGACATCCATCTGGTGGTTGATGAAGCTGTCCACCTTGAGCACATTTCCTTCGCGCACAATGCCGTCTGCGCGGATACGATCTTCCAGCATCTTCATAAGCAGTCTTTGTCCTCCAGCCTTTTTCCATTCCGGGGCACAAAGCTGTGCCCGCAACCTGTATGTATTTTACCTAGTATAACGGAAGTGCCTGCCTTTGGCAAGTGGCTTTGTGCCCAAATTTGAAAAAATCCGGGCTGCATCTGCGTGGGCTTTTTCCAAAAGCATGCCTATGGCAAAAAGCACCGAAACTCCGCAAAACTGTCCTGTAATTTTTGGCTTTCGGCGCTCTTGTGCTTTGCTGATTTTTGAGTATACTTGGAAGAAAGACCGGTGCCTGTACGCCGATCGGAGGAGAGGGAGAACGGTTATGAAAACGGGACTTGTACTGGAAGGCGGGGCTATGCGCGGCATGTTCACCGCCGGTGTTCTGGATGTGCTGATGGAGCACGGCATTACGGTGGACGGTGCCATCGGTGTTTCGGCGGGGGCCGTGTTCGGCTGCAACTATAAGTCGCACCAGATCGGGCGCACCATCCGCTACAACACCGAATACTGCAAAGATAAGCGCTACGCCAGCTTTGGCAACCTGCTGCGCACCGGCAACCTGTACAGCGAGCAGTTCTGCTACCACACCGTGCCGGAAAAACTGGATCCGTTTGACGCCAAAACCTTTCGGGAAGATCCCATGGACTTTTTTGTGGTGTGCACCGATGTGCGCACCGGTGACCCCATCTACCACAAGTGCCGCAGCGGCGACGCCGAGGACATCCAGTGGATGCAGGCGTCGGCCTCCATGCCGCTGGCCGCAAAGATCGTGAAGATCGGCCACTACCAGCTGCTGGACGGCGGCGTTGCAGATTCCATCCCGGTGCGCTTCTTTGAGTCCATCGGCTACAAGCGCAACCTCATCGTGCTGACCCAGCCCAAGGACTTTGTGAAAAAGAAAAACAAGATGCTGCCCGCCATCCGGGCGCGCTACCTGCGCTACCCCGCCTTTGTGGAGGCCGTGGCCGACCGCCACGAGCGCTACAACGAGACACTGGAACATGTGGCCATGCTGGAGCAGACCGGCCAGGCCTTTGTCATCCGGCCGCCGATCCCGCTGGAGATCGGCTCCATGGAGCGTGACCCCGCCCAGCTGCGCCGCGTGTACGACACCGGCCGTGCCGTGGCCGAGATCCAAGTGGACAAGATTGCCGCTTTTGTGGAGCAGTCCCGCGCAGCCGAATAAGTTTTGCGGCAGTGCATCATCCAAAAGGCCCCGCACCGGTTCCGAACGGAACGGTGCGGGGCCTTTGGTTTACGCGGATGGTTCAGGCTGTAGGGTTACAGCTGGCTCTTGTACAGCTCCACGATCTCTTCCACGCTGGTGTCACGCGGGTTGCCAGGGCGGCAGGCGTCGGCATAAGCGGACTCGGCCAGGAACCGGATGTCCTCTTCCTTCAGGATGCCGTGCAGGTTTGCGGGGATGCCCACATCGGCGCTCAGCTGCTTGACGGCGGCGATGGTGGCATCGGCTGCCTCGGCGTCGTTCATCTCGTCGATGCCCTTCACGCCCATGGCCTTGCCGACGGCACGGTAGCGCTCACCGGCGACGGTCTTGTTGTATTCCAGGCCCACCGGCAGCAGGATGGCGCAGGCCACGCCGTGAGGGGTATCATACAGGGCGGACAGGCCGTGTGCCATGGAGTGCACGATGCCCAGGCCCACGTTAGAGAAGCCCATACCGGCGATGTACTGGCCCAGAGCCATGCCCTCACGGCCTTCCGGGGTGTTCTGCACGGCACCGCGCAGGCTCTCGCTGATGAGCTTGATGGCTTCCAGATGGAACATGTCGGAGATCGTGCAGTGGCCCTTGGTGATATAACCCTCGATGGCATGGGTCAGTGCGTCCATACCGGTGGCAGCGGTCAGGCCCTTGGGCATGGAGGACATCATATCGGGGTCCACCACGGCGATCTCCGGGATGTCGTTGGTGTCCACGCAGACGAACTTGCGCTTCTTCTCCACATCGGTGATGACGTAGTTGATGGTGACCTCAGCAGCCGTACCGGCAGTGGTGGGCACCGCGATGGTGAACACGGCGTGCTTCTTGGTGGGAGCCACACCCTCCAGAGAGCGGACGTCCGCAAACTCCGGGTTGTTGATGATGATGCCGATGGCCTTGGCCGTGTCCATGGAGGAACCGCCGCCGATGGTCACGATACAGTCTGCTTCGGCAGCCTTGAAAGCGGCTACACCATCCTGCACATTGGCAATGGTGGGGTTGGGCTTGATCTCACTGTACACGCTGTAGGCAAAGTTTGCGGCGTCCAGCAGGTCGGTGACCTTCTTGGTAACGCCAAACTTGATCAGGTCGGGGTCCGAGCAGACGAAGGCCTTTTTGTAGCCGCGGGCGGTGAGCTCCGGCACAATGTTCTCGATGGCACCATGGCCATGGTAGGAAATGGTATTCAGAACGATGCGATCAGCCATAAGTCAAATCCTCCAAACTCATTTGCGCCGCCGGTTCCGGCAACGGTTCTCTGCTTTTCAGCATAGCACATCGTCAAAAAATTTGCAATGCAGAATTGTATGAATTCTCTGTAAATTTTCATCACTATTTCAGTTTTTCTAGGCAGATTGCATCATTTTGAAGGGATCGTGTTATTTTTCATATTCCGTGGTTATAGCCACGGATTTCACCCTACAAAAGGGTATACTATAAAAATAAGCCGTCCACCCCGCTGCCGCAGCGGAATTGGCGGCTCCACTTCCCACACAAGGAGTCCGTTTTATGTTCAACCAGCCCTTCACCCCCTCGCAGGTGCGGCCCATCCGCCCGGCCATGACCGTTTCCCGCCCGGCACAGCTCGGGCAGGAGGTGCCCGTCACCTGGTTTTCGCTGGGCGCAGGCACCTCCATCACCCCGGAGTTCTACGACTGCACCACCCTGTATCTGGGCGGTGAGGGCAGCGGTACCTTTGTTCTGGGCAGCGACGCCCACGACGTCCCCATGCACCCCGGCCAGCTGCTCTGGGTGCCGCCCGGAACGCTGTGCGGCACCTGCACCGACAACGGCCTTATCTATACCGAAATCATCATCAAAAAGGAGAACCTTACTATGAACAGCATCCTCAAAGCAGGCGCAGCCACCGAACTGAAGGACCTGATCTCTTACGAAGAGGGCAGCATCGCCAATCTGGACCTGGCCCACACCGACAACATGAAATTCGTGCTGATGGCCTTTGACGAGGGCACCGGCCTGACCCCGCACCGTGCTCCCGGCAACGCCATCCTGACCGCACTGGAGGGCAAGGCCATCATCGGCTACGAGGGCCAGGACTACGAGCTGACCGCAGGCCAGAGCTTCCGTTTTGACAAGAACGGCCTGCACAGTGTGACCGCACAGGGCAGGTTCAAGATGAGCCTGCTGCTGGTGCTGGAGTAAATTTGTTCTGATTTTCAGAGCTGCTGCGTATTTTTTCGCAGCAGCTCTTCTTTTTTTGCCAAAAGGGCTTGACAAACGGGGCAGATCGTGTATTATTGTATCAAGCACTTAATACAGCAATACAAGGAGACAACAGTATGTCGGAACAGTTTGATTCCAGCCGCCCGATCTATGCACAGCTGGTGGAACGGCTCAAGGCCCGCATCCTGGCAGGCACCTACCCGCCCGGCGGTCACCTGGACTCGGTGCGGGACCTTGCCGCAGCCGCCGGGGTCAATCCCAACACCATGCAGCGGGCCCTGGCCCAGCTGGAAACCGAAGGTCTGGTGCGCACCGAACGCACCTCAGGCCGCTATGTTACGGAGGACACCGAATTGATCGAACAGCTTCGGACCGAAGCCGCCCGGAAACTGGCGGAAGAATTTCTGGTCAAGATGCGCGGCATCGGCTACAGCCCTGCACGCGCGGCTGCCCTGCTGGAGCAGCTGGACACCACCAAGGAGGATGCACAATGAGTGAGATTCTGACCTGTGAAGCACTGACCAAGTGCTACGACAAAGACAAGACCGCGCTGGACGGCGTGGATCTGCATGTGAATTTTGGCCGCATCGTGGGCCTGCTGGGCCCCAACGGCAGCGGCAAGACCACCCTCATCAAGCTGGCCAACGGCCTGCTGCAGCCCACGTCCGGCAGCATCAAGGTAGCCGGCATGGCCCCCGGCCCGGACACCAAGGCCCTTGTTTCCTACCTGCCGGACGCCGACTGGCTGCCCGACTGGATGCAGGTAGAGCAGCTGGTGGGCATGTTCACGGATTTTTACGCCGACTTTGACCCCGCCAAGGCCTTTGAGATGCTGGACACCCTGCACATTGCCCGCACGGCAAAGCTCAGGACCCTCTCCAAGGGCAACAAGGAAAAAGTGCAGCTCATCCTGGCCATGAGCCGCGCGGCCCGGCTTTACCTGCTGGATGAGCCCATCGGCGGCGTGGACCCCGCCGCCCGCGACTACATCCTGCACACCATCATCAGCAACTACAGCAAGGACGCAACGGTCATCCTGTCCACCCACCTCATCGGGGACATCGAGCCGGTACTGGACGAGGCCATCTTCCTGAAGGACGGCCGGGTGTTCGCCCATCGCAGCGTGGAGGAGCTCCGCGAGACTGAGGGCATGAGCGTGGATGCATATTTCCGGGAGGTATTCAAATGCTGAGCAAACTTTTAAAGTATGAGTTCAAGGCCACCTGCCGCATTTACGGCGGACTGTATCTGGCCATTCTGGCTGCTGCTGCACTGCTGGGGGCGTTCTTCCGTTTTCCGGCGCTGGCTTCTGATTTTCCCATCGTCGTCGTCACGACCGTTTACCTGATGCTGTGTGTCGCCATTGCAGTCATCACTGCACTCACCATCATCCAGCGGTTCACCCGCAACCTGCTGGGGCGCGAGGGTTATCTGATGCACACTCTGCCGGTCACCCCGGCGCAGCTCATCCTGTCCAAGCTCATCTCCAGCATGGTGTGGCTGCTGTGCAGCATCCTGGTCATCGCGCTTTCCCTCGGTGTATTCTTCCTGTGCGGGATGCTGAACGTCAACGGCATCTTCTCGGACTGGGCCGGTGCCGTGCGCGACTTCCGGCTGCTGGCAGATATTCTGCAGCGCGTTCTGAATGTCAGCGGATTCATGCTGCTGCTCACGGCCATCGAGTGGCTGGCCACGCTGGTCTGCTCCATCCTGTGCCTGTACACCGCCTGCATGATCGGGCATCAGTTCAAGCAGCATTTTGCGCTGGTGGGCATCGCGGCCTTTGTGGGTCTGAACGTTGTGCAGAACCGCCTTGTGGCTCTGCTGCCCTACACCAACAACACCGTCGGGCTGGATATGGTAGTCATCCTTTCCGGTGACACCTGGCAGGTTACGACCAATCGGTTCTATCTCCGCGCCGTGCTGCTTTCCCTGCTGGCCGATGCGGTGCTGTGCGGTGTCTACTTTGCCGCCACCAACTGGCTGATGAAGAACAAACTGGATCTGGATTGATTTCTCTATCACAAAAGGGTCTGCTGCCGTTTCCGGCAGCAGACCCTTTTGTGATTAGGACAGATTCAGCACGCGTCGTACTGCTTTTGCAGGTATTGCAGGCACTGGACCGAATTCTCCGGCGTGGTGTTTTCCAGTGTGGCGAACACCCAGGGCTTTTCCTGCTTGGCAAAGCGCAGGATGGTGCGGTAATCGCCCATGCCGCCCTGCCCGGCACCGGTGGCCGCCAGCTGCCCGCCGGCGTCCTTGCGCAAAAAATCCTTGAAGTGGATCATGGCCACATCCTTGCCCAACAGCTCGATGGCCTCGGCGAACACGTCCTCGCGGGCGTCCACGTTTTCCATATTCAGCAGGTTCACCGGGTCCAGCAGGATCTGCAGGTTGGGGCTGCCGATCTCGTCCAGCACGGTGCGGGCACGCTTGGCATCGTACACGATGTGCTTGACCACCGGCTCGATGGCAATGGTCACACCGTACTGCTCAGCGCAGCGCACCACCGGCTTGAAGTTCCTGATAAAGGTGGCAAGGGCCGCGTCGCTGCGGCACTCCGGGCAGAACTTGTACTCCGCGTTAGGCGCGCCCGTCTCGGTGCCCACCATACCGCAGCCCAGCAGGCTGGCAAAGCGGATATGGGCGTAGTATTTTTCCTGAATGGCGTGCAGAGCGTCCTCGTCCGGGTGGGCCAGGTTGAGGTAGTTGCCCAGCACGGCAATGTCAATGCCGTGCTGGGCAAACAGGCGGCGCAGATAGGCGGCGTAACCGGGGGTGAGGGCGCTCGGCGTGTTGGGCACCTCCTTGAGGGATTTGCTCAGGGCCAGGTGAGCGCAGGTAAAACCCCGCTGGCGTACCAGCGGGAGCACCTGCTCCAGGGGCAGCTTTTCGGCGTCGTGCAGACGCAGGCCAAATTGGATCATAGAAAACTCCTCCTCGCATTGCTTCTGGCCCGATGATAGCATATCCGGGCGCAAAACACAACAGCAAACTGCAGCCATCAGCGGCGCAGATACCGCCCGGTGATGCTGGCCGGGTCGTTACAGATCTGCTCCGGGGTGCCGCAGGCCACGATCCGCCCGCCGGCATCTCCGCCGCCGGGGCCCATGTCGATGATGTAGTCCGCATTGCGGATGACGTCCAGATCATGCTCAATGACCACCACAGTCGCACCATTGTCCAGCAGGGCCTGGAACACCCCCAGAAGCACCTGCACATCCAGCGGGTGCAGGCCGATGGACGGCTCGTCGAACACGAACACGGAATCGGTCTGGGTCCGGCCGATCTCGCTGGCCAGCTTCAGACGCTGGGCTTCGCCGCCGGAAAGGCTGGGCGTTTCCTCGCCCAGAGTCAGGTAGCCCAGGCCCAGCTGCTGCAGGACCTTCAGTTTCTGGCAGACCGTTTTCATGTTCCGGCAAAAATCGATGGCCGTGTTCACGTCCATGTCCATCAGCTCCGGCAGCGAGGCCGTCTGCCCCGCCGGGCCGGTCAGTTTTACCAGTCCGGCCGCCCGGGCATAGCGGGAACCACGGCAGTCCGGGCAGGGGATGTTCACATCCGGCAGGAACTGCACGTCCAGGCTCACCTCGCCGGTGCCGTCGCAGCCGGGACAACGCAGGGACCCGGTGTTGTAGGAAAAATCTCCGGCTTTGTAGCCGTGTGCCTTTGCGTCCGGCGACCGCGCAAAGAGCCTGCGCAGGTCATCGTGGACGCCTGCGTAGGTGGCAACGGTGGAGCGGACGTTGATCCCGATGGGGGTCGCATCAATGAGCTTGACGTGGGCGATGCCCTCTGCGTCAAGGGCGCGGACATGCGGCGGCAGTGTCTTGCCGTCGATGCGGGCTTCCAGTGCCGGAACAAGGCTCTCCAGCACCAACGTGGTCTTGCCGGAACCGGACACGCCGGTCACGACGGTCAGCCGCCCCTTGGGCAGGTCTACTTCCAGCGGCTTCACCGTGTGGAGCTGCGCGGTGGAAAGATGGAGTGTTCCCTGTGCAAACAGGGCGTCCGCCAATGCGCGCTTTCGCCGCAGGGTGTCCGCCTTTCCGGAGAGGAAGGGCCCGATCTGGGACGCCGGGTCCGCCTCGATGGCCGGGATGGTGCCCTGTGCGATCACATGGCCGCCCTTTGCTCCGGCTTCCGGCCCCATTTCCACGATCCAGTCTGCTTCCTTTAAAATCTGCGTGTCGTGATCCACCAGGATCACCGAATTGCCGTCCGCGATCAGGTCGTGCATCACGCCGGTCAGGCCCACGATGTTGGAGGGATGCAGGCCGATGCTGGGTTCGTCCAGCACATAGAGCACCCCGGTGGTGCGGTTGCGCACGGCGCGGGCCAGCTGCATGCGCTGGCGCTCTCCGGTGGAAAGGGTCGAGGCCGCACGGTCCAGCGTGAGGTAGCCCAGCCCCAGGTCCATCAGCCGTTTTGCCGGGCCGGTGAAGGATTCCACAATGTTTTCCGCCATCGGGCGCATCTCTGCGGGCAGGCTGTCCGGCACGCCCTGCACCCAGCCGACCAGCTCCGAAAGGGGCATCCGGCAGGCCTCATCCAGCGAGAGGCCCCGCAGCTTGGGGGCGCGGGCCGCTGCCGAAAGGCGGGTGCCGTGGCACGCAGGGCAAATGTCCTCTTTCAGGAACTTTTCTACCCGCTTCATGCCTTTTTCGTCCTTGACCTTGGCCAGCGCGTTTTCCACGGTGTAGGTCGCATTGAAATAGGTAAAGTCCAGCTCCCCTGCCTGATTGGAATTCTTGTTGTGATAGAAAATGTGCTTTTTCTCCGCCGGACCGTGGAACACGATCTCCTTTTCCTGCGCGGTCAGGTCCCGGAAGGGCACATTGGTGCGCACGCCCATCTCCCGGCAGATGTCGGTCATCAGCGACCACATCAGGCTGTTCCACGGGGCCACGGCACCCTCGTCGATGGTCAGGGAATCATCCGGCACCAGCGTGTCCGGGTCCACCGTGCGCACCGTGCCGATGCCGCCGCACTGCGGGCAGGCCCCCTGCGAGTTGAAGGCCAGCTCTTCGGCCGACGGGGCCAGAAACTGCGCCCCGCATTCCGGGCAGAGCAGCTCTTTCCCGGCCGCCACCCGCAGCGACGGGGCCAGATAATGCCCATTGGGGCAGCGGTGGCTGGCCAGACGGGAGTACATGAGCCGCAGGCTGTTGAGCAGCTCGGTCCCGGTGCCAAAGGTGCTGCGGATGCCCGGGACGCTGGGCCGCTGGTGCAGGGCCAGCGCAGCCGGAACGTACAGCACCTCGTCCACGCCCGCCCGGGCGGCCTGCGTCATCCGGCGGCGGGTGTAGGTGGACAGGGCATCCAGGTAGCGCCGGGAGCCCTCCGCATACAGCACGCCCAGTGCCAGCGAGGATTTGCCGGAGCCGGACACGCCCGCAATGCCCACGATCTGGTGCAGTGGGATGTCCACATCAATGTTCTTGAGGTTGTGGACATGGGCATTGCGGATCTGCACCGCCTGCGGAATGTGATGTTCTTCCATGGGTTTTCTTCCTTTCATGCTGTCCGCTTTTTTCTGATTATACCGCGCACAGACGCAGTGCGTCCAGCACAAAAAATCCGCCGTTCCTTTGGAGAAACAGCGGATCTTTCATCATATTCTTACGGTCTGCCTGACGGGGTCCCCATCAGATCACTGCTGGGCCTGCTCTGCGCGCTTGGCTTCCAGAGCCAGGATGGCGTCGCGGCGGCTCAGATTGATGCGGCCCTGCTGGTCGATGTCGGTCACCTTGACCACGATGGCGTCGCCCACGGCGACCACATCCTCCACGCGCTCCACACGCTTGGTGTCCAGCTTGGAGATGTGCACCAGGCCTTCCTTGCCGGGGGCGATCTCAACAAACGCACCAAAGTTCATCAGACGGGTGACCTTGCCCTTGTAGATGGCACCGATCTCGGGGTCCTCCACAATGGTCTTGATGGTAAAGATGGCGCGCTTTGCGTCCTCCTGATCCACGGCGGAGACGAACACATGGCCGTCTTCCTGCACGTCGATCTTGCAGTTGCAGGTGGCGCAGATGTCCTGGATGACCTTGCCGCCCTTGCCGATCACGTCCTTGATCTTATCGGTGGGGATCATCATGCTGAACATCTTGGGAGCGTAGCGGCTCAGCTCGTGGCGCGGCTCGGCGATGACGGGCTTGATGATCTCGTCCAGGATATACAGGCGGCCCTTGCGGCACTTCTCGAAGGCCTCGGCAATGATGTCGTAGGTCAGGCCGTCGATCTTGATATCCATCTGGATGGCGGTGATGCCCTTGCGGGTACCGCCCACCTTGAAGTCCATATCGCCGTGGAAGTCCTCCACGCCCTGAATGTCCAGCATGGTCATCCAGCGGTCACCCTCGGTGATCAGGCCGCAGGAAATGCCGGCCACAGGGGCCTTGATGGGCACACCGGCATCCATCAGAGCCAGCGTAGAGCCGCAGATGGAAGCCTGCGAGGTGGAGCCATTGGAGCTCAGCACCTCCGACACGCAGCGGATGGTGTAGGGGAACTCCTCCAGAGAGGGCAGCACGGGCACCAGAGCACGCTCGGCCAGAGCGCCGTGGCCGATCTCGCGGCGGCCGGGGCTGCGGGGTGCGCGGGCCTCGCCCACCGAGTACGGCGGGAAGTTGTAGTGGTGGATATAGCGCTTGGTCTGCTCGTCGGTCAGGTCATCCATGAGCTGGTTGTCCTTGGTGCCGCCCAGAGTGCAGGTGGTCAGCACCTGGGTCTGGCCGCGGGTGAACATACCGGAACCGTGCACGCGGGGCAGAATGCCCACTTCGGCAGCCAGCGGGCGGATCTCGTTGATGCCGCGGCCGTCCACACGCTTGCCCTCGTCCAGCAGCCAGCGGCGCACCACGAACTTCTGCATCTTGTAGCTCACCAGATCCAGGTCCGCAGCAGACAGGTCGGGGTACTCCTCTGCGATCTTGTCCAGAATGGGCAGCAGAGCAGCGTCACGCACGTTCTTGTCGTCGGTGTCCATCGCGGCCTTGAAGTCGTCCAGATACTTGTTCTGGATGGCATGGAACATGTCCATGTCCAGGCCCACGACCTGGAAGTCGATCTTCTTCTTGCCGCGCTCGGCCACGATGCGGTTGATGAACTCGATGATCTTCTTGATCTCCACATGCGCTGCCTTGATGGCATTCAGCATGGTGTCCTCGTCCACCTCGTTGGCACCGGCCTCGATCATCACGATCTTGTCCATGGTAGCGGCTACGGTCAGGGCCAGGTCGCTCACCTTGCGCTGCTCCTGGGTGGGGTTCAGCACGATCTGGCCGTCCACCAGACCTACCTGCACGCCGCCGATGGGGCCGTTCCAGGGGATGTCCGACACAGCCGTCACCAGGGATGCGCCGATCATGCCGGCGATCTCCGGGCTGCAGTCCGGGTCCAGGCTCATGACGGTCATGGTGATGCACACGTCATTGCGCATTTCCTTGGGGAACAGCGGGCGCATGGGGCGGTCCACCACGCGGCTGGTCAGGATGGCGCGCTCACCGGGGCGGCCCTCACGGCGCATGAAGCTGCCGGGGATGCGGCCGGCGGCATAGAGCTTCTCCTCGTATTCCACGTTCAGCGGGAAGAAGTCAACGCCTTCGCGGGGCTTGGGGCTCATGACGACATTGCACATCACGCAGGTCTCGCCGTAGCGGATCAGCGCGCTGGCATTGGACAGACCGCACATCTTGCCCATTTCAACCTTGAACGGGCGGCCTGCCAGCATGGTTTCGTAGACCTTGTAGTTTTCAAAGGTCTCTTTGCGGGAACCAAATTCAATTGCCATTGTTTTTGCCTCCTTGTTTTTCGGACTTGTTTTCCTATCCAAAAGGCGGTGACACGCGCATCATAGCAATAAATCCAGCGTCCGTACCCGCTGCAGGCACAGGCGTTCGATTTACTGCTGCAATACGCAGCCGCTGCCAGTTGTATACAAAAGCAGAGGGCAGGCACCATTGCGGTACCTGCCCTCTGTTTAAATTACTTACGCAGACCCAGAGTTGCGATCAGAGCACGGTAACGCTCGATGTCCTTCTTCTGGAGATAAGCCAGCAGATTGCGGCGACGGCCGACCATCTTCATCAGGCCGCGGCGGCTGTGGTGATCGTTGGGGTTCTTCTTCAGGTGCTCGTTCAGCTCGTTGATGTGAGCGGTCAGCAGAGCGACCTGGACTTCGGGAGAGCCAGTGTCCTTCTCGGTCAGAGCGACTTTGGCCATAACTTCCTGCTTGTTCATAGTACTATACCTCTTTATAAAATTTTATGTGCCAATGGAACAGCGGCGGGAAACGGTTTTCCCGGTATGCGGGCATACTCCCAGCCCCGTACCACGGTAACAGGTACAGTATACCAGATTACAGGGCAGATTGCAAGGATTTTTTTGCCTGCTGCCCTCATTTTTGGGTGTACGCTCCCCAGTACAGCTGCACCTCCGGCAGCTTCTTTTTCCGCAGCAGGAACGCAACGGGCAGCAGGTATACCACCACGGTCAGCAGCATGGAGGCGTCGTAGCCGCTCACGCTCTCGGAGAGGGTCGTGGTGCCGTACAGCCCGCCGATGAGCATGGAGGCAATGTCCATGGCCCCGTGCAGGAATACTGTGACCCAGAGGTTGCCGGTGCGGAAGTAGATGGCCGCAAACAGCGTTCCCAGCGACGCCGAGAACGCGCACTGCATCAGCACGCCGAAGGGTGCCGAGCTGGACAGGTTGGTCAGGTGGGCCGCGCCGAACAGCACGCCGGACAGCAGGCAGGCTTTCCAGACGCCGGCCCGGCTGGTGCCGAAGTGTTCCAGCAGCGTTTCGGCAATGACGCCCCGGAACAGGAATTCTTCCGCCACGCCCACCATTGCCATGCAGGCCAGAAAGCTCAGGATGCGCCCCGCCGGGAGCAGCGGCGTGTCCGGCCGCTCAAAGATCAGTGCGCTGTATATGCTGTAGCAGATGAATGCCAGCGGGTACATCCCCACCAGCAGACCGTTCCAAAAGCCGCTGCCGCGGCGGCCCAGCAGTCCCTGCCGCCCGGTGCGGCGCAGCAGCAGCCAGGCCGCCCCTGCCCCCACCAGCTCCTGTACAAGGCTGAGAAGGTATTCATCCAGACCGGAAAAATCCGCCCCGGCCGCCACCAGCGCGACGGTCAGCACCAGACTGGACAAAAACAGGGAGCCGAGGAACAGTACCTCGGCAAGGATACAATACAAAATGGGGTGAGCTGCGCGCAGACGTTTGAGCATGAAAGCGCCTCCTGTGTAATTTGATGGTTTCATTTTACCACATTCTGACCAAAAGCAACAGGGGCCTTTTGGTCAAGGGGCAGCCACACCGTTGCCTTTGCACCGTTTGGCACATTCTGCCCGAACGCCACCCTGCCGCCATGCGCGGCGGCGATCTGCTCCACCACATGAAGCCCCAGAATGTGCGGAGTCTGCTCGTTCTGCGGCGTGCCTTGCAGTGCCGCCAGAACGGCAGGCGGATAGCCTGTGCCATTGTCCGCGACGGTCAGGCAGAAGCGATTTCCGGCAACATCCGTCTGCACCTCGATCTCTACGGGTGCCGAATTATGCCGGATGCTGTTGCCCAGCAGGTTTTCCAGCAATCGTTCCAGCAGGGCGCGGTCCACGCAGAGTTTCGCCTGCTCTGCGGCAGCGGTCTGCTGCAGCGACACCTCGCAGGTCTCCGCCTGCGGACTTTCGCAGAACTGCGCCACCAGCTCCCGGAACAGCGGCCCCGCCGCAAATTCCTGCTTACGCAGGGGCTGTGTTCCATATTCCAGCTTGCTGGTCAGGTTCAGGTCCTCGATCAGGGTGCGGAGTTTTTCGCTCTGGGTGCGGATGCCGCCGGCCTTTTGCCGGGCAGTTTCCGGCAGGACGGCGTCCCGCTCCAGCTGCTCCGCCCAGCCCAGGATCAGCGCCAGCGGGGTGCGCACATCGTGGCTGACCCCGGCGATCCACTGGGTGCGGGCATCGTCCCGCCGGGCCAGAAGTTCGTTCCGCGTTTGCAGCTGCGCACTGGTCCGGTTCAGCTTTTCAGCCAGCTCCCCGGCAAAGCCCTCCGCAGGCAGCTGTACGGTCTGCCCCTCGGCCAGCGCATCCAGCCCGGAAGCCACCGTTTCCAGCCGCTTGGCCCCCTGCCAGCTGAGCAGAAAACAGCAGATCGCTGCCAGCAGCAACAGCAGTCCAAACCCCAGCGGAATGGTTTTGGCAAGGTTCAGGATGTACTCCGGCGAGGTGTAAATGCTGTATTTCCACAAACTCCCTCTGGCAAGCCCGATGACGAACAGGCCATAGTCCTCTGCCCAGCAGAACACCGGATAATCGTCCAGATACCAGCGGGCAAACCCTGCCACTTCCCCGGTGGTATAGGCGTGGTTCAGCGCGTCCGGCAAAGCGTAACTCCACCGGATATTTCCGGTGTCGTCCAGCACCATGGCCCATGCATAGCCGTCCATCCATTCTTCCGGGGTGTGCGCTGCGCCAAGGGCAAGCCCCGCCGGAGTTTCCACCATGGCATCCGCAATTTCGCTGGACGCATAGGTCCTCTGCGGCAAATGGGTCGTTTCCTGCCAGCCCAGAAACACCAGCAGCCCAAGGCCCAGAAACACCAGCAGCAGAACGATGCCCACCGCCGCCAGAACATACCGCCGGATGAGCCGCATAAAGGTTTTCATCGTGCATCCTCCTTTGCCAGCTTGTACCCGATGCCCCTCACCGTCTGCAGAAAGCGCGGCCTGCCCGGCTCCGGTTCCAGCTTTTCCCGCAGATGCCGGATATGAACACCCAGACTGTTTTCATACCCATAATAATCCGCGCCCCACACCGCTTCGCACAGCGCATCGTAGGTCACGATATGCCCGCGGTTTTCGGCCAGCTTGCGCAAAAGCGTCCGCTCGGTCGCTGTCAGGGCAAGGGTGATTCCGTCCGGCAGGGTCACAAGGGCATCGTGCAGGTCCACGCTCCGGTCGCCCAGCTGCAAGATTGCTGCTTTTGTCCGGGAAAGCTCGGTCCGGTAAGCACGCTGCAAAAGGTGCTGCACCCGCAAAAGCAGTTCCTGCATCAGAAATGGCTTGGTCAGGTAATCGTCTGCGCCCAGTCCCAGCCCGAACAAGCGGTCGGCATCGGCGTCCCGTGCAGAGAGGAACAGGGTCGGCACATCGGCTTTTGCCCGCAGGGTACGAAACAGCGAAAACGCGTCCCCGTCCGGGAGGTTGATGTCCAGGATCATCAGTTCCGGCATCTCGGCTGCAAAGGCGGTCTGTGCGGCGGCACAGTTCTGCACAGTGCGGATGTTCTGATAGCCTGCCCCACGCAGCTGCTCTTCGAGCAGCCGCAGCAGATCGGTGTTGTCATCTACAAGTAAAATGTGTGCCTGTTGGATCGTGTTCATCGCGGTGTTCCTCCGGTCATTTTCTGTTCCCACTATAACACGTTCTGGCCGGAAATGTCCGAATTTTGCGAAAATTTAAGCGCAGATTAAGACAGGCTTCGGCGGAGCTTAAGCCCGCCGAGGTAAACTGTGGGTGTTCCAAGCGAACGAGAAAGGAGCATCCTCTATGAAACCTGTCATTGAAACACACGACCTGTGCAAAAGCTACAACGGCCGCACCGTGGTCGATCATCTGAACCTGACCGTCCCGCAAGGGTGCGTCTACGGCTTTTTAGGCCCGAACGGTGCGGGCAAATCCACCAGCATGAAGATGCTGCTGGGGCTGGTGCACCCCACCGGCGGCAGCGTGGAACTGCTGGGCCATACCATGAATGAAACAAACCGCATCCCCCTGCTGCGGCAGACCGGAAGCCTGATCGAATCCCCCTCCGGCTATCTGCATCTGACGGCCCGGGAAAATCTGGCCATCGTGGCCGACCTGAAAGGCGTTGCCCACAAGGACATTGACCGGGTGCTGGAGATCGTCCACCTGACTGCCGATGCCAACCGGAAAGTGGGGCAGTATTCGTTGGGCATGAAGCAGCGGCTCGGCATTGCCATGGCTCTGCTGGGCAGCCCCAAACTGCTGATTTTAGATGAACCCACCAACGGTCTGGACCCGGCCGGCATTCAGGAAATGCGCAGCCTGATCTCCTCCATGCCGGAAACCACCGGGGCAACCGTGCTGATCTCCAGCCACCTATTGGGCGAGATCGAGCAGATGGTCACGCAGGTGGGCATCCTGAACCACGGAAAGATGCTGTTTGAGGGCTCTTTGCAGGCCTTGCAGAAGCACAGCCGCGGCGGGATCCTGCTGCGGGTGCTGGATGTTCCCAAAAGCATTGCGGTGCTGAACCGACAGGGCATCCGGGCGGTGACACAGGCACAGCACCCGGATGTGCTGGAACTGCCCGCCCTGCCGGACGAAGCACTGGCGGCACTGGTGAGCACGCTGGCCGAAAACGGTGTCGGTGTGGTCGGGCTGACCGCCCAGACAAAGAATCTGGAAGAGATCTTCCTCAGCCTGACCCAGAACAACGGGGAGGTGGCCTGAGATGCTGCGTTCCTTTCATGCTGAACTTCAGAAGGCGCACCGGCGGCACGATCTGCTGCTCTGCCTGCTGGTGCCCCTCATCATGATCTTATGGGTGGGCGGGCTTGCTCCCTCTGACCCCGAAGAACTGGCCAACGGTTATAGTGCCCTGCTTTACAGCCTGCCCGTCATCGAGGCCATTCTGATGCCGGTGCTGATGGCCGTGCTTGCCAGCCGCCTGTGGGAGATCGAGGTCAAAGGCAGTATGCCAAAGCTCCTCTACACCCTGCAGGAGCGCCGCAGCCTGTTTGCGGGCAAAGCCGCCTTTGGCCTGCTGGAAATTCTGCTGGTGACTCTGCTGGAAATGGGAGCCGCCGTCCTGCTGGGCATCGTGCACGGCTACACGGAAGCCTTTCCCACTGGGCAGCTGGTCTATCTGTTCGTTTGCACACTGGCGGTGGATGCAATGCTCTTCTTTGGCGAATTTCTGCTGATGCTGTGGGTGGGCAATCCCCTGCCGGCGCTCTGCGTGGGCATCGTAGGGGCACTGGTGGGGCTGTTCTCTGCTTTTATGCCGCCGCTTGCCAGTTATTTTGTGCCCTTTGGGTATTACATCCCGCTGAGCGCCTACGAAGTGGCGAACTGGAACAAGGCCACCCACACCGTCACCTACGGCACCCGCTCCTTCAACTGGGGGCTGCTGGCCTTTACCCTTGCGCTGGGCGCAGTGCTGTTTGCCCTTGCGTGGCGCAAGGTACAGGACGAGGAGGTATAAAACCATGCTGAAACGCTGTATTCTTGCGGAAAACCGCAAACTCCACGCATCCCCCATCTGGGCAATGTTCTTTGTGCTGCCCATTCTTTCCGCCACCTACGGCACCTTCAATTATCTGCAAAATCTTGAGATCCTCACCGACGGCTGGTATAGCCTGTGGACCCAGCACACCCTGTTTTATTCCATGCTCTTCTTCCCTGCCATGGTCGCCGCCTATGCCGCCTACCTGTGGCGGCTGGAACATCTGGGGCACAACTGGAACCTCATCATGGCAAGCCCCGTGCGCCCGATGGACCTGTTTGCCGCAAAGTTTGTGGTGGTGACAAAGCTGGCACTGCTGACCCACGGTTTTGTGTTTGCGCTGTTCGTGTTCTGCGGCAAGGTATTTGCCCATCTGCCCGGGCTGCCGCCGGTCACCTTACCTCTGTTTTTACTGCGGGGACTGCTGGGTGCGTTGGCCGTCATTGCCGCACAGCTGGTGCTGGCCATGATCATCCGCAGTTTTGCCGTGCCCATCTTCCTGGGGCTTCTGGGCGGCATCCTTGGCATTTTTGCCGGGTCCAAAGGCTTTTCCCTGCTCTGGCCCTACGCCCTGATGCAGGCGGGCATGAACGCCAACAAAAGCGAGGACGCGCTGGCCGGAAGCTATGGAATGTTCTTTCTCAGCTGTGCGTTCTGGCTGGCAGCGATGTTTTTGCTGGCATGGGGCCTGCTGCGGAAACGGGATGTAAAAGCGTGACGTTGTTCCTGTAAAAAGAAGCGTTCCGCCCCAATAAAAAATCTCCTGTTCAGAAAATCAAGACCCCGCGTTTTCACGCGGGTCTTGATTTTAAAGTCTTTTAGGATGCACCCATCCTCGATTCGGATGATCTGCTGCGCTTTCTTCGCGATCTCCGGGTTGTGGGTGACAACGATCAAGGTCTGTCCGAATTCTGCTGCACATTCTGTCAGGAGCTTCATAGTGTCCTCACCCGTTCTGGTGTCCAGATTTCCGGTCGGTTCGTCCGCAAAGACAATGCGCGGTTTCCCGATCAGTGCGCGGGCGATTGCCACACGCTGCTGTTGTCCACCCGAAATCTGAGAAGGACGAGCATCGAGTTTCTCTGCGATTCCAAGAATTTCCGTCAGTTTACGGAGCATCTGCTCGTCCGGTGTCCGATGGTCGAGATAAAATGGAATCAGAATGTTGTCCCGCACCGTATACTCCGGGAACAGCCGGAAGTCCTGAAAAATAAAGCCAATTTTTTGCCGCCGCACCTGTGCAAGCTGCTCTGCATTCATTGCATAGATGTCCTGCCCATCCAGCAGAACGTTTCCGGTCGTGGGCGGCAGCAGTCCTCCCAGGATCTTCAGAAGAGTGGATTTCCCGCTGCCGCTGGAACCAATGATGGACGCAAATTCCCCCTTCCAGATCGTCAGATCGCTGGCTTTCAATGCCTGAACAGCACT
>ENA-OQNA01000158-OQNA01000158.1-human-gut-metagenome-genome-assembly--contig:-NODE-158-length-21912-cov-7.552031_pt1 | contig 21912 bp, 20 predicted proteins | sample MGYA00242625_ERZ504872 | MGnify/ENA primary metagenome ERZ504872 (study PRJEB26092, sample SAMD00036425) | human gut metagenome | host: Homo sapiens | study: EMG produced TPA metagenomics assembly of...
TATATGTTTGAGCTTGCCTCCGGCACCGAGAATATCCGCATCCCCAAATTTTTGCTGCAAACCGTGGTGGAAAATATCTTCAAGCACGGGTTCAGCCCGGAGCAGTTCCTGAGCATCTTTTTGGAATCAGCACTGGAAGAACAAAACGGCGTGCGCGGCCTGCGCATGACGGTGGAGGATAACGGCTGCGGATTTTCCCCAGAAATGCTGGCCAGCTTCCCTGTGAAAGAAAACAACGGCCATGTGGGGTTAAGCAACCTCTACCACACCTTGCAGCTGATTTATGGCCCCGCCGCCAGCCTGCACATCAGCAACGCCGAACCGAATGGTGCTCGCGTTACCATCTTTTTGCCAGAGGAGGAAAACCATGACACATCCTAGTCGTGGATGATGACATCCCACTGTTGAGGTCATCCGCACTTCCCTGCACTGGGATCTGCTGGGCATTGACCGTGTAGAAACCGCTTATGATTATACCGAAGCCCAAAATAAGATCTGCGCCAGCCAGCCGGATATCATCCTGTGTGATATCGAGATGCCCCGCGGCAGTGGTCTGGACCTGCTGCGCTGGCTGCGGGAAGAAAAACGTGACTGCGAGTTTGTGTTCCTGACCTGCCATGCCAATTTTGACTATGCCAAAACCGCGCTGCAATACGGTGCTGCCGATTACATCACTAAGCCATTCAACATTGCCCAAACTGAAGCAACGTTAAGTAAAGTTGCTTCCCAGGTGCGCTACCACCAGGAGCTTTTGCAAAAAAGCCGTGCCGGCCAGCAGTGGGAGGAAGCCCACAGCCTGGCCCAGGCATCCTTCCTGCACGGATTGTTCATGGATGGAACCCTGATGACCGAAATTGAACTAAACAAGCGCTTCCAGGACCTGGGCCTTGCGGTGGATGCCCTCCAGCCCATCCACATGGTACTGGTCACCGCTCCTCAACCTGCTGACGATACCAGCTGGAAACCGGAACTGTTCGGCTATGCGTTCCGTAACCTTGCCACGGAACTTCTGTGTGAGAATGCCCCCGCCCATGTATTCCACTTTCTGCGGCAGGATATGCACTTCTGCCTGGCCTGGCTGGACGGCAGCCTGACGCCGGATATTGTAGCCCAGCGCTGCCGCACCCTGATCGAGCTTGGCGGCAGCTGCCTGCGGTGCGAAGTAACCTGCTATGTGACCCACAGCGTTTCCTGGCACACCGCAGCCGCCCAGCGCGAAGCCATGGAGCAGCGCGACCGCCAGAACATTACCCGCCGCGGCGAATTGATTTTGGAAACTGACCAGCTCGGTCCCCACAACGCAGCGCAGTATTCTTTGGATGTTGCCAAACTGGAACAGCTGTTCGCTCAGGGCAGCGTACCCGCCATTACCAACCTGATTCGTAAGGATCTTTCCACCCTTGCAGAGGAGAAAATGCTTTCTCCCGCGCTGATGCAGCAGATTCACCAGGATTTCCAACAGGTTTTGTACAGCGTGCTCAGCGCCAACGAGATACAAGCACATGAACTGTTCCGCGATGATGCCTGTGTACGGTTAAACCAAACCGCAGAAAGCTCCATTATGAACATGATCAAATGGGTCAGCGTTGCCGCCGACCGTGCAGTGCGTACCATCCGGGAAACACACCAGGTCAACAGCATTGCGGGCAAGATCCGCCAATACTGCCAGGAACACTTTGCTGAAAAGATTTCCAACCGCGAAATTGCTGATGCCGTTTACCTGACGCCGGATTACGCCAACCGCGTATTCAAAGACGCTTATGGTCTGTCTATCAAGGACTACTTGACCGACCTGCGAATGCAGAAAGCTCAGCTGCTGCTGCGTGATGAAGCTAACACCATCAGCGAAGTAGCTGCCCAGGTGGGCTTTGATAATTTTTCGTACTTTTCCACCCAGTTCAAAAAATATACCGGTCTGACCCCCAATGAGTGGAAGCGCCAAAACGGGTAAATTATCGAAACATTCGCTCTATAAAGCAATAAAATAGCAAGCGCATCATCGCTGGTTTTTCTCTTCTCAGGGGATCCATGTGCAACATAAAGCGCTTGCTATTTTCATTTTACTTTTTTTCCGTTAACTCTTTCAACAATGCCCGGCACCCAATGTTGACATCCTGCCAGGTGGCTTCAAAATCACCGGTATACCACGGGTCAGCCACATCGCCGCTTTGCCCGGCGTGCGCCAGCAGCAGCGAGCACTTTCCTTCCGGGTCGCCGCCGCAAATGCGGGCCATGTTGCTCAGGTTCATCCGGTCCATTCCGATCAGGTAACCAAACTCCTCATAATCCTTGCGGGTCATCTGCCGGGCCGCATGTCCATCGCAGCGGATGCCATGCTCCGCCAGTTTGCGTCGGACCGGTGGATACACCGGGTTGCCCAGTTCTTCCCGGCTGGTTGCTGCGGAAGCAATCACGAACTCATCTTCCCGCCCCGACTGTCGCACCAAGTCTTTCATCACATACTCTGCCATCGGGCTACGGCAGATATTGCCGTGGCATACGAATAATATTTTTGTCATCCCGTCATATCCTTTCAAACATCTCGAAGCCGCAATATTACTGTAATCCGTTATTTTATTGGCAATACCGCATAATTCTAAGTGCCGATACGGCGAGCGAGGTGCGGCAGATGCTAAGCCAAAAGCGCAGATAATACTGGATGTCTTATCGAGCATTTTGGCAACGCAGATGCCGTGCCGCAGCTGCCGGAGCGGTGCTTAAGCCGCAAGGCGGGAATTGTGCGGTGTTGCCTATTTTTCTTTTCAATCTTGTCCCCAAATTACGCATTTCCCCATAAATTTCCACTCAAGTTACTGGCAAATGGTGTAATATGTAATACATGGTATAGCAGCTGCAGCAAACCTCCTCCTGTTTATCCCGGCATTCTTCTTGCCCCGCCCGCCGCCAAAAGCTGCCTACAGGATACCACACGCAGCGCTAAATCACAACCAGATTCCCTGCACCGCCCCGTTTTCTGCAAAATTCTCTTGCAAGGTTTCGCACCGCCAACTATAATGTATTTATATATTATAAGTAAAGACGCATGGCACAGCCGTTTTCCGGGCTTGCCGGGTGCTTTGGATTCCAAACAGAAAGGGGGCCGCCCGATGCCTCGCATTGCCGTGGTGGATGACCAGCCGGATATGCGGCAGCAGCTGTGCAGCATGATTGACCAATACAGCCGCGAGAACAACTGTATGCTGGAAGTTACCGCTTTTTCGGACGGTGCCCAGGTCATAACCAACTATTGCAAGGGGTTCGACATCATCTTTCTGGATATTGAAATGCCGGAGCTTGGCGGCATGGACGCTGCCGAGCGCATTCGCACGGTGGATCCAGATGTGGTGCTGGTGTTCGTTACCAACATGGCGCAGTACGCTATTCGCGGGTATGAGGTCGACGCCCTGGATTTTGTGCTTAAACCGGTCAATTATTACCAGTTCAGCACCAAGCTGGCCCGCGCTTTGCAGCGGGTGCAGCGCCGCAAAGGCGGGCAGATTGCATTACAGACCGCTGGGGGCGTGCAGCTGCTGAACACCGAGGACATCTACTGGCTGGAAACGCGGGACCGTATGCTGCATTACCATACCTCCACCGGGGTATGGTCCGTGCGTTCCAGCCTGCAAAATGCTGAAAAGCAGCTGGCCACCTACCACTTTGCCAAATGCAACCAGTGTTACCTTGTCAATCTGCGGTATGTGCGGGCGGTCCAGAACGATATGGTCCAGGTTGGGGAGGACCGGCTGGAGATCAGCCGCCGCCAGCGGGCTGCCTTCCTGGCTGCGGTCGCCGCCTATGTTGGGGGTGCCATGTAATGCTGCCAAATCTCCAACAATTTCTTTCTCTTCTTGTCTGTGGGATACAGCTTTGGGGCGCAGCACTGACCTACTGGCTCCCGCTCCGGCACTCGCCGCACTTTTGGCAGCGGGCGCTGCTTTGCGTGATTCCCTCCATTCCCCTTTCCACATTTTTATTATGGGCGGATCACACGCCTTCCTCGCTGTTCCTGCGGGCGGGGGCGTATATTCTGTTTTGTATGTGGATGATTTTCGCTTCCCACAGTTGCACCCAGTTGGACTGGTCCGGCGCCAATTATTGCGCCATCTGGGGAATTTTGAGTGCCCTGACGACATTTGAGTTATGGCAGCTTCTTGTCTGGTGCCTGGCACAGGTAAACATATTCCTGCCATTGGATCAGCCCTCTGCTTTGCTGCTGCAACTGCTGTTTTTTGCCGCTGCGTACTGCCTGCTGCGGGTAACTGTTGCCCATTCCATGCCATATGAAGGCAGCTACCACATCGGTCCCCGCCAGCAAATCAGCGCTATTATTCTGGGCGGCATGTTCGTTCTGCTGTTTTTAACAATGCAGACCGTCACCAACACCGGAGTATCACGGGAAACTTCTATCTTCGTTGTTGTCCCCCTGGCACTCTGCCAGCTCTACTGCATCACCCTTCTATATTTGCAGACTGAGCTGTTCAAAAAGGCAGCCATGGAAAAAGAGATGAACTCGCTGAACATGCTGTATGAACGCCAGCGCCAGCAGTATCAGGTGGCCAAGCGGAACGTACAGATCATCAACCGCAAATGCCATGAGCTGAAAGTTCAGATCGCTGATCTGCGCCGCATGGCCCCCAACGCCGCGCTGCAGCAGAGCCTGAACGAAGCCGAAGCCGCCGCCCGGCAGTATGACGCCAGCACCCAGACCGGCAGTGAGGTTTTGGATGTTGTGCTGACCGAAAAGAGCATGCTGTGCGAAGCCCACCACATCAGCATCAACAATGTAGCGGACGGTACCTGCCTGCACTTTATGGATCCGGCCGATCTGTACGCTCTGTTTGCCAACGCACTGGATCATGCCATCGAGTTGACCCGCAAGCTGCCGGAGCCGGAAAAGCGGATGATTGACCTGCTGGTCTGCAGGCGGCAGGGGTTTGCTGTTCTGAATATCATCAGCGCGGTGCCCGATGGCCCGGATCCTGGCCGCGAAACCTGCGATGAGTTAAAGATCGTCAAGCGCATTATCCAGAAGTACAATGGTTTTTTGACTACCGAATCCAACGGTGGATTTTTTGCGATAAAAGCCGTTTTCCCGGTCCAATAAAGTTCCCTCAAAATTTCAGGTATAAGATTTACGCCCTTGCATTTGTACATATTGCACAAATGCAAGGGTTATTTTTTTGTCAGGCAAAAACCGTTTATTCCACGCAAATGACCGATTATGCAAAACCCATTGCGACATTTTTCGCTGTTCGTTACAATAATAACAACAAAAAGAAAGGATGGCTGCGCCATGCGAGAAATCACCAAAATCATGAAGGGTTGGGAATTCACCGGCCCCGACGGCACCACCACAACGGTGGACCTGCCGCACACCTGGAACGCCCGCGACGGTCAGGACGGCGGCAATGACTACTGGCGCGGCACCTGCATCTACCGCACCCATTTCGCTGCTCCCCAGTTTGACACCGCCTCCCATCAGGTCTGGATTCAGTTTGACGGCGTCAACGCCAGCGCCCATGTGGTTCTGAACGGCTCCCCCGTCTGCAACCACGACGGCGGCTACTCCACCTTCCGCGCCAACATCACCGAACTGCTGCGGGATGAAAACGAGCTGACTGTGGAAGTCGACAACAGCAAAAACGACCGCGTTTACCCCCAGAAAGCTGACTTCACCTTCTATGGCGGCATCTACCGCGATGTCAGCCTGATGGTGGTCAGCAAGAACCACTTCACCCTGGATTACTTCGGCGGCCCCGGCATCCGCATCACCCCCACTGTGCAGGGCGCAGATGCCAGCGTTCAGGTTACCACCTGGCACGACGGCGAAGGCGAAGTGAGCATTGAGTTGCTGGACGCTGCCGGCAACACCGTTGCCACCGGCAAAGGCCCCGACATCACCCTGACCATCTTCAACGCACACCTGTGGAACGGCGTTAAGGATCCGTACCTGTACAGCTGCAAGGCCCGCCTTGTGGTGAACGGCACGGTGGAAGATGAGACCACCACCCGCTTTGGCGTGCGCAGCTTCAAGGTTGACCCCAAGAAGGGCTTCTTCCTGAACGGCAAGTCTTACCCGCTGCACGGCGTTTCCCGCCATCAGGACCGCAAGGGCCTGGGCAACGCCATCACCCGCGAGATGCACGACGAAGACATGGCCCTGATCAAAGAGATCGGTGCCAACACCATCCGCCTGGCTCATTATCAGCACGACCAGTACTTCTATGATCTGTGTGACGAGGTCGGCATGGTTGTTTGGGCCGAGATCCCCTACATCAGTGAGCACATGCCCAACGGCCGCGAGAACACCATCAGCCAGATGAAAGAGCTGATCATCCAGAACTACAACCACCCCTGCATCGTCTGCTGGGGCGTTTCCAACGAGATCACCATCTCCACCAAGGACAAGAAGGACATGCTGGATAACCACCGCCAGCTGAACGACCTGTGCCACGAGATGGACAAGACCCGCCTGACCACCCTGGCCTGCTACGCCATGTGCGGTCCCTTCAACCGTTCGGCCCACATTACCGATATGGTCAGCTGGAACCTGTACCTGGGCTGGTACGTTCCGGGCTTTATCCTGAACGACCTGTGGATGGGCTTCTTCCATCTCTGCTTCCCCAACCGCCCGTTCGGCTACAGCGAATACGGCGCGGAGGGCATGCCCAACCTGCACAGCACACACCCCCACCGCGGCGACCACACCGAAGAATACCAGGCCAAGTACCATGAGTACATGCTGCGCTGCTTCAAGCGCCACCCCTGGATGTGGGCCACCCACGTTTGGAACATGTTTGACTTTGCTGCAGACGCCCGTGACCAGGGCGGTGAGCCGGGCATGAACCACAAGGGCCTTGTGACCTTTGACCGCAAAACCAAGAAGGACAGCTTCTATCTGTATAAAGCATGGTGGAGCGATGAAGCCTTTGTGCACATCTGCTCCAAGCGCTTTGTGGAGCGCACCGGCAGCACCGCTACCGTAAAGGTTTATTCCAACCAGAGCACCGTTGCCCTGTATGTAAACGGCAACAAGGTAGGCGAGCAGACCGGCGAGCATGTTTTCACCTTCAAGGTCCCCCTGAACGGCGAACTGCACATTCAGGCCGTGGCTGGTGACCGCACCGATGAGTCCGTCATCCGCCATGTAGATACCCCCAACCCGGAGTACAAGCTGCATAAGACTAAATCCAAGAGTGCAAACTGGGTATAATCTATTTTGAACACTCTGTATTTTGTTCTCGCTTAATACAGTTTGTTATAGAGCATTTTCTAACAGGAGGAGAACACAATGAGTAAGAAACCCAAAGTTGGGATGTGGTCCGGCCTGACCGCCGTTACCGCCGTCCTGACCGCAGGCGCCATTGTAGGCACGACGGTTGCGTTCCATTATACGACCACCGTTAATAACTACCTGGACGCCGACACCTACAAGATCATCAGGGGCGACAGCGACGAAGACACTGAGTACTTCAAGAGCGATTTCACCTCTGATGAAGAGCGCGAGTCCTATGAGGCTGAGCTGTGCGCACAGGTTGAAGCCGAAGGCGCAGCCCTGCTGAAGAACGACAACAACGCCCTGCCCCTGGCAAGCGGCGCAAAGGTCAGCCTGTTCGGCCACGGCTCCGTGGACCTGATGTACGGCGGCACCGGTTCCGGCTCCGTTGACACCAGCAAGGCTCCCAACTTCAAGCAGGCTCTGGAAGATCAGGGCATCCAGGTCAACAGCACCCTGTGGGATCTGTATTCTTCTGACGATATGATGAAGAACTACAGCCGCATCACCCCGGCTGCCATCTCCGATACCCTGGAAGCCAACACCCAGTACGCTGTGAACGAAGCTCCCTGGAGCAAGCTGTCCAGCGCCGAGTCCAGCTTTGCTGACTACGGCGATGCTGCTATCGTCGTGTTCTCCCGTTCCGGCGGCGAGGGCGCTGACCTGCCCAGTGGCGAAAACGGCACCAATGATTCCTGGATCAAAGGCCAGGAGGGCGACGGTAACTACCTGGCCCTGTCCGCTGAAGAAAAGGAACTGCTCCAGAACCTGAAGACCCTGAAGGACAACGGCACCTTCAAGAAGATCATCGTTCTGATCAACTCTTCCAACGCCATTGAGATGGATTTCCTGAACCCGGAGATCTGCGGCGAGGATTACGGCATCGATTCCGCTATGTGGATCGGCGACGTGGGCCAGACCGGCATCAACGGTGTTGCCCAGCTGCTGGCTGGCGAGGTTACCCCGTCCGGCAGCCTGGTTGATTCCTACCTGTATGACAACATGGCCAACCCCGCCATGTACAACTTCTACACCCAGGCTTACCCCAACGCAGCAGATTACAACCTGCTGACCGATGGTCCTGATGTGCAGGGTATGTACAGCGTGTATCAGGAAGGCATCTACCTGGATTACCGTTACTACGAGACTCGCTACGAGGACGCTGTTATGGGCACCGGCAATGCCGGCGACTACAACTGGTCCACCACTGTTGCCTTCCCCTTCGGCTATGGCGACAGCTACACCACCTTCGAGTACAGCGATTTCAATGTGACCGAATCTGCTGATGCTTTCAACGTCACCCTGAAAGTCACCAACACCGGTTCCACCTACTCCGGCAAGGAAACCGTTCAGCTGTACTTCCAGAGCCCCTACACCGATTACGACAAGGCCAACGGCATCGAGAAGGCTTCTGCTGAGCTGTGCGGCTTTGCCAAGACCGATATCCTGGCTCCCGGCGCTTCCGAGACTGTCAACATCACCGTTAACAAGAGCGAGCTGCGCACCTATGATGCCAACAACGCCAAGACCTATATTGTTGACGCTGGCGACTACTACTTCACCGCTGCCACCGATGCACACAACGCCGTGAACAACATCCTGGCTGCCAAGGGCTACACCGTTGAGAACACCGATGGCCGCATGACCGCCGATGGCGACGTTGCCCTGACCTACAAGTGGACCAACGCCGCTCTGGACAGCACCACCTACGCCACCAGCGAAACCGGCACTGCCATCACCAACCTGTTTGATGAAGCAGACCCCAACAAGAGCAGCAGCGAACCCGGCGAAGTTACCTGGCTGAGCCGCTCCAACTGGGTTGCCACCTTCCCCACCCAGCCTGTTGTGCTGAACGCAACCCAGACCCTGGCTGATCACCTGGCTTTCACCCGTTACGACGGCAGCAAGGCTGACAGCGTTGAAATGCCCACCCTGGGCGCTGACAATGGTCTGGCTCTGGTTTCCATGATCGGTGCCGACTATGACGATCCCCAGTGGGATACCCTGCTGGATCAGCTGACCTTCAACGAGATGGTCAACACCATCACCCTGGGCTTCCACAACACTGCCGCTATTGAATCCATCGGCAAGACCCGTACCAAAGACGAAAACGGCCCGCAGGGCCTGACCGCAGCACTGACCGGCGGCGCTTCCGCTATGTGCTACACCTCCGAAGACGTTATGGCCGCCACCTTCAACGTTGACCTGATCCACGATGTGGGCCGCTGCATTGGCGAAGACTGCCTGGCCATGGGTTACTCTGGTCTGTATGGCCCCGGCATCAACATGCACCGCACCGCTTACTCTGGCCGTAACTTCGAGTACTATGCTTCTGATCCGTTCGTTGCCGGCACCATCTGCGCTGCCGAAGTCAACGGCATCCAGTCCAAGGGCGTTTACGTTTACCTGAAGCATGTTGCCCTGAACGACTCTGAATCCAGCCGCCGCGGCGTGAACACCTGGCTGAACGAGCAGGCTGCCCGCGAAATCTACCTGGAAGTTGCCGACAAGGCCATCACCGATGGCGGCGCCTGGAGCGTTATGACCGGCTTTAACCGCTGGGGCGCTTACTGGTGCGGCGCTTACGATAACCTGCTGACCGGCTTCCTGCGCGGCGAACTGGGCATGCGCGGCATGATCATCACCGACTACTCCGGTTCCAGCAAATACATGGATCTGGCCGATGGTCTGATTGCCGGTTCCGATATCTGGGATAGCCCGGACCCGACCATCCACACCACCCTGGCTCCGAAGTACGAGAACGATGCTTACATCGTGACCGAAATGCGCGAATCCATGCACAAGATCCTGTACACCGTTGCCAACTCCAACGCTATGAACGGCTGGTCCTCCGCTGACCGCCTGAAGGTCATCACCCCGTGGTGGAAGACCGCCCTGTACGCTCTGGACACCGTTCTGGCTGTTCTGACCGTGCTGTGCATCTGGCGCCTGGTTGTTGCCATCAAGCGCAAGAAGACTTGGACTGCTGAGCAGGCTGCCAACACTGCAAACGCTCAGAATCAGCAGTAAGGTTTAGCCTCCGCATCTTCCCCCTTTTGAATCGTTTATGCCCCCGCCCGTTTCGGGGCGGGGGTCTTTGTTATGGCAATACCGCATAATTCTAAGTGCCGATACGGCGAGCGAGGTGCGGCAGATGCTAAGCCAAAAGCGCAGATAATACTGGATGCTGCAAAGGTGAGCGCCGCCAGTGGCGGAAACAGCGAACCGAAGCAGGGGCAGCGGTCGCAGAGTGCGAGGGGCTTTTGCCCCCGAAGCACGATGCGGGTACCGCAACCCGACATTATCGAGCATTTTGGCAACGCAGATGCCGTGCCGCAGCCGCCGGAACGGTGCTTAAGCCGCAAGGCGGGAATTGTGCGGTGTTGCCTTATGAAAGGAGAATGCCCCCATGAGTGAACAAAACTCTGCGGCGTCTGCCAGCGTCAACCGCGCCAAGCCTTACCAGCTGATGCTGTTCCCGCTTAACAACGGCGCTACCAACGTGTACTATGTTCTGGTGCTTTCCTACATTGCCACTTTCGGCAGCAAGGTTCTGGCCCTGAGCATGATCTTCGCCTCCGTGATGGTCACCGGCATGCGCCTGTTTGACGCCATTACCGACCCTATCATCGGTGCCCTGATGGACCGCACCAACGGCAAGTTCGGCAAGTTCCGCCCGTTTATGGTCATCGGCAACCTCATCATGGCTGTCAGCATTCTGGTGCTGTACTGCCTGACTCCGCTGATCCCCGCCTCCATGGAATGGGCACGTTATGTTGCCTTTGTAGCCCTGTACGCCATCTGGGTCATCGGCTACACCTTCCAGACTTCCTGCACCCGTTCCGGCCAGACTGTTCTGACCAACGATCCCAAGCAGCGCCCCCTGTTCACCATCTTCAACACCGTCGGCTCCCTGCTGGGCATGGGCGCCATGCAGTTCTTTGCCCCCATCCTGGCCAAAAACTATGAAGGCGGTTACGCTTCCGCCGGTTTCTTCCGCACCCTGGCTCCTGTCGGCATCGTGATCTCCATCGCCCTGACCATCCTGGCTGTCATCGGCATCTGGGAAAAGGACCAGCCGAAGTACTTTGGCATCGGCGGCCAGAAAACCGAAAAGATCAAGGTTGCCGAGTATGTTGCCATCATCAAGGGCAACAACCCCATGCAGCGTCTGATGGTGGCTGGTGCAGGCTGCAAGCTGGCACTTTCCATTGCCACCAACACCACTGTTCTGTGCATGCTGTACGGCTGCATGATGGGCAACTATGATGGTCTGTACCTGCCCATGATGGTTCTGGGCTATGTGTTCAGCGTTCCCTTCTTCCTGCTCACCGTCCGCACCAGCCAGAAGAAAGGCCAGAAAGCCAGCCTGATGCGCTATGTCAGCGTTGCGCTGATCTGCTACATCGGCGTTCTGGTGCTGCTGCTCCTGTGGGGCAAGGGCGATGCTTTCACCCTGTCTCTGATGTCTGACGGCAAGGTTTCCATCAACGTTTACACCATCCTGTTCATCGCTCTGTTCGGCATAGGCTATGGCGCTTATTACGCTACTGCCGATATGCCCATCCCCATGGTTGCCGACTGCTCTGACTACGAGACCTACATCTCCGGCAAGTATATCCCCGGTATCATGGGCACTCTGTTCAGCCTGGTTGACAAGCTGGTTTCCAGCCTGTCCGCTACCGTGGTCGGCGTGGCCGTCAGCTTTATCGGCCTTGACAGCCTGCCCACCCAGTACGACCCGTACACCCCTGGCATGAACGTGGTTGTTATCGTTCTGTTCTGCGTCATCCCCATGATTGCATGGGCTGCTACCCTGCTCGCCATGAAGAACTACAGCCTGACCGGCGAAAAGATGAAAGAGATCCAGGCCGTCAACGCCTGCCGCCGCGACGCTGTTGCGGGCGGCATGAGCCTGGAAGACGCCATGCAGAAATGGCAGACCATCGACCAGCTGCCGGCCCAGTACCGCGCAAACTAATTTTGCTGTTTTCTCCTCCTCTGATACCGGTTTGATTGCGCCGGCTATTTAACTGAAGCACCGGGTGCCATATGGTGCCCGGTGTTTTGTTTTGCCGCTAATCAAACGTTTCTATTCCATCAAAACAGCAGGCGGGATCCCTGCCTCAAGGGGGCCCGCCTGCTGCTGTGGCTGTATGTTGTAAGAGAGAGAAATGTAAGAGAATCTTAATGATAACTGTCTTGTTTTACCGATACATCATTCAGCCACATTCCCGGCCTTTTCTTCTGCGTTAATACGGTCGATTTTCTCCTTGATCATATTTCCAAAGGTCTTATCGTCAAGTTTTACACTTTTTTCTGCCGCCACAGATTTGTCAGCAAATGCATCAAAACATATGTTCTTTATATGAGATTGTATTAAAACAGAAAGCCTCCGGCTGCTCGCACAATGCAGCCGGAGGTTTTCTGTTAAATTCCCAATCCATCCAAAATTGATGGCAAAGTAAGGAGGCTTGTGTTAGAATAAAATCAGCTTATGCTTTTTCGCTCTGCATGGCGGCAGTCAGCTTTCTGGCGGCGAACACCAGCACAACAGCGGAGGTGAACAGGCTCTGGATCCAGACGCCTGCAAACACAAGCAGGATTCGAGGCAAAAATCCCGCTGTGTTTGTAGAAAGAGACTACATTTTCGACTTTTCAGATACACCCTAGACTATTGCCAGATGAGGAGAGGAAATTATCATGGAAAAAAATCTTACAACCGGCAGCGTGTTCAAAGCCATTCTGACCTTTGCCCTGCCGTATCTGCTCTCTTACTTTTTGCAAACGCTGTACGGCATGGCTGACCTGTACATCACCGGCCGATTCTGCGGGGTGGACAGCATCACCGCCGTTGCCAACGGCAGCCAGGTCATGCACATGCTGACCGTTATCATTGTTGGGCTTGCCATGGGTTCCACCGTCATCATCGGCCACGCCGTGGGGGCGGGCAATATGCGCGATGCCGAAGCCGCCATCGGCAACACCGTCACCCTGTTCATGGCGGTCTCCCTCGGTTTTACCGCCGTGCTGGTGGCCGCAGTACGCCCGCTGGTCGGCCTGATCGGTGTTCCGGCAGAGGCCGTTCCCGGCACGGTGCAGTATCTGACCATCTGCTTCATCGGCATCCCGTTCATCACAGCATACAACATCATCAGCTCCATCTTCCGCGGTTTGGGGGATTCCAAAAGCCCGATGTACTTTATCGCCGTTGCCTGTGCCGCCAATATTGCGCTGGATATTCTTTTCATCGGTCCCATGGCCCTTGGCCCGGTGGGTGCTGCGCTGGGCACTACCCTTTCGCAGACCTTGAGTGTTATTGTTGCCTTGTTCGGCATCCGGCGGCACAAAACCGGCCTGCGGCTGAGCCGCCAGAACTTCCGCCCGCGCAAAGGCGTGCTGGGCCGTATTCTTAAAATCGGCCTGCCGGTCGCTGTGCAGGACGGCTGCATTCAGGTCGCGTTCATCATTATCACCATCATTGCCAACCACCGCGGCCTGATTGATTCTGCCGCCGTGGGCATTGTGGAAAAAATCATCAGCGCCATGTTCATTGTGCCGTCCTCCATGTTGGCGACGGTATCAGCGTTGTCTTCCCAGAACCTTGGCGCAGGCAAGCCGGAGCGCGCCGCCCAGACCCTGAAATACGCCGCCATGATCGCCACCGGTTACGGCATTGCCGTAGTATTGGTCATTGAGCTTGTGGCCGAGCCGCTGCTGGGGTGCTTCACCACCGATGCCGCCGTGGTGCTGATGGGCTGCCAGTACATCCGCGGTTATATTGTGGATACCATTTTTGCCGGGATTCACTTCAGCTTTACCGGGTATTTTGCCGCCTGCGGCAAGTCTTACATCGGCTTTCTCCACAACATCATCGCTATTGTGCTGGTGCGCGTTCCGGGGTCCTACCTGGCTTCCCGGCTGTTTGCCGGAACCCTGCTGCCTATGGGGCTGGCCGCACCGGCGGGTTCGCTGTTATCCGTCATGATCTGCGTGGCGGCCTACCGCTGGATGAAGCGCCGCGGCACCCTGTATACTGCCGCCTGACTTTTCCCCAAAGGAGCATCCGCCCATGTACGTTTTTTCTTTTCTTCAGCATTCCCACTTAACGGTGTAGCTCAAAACAACGAAAATAACGCATATTCCGCAAACACAAAATTGCTTCTGCCTTTTCAGAAACCGGTTGGATTTTCGGTGTTTCCGGTACACCTTCGTTCTCTCGCTTACCCGCGGCGCTGGCACAAAAACTTGCCAATACTGCGCTGCAATGCGGCAAAATCCACCGGCTTTGCAAAATGGCCGTGGCAGTATGATTGCTATTAACTGCACCGCCGTCGAAAACGAAGTTGCCGACAATATGTATCAGCGGTCAGAGCTTGACTATCTTATCTACAATGACCCGTTGGCGTATGCCGACCTCGTTTTGAATGGCAACCCAGAGGCGTATCTCAAATCTGTTACTGAGTACAAGCCTTTGGACTAAAGCTCGGTATACCAAACACCGAATTAAGAATGGACTTTGAGAGGAAGTGAGGTATAACAATATGAAACAGATTATTACTATTCAGCACACGCAATCAATTCACCACACAAATGGTATGGTGGGTTCTTGGACAGATTGGGATCTTTCTGAATTAGGCATTGAACAGGCTGAAAGAATAGGGCAGAAGTTAGCAAAGCAGTTATCCGGTCACAAAATTGTTATGTATGCTTCCGATCTTCTGCGAGCAAAGCACACCGCTGAAATTGTCGCAAAGCATATGGGAATCACACCTAACATTAGAACGGAACTTCGAGAGCGCAATTTAGGTAAATGCGTTGGCAAATCTGTTCAGTGGCTTCGTGAGAACATTGAGGTTCAAGAGAAAACCATTGATGACAGGATGTTTTCTGATGCTGAGAGTAGACGAGACGAATGGAATCGCTTAAAACCTCTTTTTGACGAGATAATGGCAAGTAATGATGAATGTATCATTGTAGTATCACATGGCGATTTGCTGAGCGTTTGGAATACGATGTTCCTCGGAATGGATGTGGAAATGCTGAATCAGTTAGAATTTTTTGGTATGGCGGGCGGCGTTTCTTTCATGCTTCAAAGCGATGAGGGTAAGCGATTTATCAAGAAAATGAACGATTTGTCTTACATGACAAATCAATTTATATGAGAAAAGCGTGAGAAATAAAGCTGTAATGAAATTTGATACAACCTATTTTTTTATATTCCACCACTTATAGACTGTCTCTTTGTCTAATCTTGTATCTCGAATAAACACCTGGTCGCTGCGGCGGTCCAGTTCCTGCGGCAGCAAACCCCTGCCCTGCTGCCGCTGTTCCACGCCGCCTACCCCGAACGCAGCGCCGCCGACCTGCCGTTTTTGGATGTACTGTTCCGGGAGCCGACCATGCGCTATATCCGCCGCCGGGCGGAAACCGGCCCGGTGTGGAGCTATTTCTTCAATCAGGATTTCACCATTGAGGGCGGCCGCGCCCCATGGCATTGTTCCGATATCCCGTTTGTTTTCCATAATACTGAGCTGGTGCCTTCTGCCAATATTTCCGGCGTGACCCCGCAGCTGGAACAGCAGATTTTCGATGCCGTTCTGGCCTTTGCCCGCACCGGAAACCCGCAGCACAGCGGCATTCCCACCTGGCCCGCCAGCACCCCGCAACAGGAAAACACCATGCTGTTTGATTCCGCCACCCGCCTGACCCCTAACCATGACAAAGCCCTGATTGCTGCCGCGCTGCCCGCCATCTCTGCCTTGATGGCACGCAACTTTGACCCCGACAGTATCCAGCACTAATATAGAATAAAATAATTCGGAATCTTCCGCTTCTTCTGCATCTTCGGATTCTCAGAACAATTCTGTGTCTGAACAGCAAACCTGGTCCGAAAAATCCCCGGACGGCGACTATTACATTGAAGTGTATGAAAAAGACGGCCATGTGTACCGCGTGGATGATGACACCATGCTGTACTGATTTTTATCGATTATCCCCCGCAACACAAAAGGCATGCACCGCCCCGGCTGAACCTCTGTTCAGTTTCCGGCAGTGCATGCCTTATTTGTAATTTTATCGGTTAAGAAAGCTCTGCGATATCGTACAGCAGTCGCTCGGTATCGTCCCAGCCCAGGCAGGGGTCCGTGATGGACTTGCCATAGCAGTGCTCGCCGATCTTCTGGCTGCCCGGCTCAATATAGCTTTCGATCATCAGGCCCTTGACCAGGTTCTTGATGTCGTCCGAATGGCGGCGGCTGTGCAGAACCTCTTTCGCAATGCGGATCTGCTCCATATACCGCTTGCCGGAGTTGCTGTGGTTGGTATCCACAATGCAGGCGGGGTTCTTCAGGTTGCGCTTCATGTACAGCTCATACAGCAGGCGCAGATCCTCGTAATGGTAGTTGGGGATGGTCTGGCCGTGCTTGTTCACCGCGCCGCGCAGAATGGTGTGGCTGAGCGGGTTGCCGGGGCACTGGACCTCCCACCCGCGGAAGATAAAGTCATGGGGCACTTGGGCCGCCACAACAGAGTTGAGCATAACGGTCAAATCGCCGCTGGTGGGGTTTTTCAGGCCCACGGGCACATCGCAGCCGCTGGCCACCAGGCGGTGGAACTGGTTTTCCACCGAGCGGGCACCCACGGCAATATAGGACATAATGTCCGAAAGGTAACGCAGGTTTTCGGGATAGAGCATCTCGTCCGCGGTGGAAAAGCCGGTTTCCTGCAATACGCGCATGTGCATATGGCGGATGGCCAGAATTCCCTCCAGCATATCCGGCTTCTTTTCCGGGTCCGGCTGGTGGATCATTCCCATGTAGCCCTCGCCGGTGGTGCGGGGCTTGTTGGTGTACACGCGCGGAACGATCACCAGGCGGTCCTTCGTCTTCTCCTGCACCTTGACCAGACGGGACACATAATCCACAACGGCTTCCTCGTTATCCGCCGAGCAGGGGCCGACAATGACCAGGAGCTTGTCGCTTTCGCCGGTAATGATTTTTTTGATTTCTTCATCCCGCTCTTTTTTGCGGGCGGCCAGTTCCGGCGCAAGGGGAAACCTTTCCCGAATGACATCCGGGGAAGGAATTTCTGTCACAAACGAAAATCCCATGATTTTATGATCCTCTCTCCGTCAGCGTCGCACATTCCAGCCCTCTATTGCCGGGCGGCGCTGCGCTTTTTTCTCTGTATTTTGCACATACAAACAGCTTATTTATTATAGTATAGAACCCGCCGCGCGGCAAGAGCTGCCCCCGCTGCCGGGCAAAAAACTTGCAAAAAATGCCGTTTCCCGCCGTCCGGCGGCATACAAACAGCCCGCCCGCGCACCACAAACCAGGTGATGCGCGGGCGGGCCTTCTGTATTTAGTGAATCAATTCCGAGAACAGCGGGCAAAGCACGGCGGTCATGATACCGGCCACAGCAACGGAAAGGCCGCTCATCGCGCCTTCCACTTCGCCGATTTCCAGCGCCTTGCTGGTGCCCACGGCGTGGGACGCCGTACCAATGCCGATGCCTTTGGCAATGGGGTTGGTAATGCGGAACACCTTGCAGACGGTTTCCGCCGCCAGCGCGCCCACAATGCCGGTCAAAATCACAATGGCGCCCGTCAGGGTGGCAATGCCGCCCAGCTCGCGGGAAACATCCATGCTGATGGCAGTGGTAACGGACTTGGGCAACAGGGTGATGTACTGCTCATGGTTCAGGTCCAGCAGCAGGGCCAGTGCCAGCACGCTGAACAGACTGGCCATAACTCCGGCCAGCACACCGGCCACAATGGCTACCAGATTTTTGCACAGCAGATCCCATTTTTCATACAGCGGCACTGCCAGGCTGACCGTTGCGGGCAGCAGCAGGTAGCTGATGGGCGAAGCGCTGGCAGCGTATGTATCATAGGGGATGTTCAACACGCTGAGCACCACGATGACAAACGCCGTGCCCAACAGCAGCGGGTTGAAAATTGCCTGACCGGTGCGCTTGTTGATGAGCACCCCCAGGCCGAACGCAGCCAGCGTGAGCAGCACGCCCCATACGGCGGAAGATTCCAGAACTTGTGTGATCATTGCTTTTTCTCCTTCCGCTCTGCCAGGCGCTGAGTCACGCAGCCGGACACCGTCATGACCAAAATGGTAATGGGGATCAAGGCCAGCAGCACCGGCACCAGCATGGCCTGTAAATCCGCCCACAGATCCATCACGCCCGCAGCCGCCGGAACAAATAGCAGCGGGAAAATGCCGGTCAGAAACAGCGCCGCCGTGCGCACCTGCTCCAGTTTGACCACCCCAAAGCGCAGCGCCGCCAGCAGCAGCATCAGCCCGTACACGCTGGCCGGGATGGGCAGCGGCAGCACCAGGTGGCAAACCTCCCCCGCAAAGCAGAACGCCGCAATGCGGGCAAATTCAAATATCAGTTTCATTTATGCTTTCCTCTTTTGTCCGGCAGTGCCCCCACTACCGCCCTGCGCAAAACAAGACACCTTATCGTTATCTTTTTTTGCTTTTCCGGGCTGCACAGACATCCCGGCTCCCATTTTTTCATGCTTCACAAGTATAGCAGACTCCCCCACCGGGGGCAAGGTCAATTTTTGACATGTTTGACAAATATTCAGGCGCTTTTTTGCATATTGTGACGAATCGTTTTGCCGCGCGTATCGCTCATTCTGTTTTGTTTTTCGATAAATATACAAATTGTATTTTTTGCGTTTTATTTCCAACAACAATAAATCCCTGCCCGGGAACCATCCGGACAGGGATTTGAAGGAGAAACGCAGCTTATTGTGTTCATGGTTCCCCTGCCTCCGTTTTGGCGCAGCCGGCGTTCCGCATACGCGGCTGCACAGCAGGCCGGGGTTCTTGTTCACTCTGCTTTGGTAATAATCAAACGGTTGTCAGCAGGGCTTTGCAGCTGCCCGTTAAAGCATAGGCACCGCTGCCCGCCGTGATAAAGAAACTGTCGCCCTTTTTTGCCTGCACCGTTTCGCCGCCGCAGGTCAGGCGCCCCTCCCCTTCGGTAATCAGGAGCGAAACAAAGGACGTCTCGTCCGCCGTGCCGGTGTAACCACCTGCCACCACATCCACGGTAAAGTAATCGCACTTTGCCAGATGGGGGCTGAAATCATGCTGTTCCGGCGGGGTACGGCGCATTACCTCCAGCGCCTGCTTTACATGCAGCGCGCGCGGCTTGCCGTCCGCCCCCACGCGGCCGTAATCGTACACACGGTAGGTCACGTTGGAGTTCTGCTGCACTTCAACCACCACAACACCCTTGCAGATAGCGTGCAGCGTGCCGGACGGGATAAAGAAGCAATCGCCTTTTTTCACCGGCACGGCGTTCAGCACCTCGGTCAGGGTATTGTTCCGGATGCGCTCTTCCAGTTCTTCCCGGCTGATTTCATGGTCAAAGCCGTAATACAGGAACGCGCCCGGTTCACAGTCCAGCACATACCACATCTCGGTCTTGCCGTACTGGTGTTCGTGCTCCAGCGCATACTCGTTGGAGGGGTGTACCTGGATGGAAATGTTATTCTTGGCGTCAATGAACTTGGTCAGAACGGGGAACATTTCAAACTTTTTGCAGTCTGTTCCCGCCGCTTCCGGGTGGGCGGCCAGGTAGTCCGCCAACATGGTGCCGTCCGGCAGATAGCTGGGGCCATCGGGATGGCAGGAAAGCACCCAGGCTTCCGCCAGCGGGTTCAAATCGCTCTGCACGCCAAAGTCGGTGCGCAGGCGGCTGCCGCCCCAAAGGTAATCCTTGCAGGAAGGGGTCAGTTTTAGAATTGACATTGTCGATTTACCTCATTATATCACAGCACATTATAAAATGATAGGGTCATATCGCGGAATCATTTTCAGGTTGACGCACAATTTTTGCGCATTACACTTTGTGCAGGTACCACAGCTTTACGAGCACCTGGCCGTAATCGCCGGGCAGAGGCAGACCAAGGGTCTGCAGCATAAAGCCGGTGTACCGTTTCCCTGCCTCATCCTGATAGGCTGCAGTCTCCTCCAGCCCCTGCAGAATCAGACGCGGGCGGGGTTTGCCACGGCCATTCAGGGCGCTGCCAGATGCCGTCCATAACTTCCGGGGGGGCGAAATCCAGGCAAAAGCTAGCCGCACCGCGCAGGGTCAACGGCCCGCCCTACGGCACCGGGAACTGCGCGCCGACGCTGACATCCAACACCAGCAAAGCCAGCAGCGCCAGCATGGGCAGCCAGGTTGCGACGGCCTGTTTCCAGTCCCGTTTGAACGCCTTCAGGAATTCTTTGCGGGACGTTACTTCCTGCCGCAGGCCACGGCATACAGCGCCAGGGTGGATGCCCCCGCTGTCACCACCGGCAGGCAGCACAGCAGCCACAGCACGCTGAACACCACAAGGTCCCCCAGCCGCGCCATCGCGCGGAAAAGCGGATTGTTGTTCTCCAGTTCGCTCATGATAGATTCCGCAAAAAAACTGTGTCCGCAGCCCGCCGGGGCACGGGCACACGATATTACCGGTCTTACTGATTGAGATATGCCTGATTTTTTTCGATCAGCGCCACACGCTGGGCCACGCAGTCACGGCTGCGCAGCGGGTCTGCGAGGTTTTTGAATGCAAAGTCCAAAAGCTGGCCAATGGTCGTGGAAGCAACGTGCAGGCGCGTATCACTGGCGGCATAATAAATATACACCTTACCGTCATCATCCGCAATAGCACCATTGGTAAATACCACGTTGGAAACATCGCTGACGCGCTCCCAGCCACGCGGCGCGATCAAAAATCCGGCCGGTTCGGCAATCACTTTCCAGGGCTCTTTCAAATCGGTCATAAACAGGTAGATCACATAGCGCAGGCCCTTCGCAGTGTTGCGCACGCCATGGGCAATGTGCAGCCAGCCCCTGGCCGTCTTGATGGGGTCGCGCCCTCGCCGTTCTTGCCTTCGGTGATGGTGTGGCAGCGGCGGGTCAGCAGGGCGTCCAGCTTTGCCTGCTGGCGGTAAAATTCAGAGTGCAGTTTACACATTGACATCGGGGTTCCTTCTCATGAGTTCCATGCACATCCGGCCATTGTGGTAAGGGCACTTCCACGGCTCCACAATGGGCTTGTGGCGGGGGTGCCGTATTTATCCGTCTGTCAGAACCATTCGCTGCCGGGGCGGGTATCGACCATCTTATCCAGGATAAAATGGTACACATCGGCGGCAGCATCGGCATAGCGATATTCACCGGTTTTCTGGTATACACCTTTTTCAACCGCTGGCCGCCAAAGGTTTCGCCTGTAAATCATATTGAGGGGGTGTAAATCCATTTCCCCATATGGTATGATAATATCAAATTCTTTTACATCGAGATCCACCCGAGGGCATTCGCCACAGAACTTACCAGAATGATGGCAGCAAACACCGGGCAAAGGGTGCGGATCATAAAATTGAAAACCTTTTTTCGGGACCTCAATGTGGTCATGCCCTCCGCCGGGCAGAGCAAACAGGTGGGAGAGCGGTTTCTCCGCACCCCTACCCTGGATGTCATCTATACCCCAAGGTGGGGGTGGCGGAGTGCTGCGAGGTGGCAGATCAGCTCACCATGCTCCTGCGGGACATCACCACCCCGGAGGGGGACCTCATCCACTGCACCAACTGCGAATGGACCATTGAGGAGG
>ENA-OQNA01000159-OQNA01000159.1-human-gut-metagenome-genome-assembly--contig:-NODE-159-length-21811-cov-5.241837_pt1 | contig 21811 bp, 19 predicted proteins | sample MGYA00242625_ERZ504872 | MGnify/ENA primary metagenome ERZ504872 (study PRJEB26092, sample SAMD00036425) | human gut metagenome | host: Homo sapiens | study: EMG produced TPA metagenomics assembly of...
TCTCGTAACCAGCGATCCACTCGTTGGTTGCCGGGTCGAAGCCTTCCGGATACTTGTAGTTGCCCTGCTCGTCGTACTCTGCCGGCATGCCGTACAGAGCCGGATCGAAGTCCTCGGAAGCCGGATCGACGGAGTCGTTGGCCTGCTTGAGGGACAGGGAGATGCGGCGACGATCGAGATCAACGTCAATCACCTTGACGAAGACTTCTTCGCCCGGCTTGACGACGGTCTCCGGGTTCTCCACGTGGCGGTTGGCCAGCTCGGAGATGTGCACGAGGCCTTCGATGCCGTCTTCGACGGAGATGAAGACACCGAACTGGACGATCTTGGTGACCTTGCCCTTGACGATCTGGCCAGGAACGTGGGTGCGAGCGAAGCGCTGCCACGGATCTTCCTGGGTAGCCTTGAGGGACAGGGAGATGCGCTCACGATCGAGGTCAACGTCGAGCACCTCGACGGTGACCTTGTCGCCGACCTTGACAACCTCGGACGGTGATCGATGTGCTTCCAAGACAGCTCGGAAACGTGGATCAGGCCGTCAACGCCGCCCAGATCAACGAATGCACCGAAGTTGACGATGGAGGACACGACGCCTTCGCGAATCTGGCCCTTCTTGAGCTGGGACAGGAAGGTTTCGCGCACTTCGGACTGGGTCTCTTCGAGGTACTGACGACGGGAGAGCACCACATTGTTGCGGTTCTTGTCGAGCTCGAGGATCTTGGCCTTGATGGTCTGGCCAATGTACGGGGACAGGTCGCGGACGCGACGCATTTCGACCAGGGATGCCGGCAGGAAGCCGCGCAGACCGATGTCGACGATGAGGCCACCCTTGACAGCTTCGATGACGGTGCCTTCGACAACGCCATCGGCTTCCTTGATCTTCTCGATGTCTCCCCAAGCGCGCTCGTACTGTGCACGCTTCTTGGACAGAATCAGACGGCCTTCCTTGTCTTCCTTGGTGACGACAAGGGCCTCAATGGTGTCGCCGACCTCGACGACTTCGTCCGGATCAACGTCCTTCTTGATGGAAAGCTCACGGGAGGGGATGACACCCTCAGTCTTGTAGCCGATGTCGAGCAGGACCTCGTCGTGATCGACCTTGACGACGGTACCTTCGACCAGATCACCATCATCGAAGTTCTTGATGGTGGAATCGACTGCCTTGATGAAGTCCTCTTCGGTGCCGATGTCGTTGATGGCGACCTTGGCGACTTCGTTATTGTTCTCTGCCATTAATTTGGTTTCTTACAAATAGTGGGTGGATAAAATCGGTCTTCAATTATGTGCGTGCGATATAACACACGCAAGGCGTAAGTTTACATGGGACCATGCACAAAAAAGGCGTGCCGCAACCCGCGACACGCCCGAAATTACTTCATATTTTCACACACAGAGCGCAATTACAGCTGACGCTCGGCCATCTCGACCACGTTTTCCAGCAGCATGGCGCGGGTCATAGGGCCTACACCGCCTGGATTCGGCGTGTATGCCAAGGCCTTCTCATAACAGGCTTTATCGACATCGCCCTTCACGCGATAACGGCCGACCTCCTCGTCGAACACGCGAGAAACACCGACATCGACCAACACCGCGCCTTCCTTGATATCTTCCGGCTTGACGAAACCGGCGGAGCCCATGGCCGCAACGATGATATCGGCCTCACGCATATGCTTGCGCACGTCCTTGGTGCCGGTATGGCACAGCGTGACCGTGGCATTCACCGCCTTGCGAGTCAGCATGAGACCAATAGTGCGGCCGATGGTGATGCCTCGGCCGAGCACGCAGACCTCTTTGCCGTCCAGGTCAATGTCGTAGGCTTTGAGCAGTTCGATCACGCCTCGCGGAGTGCATGGCAGCGGAGTAGTGATCTCGCCGCGCGCATGCAACACGAGTTCGCCAAGATTATATGGGTGCATACCATCGGCGTCTTTCTTGGGGTCGATCAGATCGATGATGGCGTTCTCGTCGATGCCCTTCGGCAACGGCAACTGCACGATGTAGCCGGTGCAGGCAGGATCGGCGTTAAGCTCCTGTACGACTTCGGCGATTTGTTCGAATGTTGCGTCGGCAGGCAACTCCTTCTTAATGGAGTTCACACCGATTTCAGCGCAATCGGCATGCTTTCCGGCAACATATTTGACGGATCCGGCATCGGAACCAACCAGGATAGTTCCAAGACCGGGGTTAGCCCCCTGCTCTTTCAGCGCTGCGACTCGCTCGGCGAGATTCGCTTTGATCTGCGCGGACACCATCTTTCCATCGATTTTCACCGCCATGCCGGCCACTCCCCTTTTCGTTGTCTCATTGTTGTATTGGCATTTGCATGTATCGTAGGCTATCTTGGTTTCAGTCGTAAGTCGCACACGTATTTATGAGATGAACACGATTAGGGCGGTTCAGGAAGAGGGCAATCGACATGCGCTTGCACAAACGTTCTTTGTTACGCGCTTTCGCTGCGGGAATCGCGCTTTGCGTGGCGTTCGGCACGGCAGCATGTTCCGGAGGGTCAACTTCGCAGGAGAATGACGCCTCCGCCGACTCCGAAACCCCAACCGAACAGATCACTCCAATCGAAGTGGTCGCCTCGGTCAATCAATGGGGTTCTCTTGCCGAGCAGATCGGTGGCGTCCATGTGAAGGTCACGTCGGTTCTCTCTTCAACCGATGTCAATGCGCATGATTTCGAGCCGAAAACCGACGATATCGACAAACTTCAGCAGGCACAGGTCGTAGTGTCCAATGGTGCCGGCTATGACACTTGGGCCACCAAGAACCTCAGTAAGACCATGGTTTCCGTTTCCGCAGCACAAATGGTGGGCGCCGTCGAGGGAGACAATCCGCATTTATGGTTCTCCAGTGACGCCCGAAACGCCATGGCCAAGGAATTGGCCGACACATATAGCCGCATCATGCCCGCGCAAAAGAAATATTTCAACAACAAACTCACCGCATGGAACAGGCGGGAGAAGAAAATAGAAAAGGACATGAAGGCGTTCAGCGACTCGCATAAGAACGTCTCCTACGCCGCCACCGAACCGGTGGCCTACTATCTGCTCAGCGACATGGGGTTCACCGACAACACGCCGGAGGGGTATCTGCAATCGTCCAGCACGAATTCCGAGCCAACCCCACCGATCTTCAGGAATTTCAGGAATTGCTGGAAAAGCATAAAGTCGAGGTGCTGATCAACGACACACAATCCACAAGCGACGCCACGAACACGCTGACCGGCATTGCTTACAAATCCGACGTTCCCGTGCTTGATGTCAGCGAACAGATGCCCTCCGATTACACCAGCCTGACATCGTGGATCCGCGCTCTTATCCTGTCGTTGACCGATATGTTCGATGGACAATCCGATGCCGACGATCAGGATGCAACAAGTTCCGACAGCACGTCGGAAAACGCGGATTCCTTGGAATCAACCGCAGATTCCTCGACGCAAGACAACGATCAGACAACGAACGGATCGAACGATGCGCCGCAACCAAATCCGGTGAAATGATTGTTCGGCAAAAGCGATTGCCGAACAATCGATCGGTAATCGCTTTTGCCAAGACCATCCTGCGTCCAACTGAATGCGGAATGGTCTTTTTGTTTGCCTGACGTTTTGCTTTTTACGCAAAGCCTCTCGTCTGATCGTTACGACGGTTTCAACGACAATCCTTATTGAGAATGATTGTCAACACCATTTGCGAGTATGTACGTGCATTCAAATCAAGGAGAAGCCATGCACGACGAGACACCTGCCTGCATCGAATTCGACGACGCCTGCGTCAAACGAGGCGGTCACGTCATCTGGCAACACGGCACGTTCAGCATTCCGCAAGGCTCGGTAACCGCAATCGTCGGTACCAACGGCGCGGGCAAAACCACCATGATGAAGGCCGAGCTGGGATTGATTCCAACCGCGCACGGCAGCATCAAGGTACTCGGACAGCCTGCAGGCTCCGCAAACCGGCGCATCGGCTACGTGCCGCAAAGCTACGCATCCGACATCGAATCGAACATCACCGCGGAACAGTCGGTGCTTCTCGGCTTGACGGGAACTCGATTCGGCATTCATCCCGTCACCAAAACACTTCGCGAGAAAGCCCGCAAGGCCATGGACTTCGTCGAGTTACAAGACAAAGCGAATTATCGCCTATCCGAACTTTCGGGCGGACTGCGCCAAAGGGTCGCCATCGCGCAGGCGCTCGTGGATGACCCGAAACTGCTGATGCTGGACGAGCCTCTCGCCAACCTTGATCTGGCGAGTCAACGCGCCACTGTGCACGTACTCGCCAAACTCAACCGCGAACTCGGCATGACCATCCAAGTGGTGGCGCACGACCTTAATATGCTTCTGCCCATCCTCACTGGAGCCGTCTATCTGCTTGACGGACATCCACACTATGCAGGCATGAACGAGGTGCTGGATTCCCATCTACTCACGCATTTATATGGCACGACCGTACAGGTGGTCACCACTCCGCAAGGAGATATGTTCGTGACGCCAAGCGAGGACGAGTCTGAAAACATGAGCATCGATGCGCATGCTCCAGAAGAAATCGCGCAATTTCATCATCACAGCCACACCACGCAGGAGGACTGAGCATGGACGGTACCGTATTCGCTTTCGACCCGGATTGGGTTTCCACGCTCAACGCCCCATTCATGACGAACGCGTTTCTCGCCGGCCTGTGCATCGCATTGGCAGCCGGCGTGATGGGTTATTTCACCATCGCCAGACATTCCACATTCGCAGCCCACGCCTTGGCACATATCGGACTGCCAGGTGCCACCGGAGCCGTATTGCTCGGCCTGCCTGTTTCCGCAGGTCTTGGCGTGTTCGCTCTCGGCGGAGCACTGGTGATCGGCGCGCTTGGCAAGAAGGCTTCACAGCGTGAGATCGCCACTGGAACCGTACTCGCTTTCGCCACCGGCCTTGGTCTCTTTTTCGCACGCATGTCAAGCTCGGCTTCGCAGCAGATGCAGTCGATTCTGTTCGGCTCGATTCTGACGATCACCGACGGTCAGATCATTGGTTTCGCGATTTTCGACGTGCTGCTTTTGGCTGTTCTGGCAGTGATCTACCGCCCGCTATTGTTCAGTTCGCTTGACGAGCAGGTGGCACAGGCAAAAGGCGTGCCCGTCGGTTTCATGAACATTTGCTTTATGACAATTATGGCCGGCGTCATTACCATTGCCGTTCCCGCAGTCGGCACATTGCTGATCTTCGCGTTGGTGATCACCCCCGCCGCCACCGCCAACATCATCGCCCGCTCACCATTCAAGGCGATGGTCGTCGCCACGGTGATCTGCCTGATTTCGATTTGGGGAGGGCTCGTGATTTCCGCCATGTTCCCCGCTCCCCCGAGCTTCATCATCGTGACAATTTCGACGTTGTTTTGGGCGGTTGCGAAGGCTATTGAATCCTTCAAAAGAAAGTAGCAGAAAGAAGTATCGGAAAGCCGTCAGCGGGCGAAATCAGACTGCCTGACGAGTCGATGGATCAACAGGTTCCACCAAAGCATCGGCAATCGCGGCGACGCCTTCGCCCGAACCAGTGAATCCCATGCCATCCGTTGTGGTGGCGGTCATGGACACCTCACAACCTATGGCTTCAGACAACGCTCGTTCGGCTTCTTCCCTGTGTTTTCCGATTTTCGGCCGATTGGCGATCACGACCACGCTGGCACTCACTGGCTTCATACCACGTTCGTTCAGATAATCGACCGTGGTCCGCAACATTTCGGCGCCATGCTTGCCCGCGCCATCGGACTGCGAGCCGACACCGAACAAGGTGCCGATATCACCAAGACCGGCCGCGGAAAGCAATGCGTCAATCAACGCATGAGCGGCGACATCGCCATCCGAATCGCCCTCGATGCCATCGCCCTCCCAACGCAAACAGGCAAGCCATAACGGCTTGCCTGCATCGTGAGATGCGAATCGATGAGCGTCAAAACCCTGACCGATACGCATGAAACGCCTTACCTCTTCTTGGACTTCTTGCTTTCGGCCTCAACTCGGGCCAGCGTATCCATGGCAGCCTCCTCGGGAGCCTCGGTATGATGCTCCTCATCGCCGGGCTGGGCCGGCTCATACCCAAGGTTCACGTCCAGCAAACGCTGGGCCTCGGCTTCATCAAGGTGTTCGGACAGCGAAATCTCGGAAGTCAGAATACTACGGGCCTTGGTAAGCATGCGCTTCTCACCAGCCGACAGACCATGCTCGTCAACATCACGCTGCGCAAGGTCACGCACCACTTCCGCAATTTTATTGACATCGCCGGTGGCGATCTTCTCGACATTCAGCTTGTAGCGACGAGACCAGTTCATCTCCTTCTCAATGATCGGAGTGCGCAGAATCTCGAACACCTTGGCCACTTCGTTGGCGTCGACGATATCTCGCACACCAACCTTTTTGGCATTATCAACAGGAACGTTGATGACCAGACCGTCAGACGAAAGCACCGACAGCTGCAGATATTCGCGGGTGATTCCCTTGACTGTCCGTTCGGTGATGGCCTCCACCTTCGCAGCGCCGTGACGTGGATAGACGACCATGTCGCCGACCTTGTAACCCATGAATCCTCCGTGAAAAGCTTACACAAAACCCGAATTATTGTGCCATCAGGGGTGGACTTGGCCAAAAACACTTGAAAAACGGAAAAATAGGCGCGACACGGGCCACTTTTCTTCCGTTTCATGCTTACACTTTTGCCATGGCTACAGAATCCAAGATCAATGAAGATGTCGTTGCTGTTCCTGTTCCCCAGGGCACACTGGATGCAGTAAGCAACGGTACGTTCTACAATCCTCACGAGGTGCTCGGCGGGCACCTCGGTTCCGGCAAGCATGCGGATGTCGTCACGATCCGAGTCTTGCGTCCGTTGGCAAAATCCGTGACGATTATCACTGAACAAGGTCAAACGCTCGCAATCCATGAATACAATGGCGTCTTCATGGCACTCGTTCCCGCCGCCGCAGCAGAAGAGGGTTACGGCGTGCCAGACTACCGTATTCGCACGGAGTATGAAGACGGTTCCGTTGTGGTGTCTGACGATCCCTATCGTTATCTGCCGACCATCGGCGAGATGGACATGTATCTGTTCGGCGAAGGCCGTCACGAGCGCCTGTGGGAGGCACTTGGCGCACATGTGCTCCGCTATGACGATCCGATGGGTTCTTCTGAAGGCGTAGATGGCGAGCAGGTGGTTGGCACCGCGTTCACCGTATGGGCGCCAAACGCGCATGCCGTGCGCGTGGTCGGCGATTTCAATGGCTGGAACGGACGCACCCACGCCATGCGCGAACTTGGTTCTTCCGGCATTTGGGAACTGTTCATCCCAGGCATTGAGGCCGGCGAAATCTACAAGTATGAAATCCTCAACGCCAATAACGAATGGACCATGAAGGCCGATCCGATGGAGCGCTCCCACGAGATTCCGCCGCGCACCGGATCCATCGTGGTCGAATCCACCCATGAATGGGATGATGCCGATTGGATGGCAGAACGCGCGGCCGGCGACCCGCATAACGGACCGGTCAGCATCTATGAGGTGAACGCCTCCAGCTGGCGCAAAGACGTGAACGACTACCGTGAGCTTGCCGACAAGCTGGTTCCCTACGTGCAGAAGGAAGGCTTCACGCACGTGGAGTTCATGCCGTTGGCGGAACATCCGTTCGCAGGATCCTGGGGTTATCAGGTGACCGGCTACTACGCGATCGATTCGCGTTTGGGCGGCCCCGACGATTTCAAGTATCTTGTTGAGAAATTGCACGAGGCCGGCATCGGTGTGATCATGGATTGGGTTCCGGCCCACTTCCCGAAGGACGCGTTCGCACTGGGCCGCTTCGACGGCACGCCGTTGTATGAGGATCCGGATCCGACTCGTGGCGAGCACCCGGATTGGGGCACCTACGTGTTCAATTTCGGACGTCGCGAGGTCCGTAACTTCCTGGTGGCCAACGCCTGCTTCTGGCTGGATGAGTTCCATATCGACGCGCTTCGTGTGGACGCGGTCTCCTCGATGCTGTACCTGGACTACAGCCGTGAGGCCGGCCAGTGGCATCCGAACATCTACGGCGGCCGCGAGAATCTCGAAGCCATCGACTTCCTCAAGGAAGCCAACGCCACGGCATACAAGAACAATCCGGGCATCATGATGATCGCCGAGGAATCCACGGCTTACCCAGGCATCACCGCGCCGACCGACGCCGGTGGTTTGGGATTCGGCCTCAAGTGGAACATGGGTTGGATGCACGACACCCTGCAGTATCTGCATGAGGAGCCGATTAACCGCAAGTGGCACCACAACGAGATCACGTTCTCCATGGTGTACGCCTATTCGGAGCATTATGTGCTGCCGATCAGCCACGATGAGGTTGTGTACGGCAAGGGATCCATGTTCGGCAAGATGCCGGGCAACGATTGGCAGAAGTATGCCGGTGTCCGCGCGCTGTTCGCCTACCAGTGGGCCCACCCGGGCAAGAACCTCACCTTCATGGGCAATGAGATCGCCCAGTACGGCGAGTGGGATCATGACGGTTCCGTGGATTGGGCCGCGCTTGAATGGCCGGACCACCAGGGTGTGCAAAAGCTTGTCGCGGATTTGAACACGCTGTACAAGGCTTCCCCTGCACTTTGGAGCCAAGACTTCGACCCGGCCGGCTTCCAGTGGCTCACCAGCGATGACGCCGATCACAACACGCTCAGCTTCGTGCGTATCGGCAAGGACGGAGAGCAAATGGTGGTTGTGGTGAACTTCTCCGGCGAGGCATGGACCGACTATCAGGTACCGCTCACCAAGGGCGGCAAATGGACCGAAGTGCTGACCACGGATGATGAGATCTACGGCGGTTCCGGCATTCACAATGGCACGGTCGAAGCGGTCGAAGGCGAATACCATTCACGTGATTGGTCCGCGAAAATCACCGTTCCGGCACTGGGCGCAGTATTCTTGAAGCCGGAACTCTGAGAAAGGCGGAAAGCTATGCTCAACTCATCAGCACAACCCACAGCGGCTCCACGCACCGTTCTGGTGGTCGAAGACGAGCCGACACTGGCCACTGCCATCGCGCAGCGCATCACAGCGGAAGGCTGGACGGCGCGCGTGGCATCCGACGGCGCCAGTGCGGTTCAGGCCGCGACTACGTTGCGTCCGGATCTGGTCATCATGGACATCATGTTGCCCGTGATGGATGGTCTTGAGGCCACGAAACGCATCGTGGCGGAGCGCCCTGTGCCAGTGCTGATCCTGACGGCACGAGACGACGAGGCCGATAAGGTCATCGGCCTCGGTGCCGGAGCCGATGACTACATGACCAAGCCGTTCTCCATGCGCGAACTCATCGCCCGTTGCAAGGCGTTGCTGCGCCGTGTAGATCGTGCCAAGGTCATCGCCAAAAACTCCGAAAACGAGAAGCTTCTCGATTTCGGCTCCTTGGTCATCGATCCCGCGCAACGTATCGTCACCGTCAATGGCAAGCAGGTGCACCTGACCCCTACGGAATTCGATTTGCTGGCCACGCTGGCCCGCAAGCCGAAGTCCGTGCTCACTCGCGAGAAACTGCTCGAGGAAGTGTGGGATTGGGTGGATGCTTCCGGCACTCGCACCGTCGATTCGCACGTCAAGGCATTGCGCCATAAGCTCGGTTCGAAGACCATTCGTACCGTGCATGGCGTCGGTTACGCGTTCGAACCGCCAGAAGTCCAAGACTAATGCGCTAAAATTCGGTGGTATGCGTACTACCGATACAAAACCAGGGCGTTCGGTGAATCCATTGGAAACCGAACGTCCTATTGGTTTGTTCTCATCGCTCAAAATTGAATTGAGCGTTCTGATCACCATCTCCACCGCCATTGCGTTCATCATGGCGTGGTTCCTGCTCAAAGTAGGGCTCAGCGTATGGATCGCCATGCCCATTACCCTCGCCGTGGCTTTAGGAATCACATATTTCTTCTCCAGAGGACTCACCTCTCCCCTGCGCCAAATGCGCGACGCCGCCGAAGCGATGGCGGAAGGCGATTACACCGTGCGCGTCCATGTCGACTCCAATAGTCGCGATGAAGTCGGCCAGCTCGCCCTCACCTTCAACGAAATGGCGGAAGAGCTTCAGCATGCCGACCAGATGCGCCGGGACATGGTAGCCAACGTAAGCCACGAATTACGCACGCCCGTATCAGCGCTTCAAGCCATGGTCGAAAACATGGCGGATGGCGTGATCGACCCTACGCCATCAAATCTGGAAAGCATCCTCAATCAGACGCACCGCCTGTCCGATCTGATCGCGTTCCTTCTTGATCTTTCCCGCATGGAAGCCGGCGCGGCAAGCCTGCAAATCGAAATGTTCAATTTCGCCGATTTTCTTGACGAAACCGTGGAACCTTTGGAAATCGCCGATGCCGGGCATGCGCATGACATCGAAATGCATGTGCCCGACGATATCGAGATGGCAGGCGATCAGGACCGCCTGCGCCAACTGTTCACCAATATCATCGCGAACGCGCTCAAGCATTCCGCGGACAATACCACGGTGCTTATCGAAGCACATGAAAACAAGGATTTCGGCACCATCGTCACCAATGTCGTCAATTTCGGATCGCAGATTCCGCAAGAGGCGCGTTCCGACATTTTCCGCCGTTTCGTCAAAGGAAAAACAGGTCCGGGCACCGAATCGGGCGGAACCGGCTTGGGATTGTCCATCGCACGTTGGGCCGCCCAGTTGCACGGTGGTTCGGTGAGGGTCGTCGATGACCCGCGTGGAGCCGATTTTGAAATCATTCTGCCGAAATACCATGTTACGGATGACGAATAGAGGATTTCTCACGTCACTGCACTTGCGTGCGTGACCATGCTTGCGTTGGGTCAACCTTCTGCGTTCCCGCCGGAGTGTGAGCCAAAGCAAGCACGGTCACGACCGTGGCACCCTCCTTCCGCATCGTTTCGACGCAACTGCGCATGGTCGCACCGGTCGTGACAATATCATCCACCAGAATCACCATCGTATTGCGCAAGGAAACCGAAGGACGCACCGAAACATGCCCCTTCAAACGTTGCGACCGTTGCGCCGCACCGCTGGTCTGCACTGATTTCCCTTTGACCCCCCTGTTCTCCAACGCGTCACGCACCGTCACCTCGCAGCCTGTTTCCTCCCGTAGAAAACCTGCCAGATGTTTGGCGATCGGCATCATATGTTTACGTCCGCGACGACGTATTGAAGCGGGAGACGAAGGCGCGGGAACCACAACAACATCATGGCATGAACCATGCCTATCACGAACGAAGTCAATAACGCCAGACGCTTTTGCAAGGGCGCATATCGCATCGGCGAACGCACGGTCACATTCCTCGTCGCCGTGATCCTTCCACGCGAGAACCGCCTTTCTGACCGTGCCACGGTACCATCCGCATGCGAACCAGCGTTGCATCGCCACACCGTCAAACGACTGTGCGGTCGGCTGGGAAAACAATGCCCTGCAAGCTTCGCATAGCACTTCATCCGGTTTGTCGCACCCGGCGCAGCCCCGGGGAAACAGCAGATTAACCACCATCGAGCATGCCCTCGCCATTGAGTTCATGCGAAACCTCCCAACAGGTTCTATCGCGATAGACTGGCGATGATTCCACCGCACAATTTCACGGTATCGTTCGGACAGGTAACCTTCACCGCCCTGGTGCCTGCCTTTGCCGCGGGATAATCGTTACCGTCCGGATCCATACGGTCTCCCACAAAACAATCTGCGCCACCGTAATGCCGAGAATATCGGCCAATTCTCGAACAGCGAACGACTTGTCGACGTTTTTTTCGGAGATATCGACGCTGCTGGCGCCGCCCGGCCGTACCTCCAAATGCGGTAGATCGGCGGCAACCGCTCGTGCCAGACGATTCTTCTTCTCGTTGGTTGGATCCCACGCCTCCTTGGCTTCGATGGGCGCAAGCTGCCCTAATGCGGAGAATGTGATCTGGCTGCCACGATCCTCGATACGTTCACCCCAAACGTGCGTGAGCCAGATACCCTGTTCGCGCGCATTGCGTTCCAACGATTCGTAAGCTTTCGCACGATCATCCGCGCTGAGGTCATGGGCGAAGACCGGCGCCCAATCCGATCCGCCCCAACGGTAATATCGGGTGCCGCTGGTCGGCATAAGATGCAGATGCGACCGATTGGCTTGACCTGTCAACCGTTCCACCACCTGACTTTTCAGCAATGCATACTTGCCACCGGTGATCACCGCGACATCAATCAACGATGTCAATGCGGAGAAGCATTCGGCCATGTCGTCCTTCATTGGCTTTTTCGACCTTGCCAACGTGTTGTCGAGATCGAAGGCGATAAGGCGTACTCCATTGCACAATTCCTCGATATCCACGTCGTTCCAACAGGGCACGGAAATATCCGTCATGATCGTTTCCTCCTGTGTCGATGCAATGAACAATATGCTAACGCATGATTCGCGCAAGGCCCTGATATGGTAGAAGCCATGTATCAATTGCCTTGGGAATCAACAGTGTATAGAAACCGTCATGGTCGTGGGACCCGCACTCCCATGTTCGGTACCAGACTTCCACGTTATCGTACAAGAAGCGGTATGTTCGACGACATGCTGGTGGCTCAGATCCGTAGGCTCAACGATGCATGGCCCGAACTGGTGGCACCGGTACAGTTTGCGGTCGAGGACGTTCCGCCATCCGACCCGGCACCTTGGGAGGCCACTGCGCACTTGGGCTCGCAGTCTTTCCCCGCGGAACATGGCATTCCGCCGCGCGTCGTGCTGTACCGTATGCCTTTGCAATCGCATGCGCGAAGCCGTATGGACCTGCAATTCGCCATCCGCGACGAAGTGGTGTTGCGCTTGGCGGAACTGTATGGACGCCGTCCCGAAGAGATCGACCCCGATTGGGGTATGTGATCAACGCACGACGGTCATGTTCTGGTTGGCCAGCACCTGCTCGCGGGCTTCCTTCAGATCCGTTGCGCCGATAATCGACACTCCGGCCAGTTTCGCATCCGATACGTCTTTTTGGCTGATACGGATGTTCCACACCATTGATTGGTCCGGATCGGCAAAGCTTACGGCGGCAACGTCTCCATCGTTGATATCCGCCAGATCAACCGTTGTCGAAGCGCCGGATTGGAGAGCAATCTCGCGCTGGTCAACAGTATCTCCGACACTGTTATAGGACGTCAATGTTGCCGTGCGCTCATCGCCCGATATGTTGGTGATGCCCACTTGAGCCGTGGCATGGTCGGGCACGGCCATGGCGGAGACGCTCATCGGCACTGAAGCGTTGACCAAGGCGAAATCAGCCTGGTCATCATCGCCATCATTGGTGATCTTCGCGGCGACGGATACCGGCTCGCTGGCGCTGATGGTAAGTCCGGTCGCCGACTTGGGAACCGAACCCAGGTCGATGACCGAAACGCGATTCGATTCGAGCGTCTGCTGATTGGTTTTCTTCAGACCTTGGTCATCCGTCCAAGATACGGTGACGTCGGCCTGCCGAGACGGATACACATACAGGTTGACGGCATCGCCTTCCGTGAGTCCGTCAATCGCCAATGTTTTTGCGGCAACAGTATTGGGAACCGCATAATCCGATCCTTTTGCAACCAGACCATCCATGGCTATGGTGCGCACCACGGCCGCAACGGGAGTGTCCACGCTGGACACGGTAACGTACAAAGCATCCTGCCCGGAAGCTGCTGCGGCAAGGTTCAGCACAGATTCCTTGCCCGCGCCAACCGTCAACGTCGAACCGGTAGACAATGCCAAAGCACCCGACTTGTCGGATCCCCAAACCTTGATGTTCACCGACGTGGCCTTAGCCGACGGATTGGCCACGACCAGCTGCTGGGTCATGCCTGTTTTGGTGCCCGACACCATCAGCGACTGCTTCAAAGCCGGAGCGACGCAGGAAGCAGCGGAAACGCCTTTCAAATCTCCCTCAGTAGCCCAAGACATCGCCGAAGAGGCCGCTCCCGTTCCATCGGAAGCCGACAGCAATCGGGTATTCTGCAATTGGGCTCCGTCATCGACCGTGCCGGACGCCATGAAAATATCATCATCCGATCCGGCATCATCCTTGTTCAACACCAATGACGAAGTGGCTTCATCAGCTCCGAGAAGCCCTACGGAAGAGCGGAACACCGAACCGAAGGACGCATAACGCGCCGACGACATGATATTGCCGTTGGACGCTTGATATTCGCTGTCTCCATACGCATCAGTATCAGCTATCGTCATTCGTGCTGGACAATATGTTTCCAGCTGACGCGGACTGACGGTACGGGATACGGATGAACGCTGCGTTACCGGCGAATCCGCATGAATCCAAGTCGGGCGGTAGATTACGGCCACGGTCGCCAGTGCGACAATGACCAACACCGACACTATGGCCAGAATTACACGCCAAACCGTTTTGGAACGGGAATGTTTGCTCATGCTTCCTCCTGACCGTGACGCCTCATGCGCGGAAGCGCAACCAAGCAATACGCTGCGAGAACAATACCCATGCACCACAGCCATGCCTGACGCCACACACTCGATTCAGCCTGTCGATATCCCTTGCGGTCGATATGCTGCTTGGCCGTATCTTGGATGGTGAGACGATAGTATGTTCCCGCATCAGTGCTTACGACATTCTGCGTGCCATCGGAAGCGCTGATATTGGAACTCAACTGATCGGTTATCTCCTTTTGCGCCTTGTCTTCGCCGGAGCGCACCACATAGATGCCTCCGAATCCCAACTCGCTCAAATCGGCGACGGCGTCGGAATCAGCATTCGACAACAGCTGCGCGCAATCCTTGGCGATGGCCTTGTTCGCATCATCGGAACGTCCGAACGCCACTTCGACACGCTGTGCCGGAGAGCTGTCGATCAAATCACCTCGGCGGGTGCGCATCACATTGTAGCTGATGGAACCGGCACTATCCGCGCGTACTGCGAGCACACGCCTCGCCTCATCCTGCGCAAGATAGTCGGAAGCAACAATCGGCAAACCGGAATCACTGGTCGAAACCGTGTTATGGTCTCTGGCGACATAATCAAAACCGGCACTCGCCACAACCGACGCCGCAATCAGCATGACCAGCACGATTCGTGCCGCACGCCCGGCAATAATGCCAGTAGAAGCGCCATTCCTCTCAACTTCGACATCGCCGGTGGGCCTCTGCCACAGCATAACGAAACGTTGCACCGCACCGCCTGCGACCATGCACACGCAAGACAGCAGTCCCATCATCGTGAATGAAACGCCGGGAAGCACGGAACCGGCCACGGCGCCATCCGCATCGACCGCAACCACAACCGCGGCGGAAAGCAGCGACGTGGCAAGACCCGCGATCGCCACGACCCACATCATACGCGACACGCGAAGCACGAATGGCAGGAACAGCGATACCGCGGCAAGAAGCACAATCAATGCCAACATTGCAGCAGCCACATACTGCCAAATCTCGCCGGATACGGCAACGCCGAACGCACGGGAAACAATATCCGAAAGATTTGCGATCATCGGATGCCCATCATGCGCAGACGACGGCAATATCACACTGCCAAAAATCTGACGCCACGTACCTGCTCCTGCGAAACGTACCGTGTTGACCAATGTGGGCGCGCATACGGAAGCGGCCGGCAGCGGAATCAGCAGCAGCGTCGTTCTATGGGAGCGTACAAGCATCAGGAACACAAGGAACGACAACATCAGCGGCAGCAGCAATTGCGGTTCGGCCGCGACGACGGGAATAAAGCACAATGCCGCAAGCGCCGCGGCCTGCACGGAAGCCTGCGGATTGACCAGATCTTCCGTACGGTACATGCCTACGGCTCGGAAAGAAAACGCGAAGGCCGCAGGAAGAAACACCATGACCGTCATCATCGTCACGTCGGCATCGCTGTACACGTTCATCGACAATGCGATGGCGAACCATGCCAACGCGATCACGCAACGCACCGTGTCGGACCGAGTAAAGATTCCAGCCAAAGCCCAGAACGACAGCACCATCAAAGGAGCGGACAAGAAGAACACCACGGCGACTGCGGTCGCAACATGGCCAGCCGTGAATACGGAAACCACCATGAGCACCAGCAGCCAAGGCGCGCTCGGGGCGCTGATTCCCGTTCCCGCGGTATACGCCCACGACGTGGTGGCGGCATGCACCAACTGGCTGAAACTGGCATCGGTCGGCAGCAACGTTTGAGAATATATCGACGCGCCGGAGAACACGCTCCGAAGCACATTCCAATATAGGAAGACGATCCATGCGAACGCGATCACCGCCGATGCGATGGCAAGCCCCCACCTGCGCATGAGCCTTTTACGCAGATGCGCCTTGGCAAGAGGGCTGAGGATCACAGTGCCACGCTGGTCAAGAAACGCACGCTTGCGATCGTTCCATTGGCCGATCTGCTGACGAGTCGTCTGCAACGCGGCCAATGCCTTCAAGGAGACCCTACTCTGCTCACGCAATCGGGCACGGGCCCTCCATGCGCCCGGCAAGTGGAGCAACGAACGCCAAGGCAGGGCCAATTCGCAACAGGCATGGTATGGCTGTTTGCGCGTCAGGCACAGCACGGCCAGTCCCAACGCCTTCAGTATCGACCAGATCCACAGCAGCGGCCACCAAGAACGATGCACGTCCGTATACGCGTATTTCGTATTCGCCTCGCGTACCGCAAGATACGGATCGACGCGGCCTTCCTCATCTTCAACAGGTTGGCCGTTTTTGGAACGCACGCCTTCAAATCTTGCCCTCCTATGGGCGATTCGCGCCTGCGGGACCACCACCACACGGCCACCGCCCAGGCAGATGCGCCTGCACAGGTCCGTGGATTCGGCGAACGTGCCGAACCATGGATCGGCACCCTTCCAAGTACGCAAGGTGGCCAATGGAACCAGCGCGCCGGAAAGCGACACAGCCAACACATCCTGCCGGCCATCATACTGTTCCTGATCCGGCTCACCGTCCACCACCAGAGACGTGACATTGTGGTGCCCCGCATACAAACCGACGTTATGCAGGCTTTCCGCCTGCCAATCCAACTGTTTCGCGCCAAGCAAAGACGCAGTCGGCGTGTTTTTCCAAGCATCGAGCAACACCTCAAGGCATGACTCATCGGCCGGCCTGGAATCGTCATGCAATGTCCACAGAGCACCGACCCGGTCGTCAAGATCGATCTGTTGCATTGCACGAGCCACGGCATTCATGAATGAAGAGGCACCCTTCACTCCTACGAGAATGACACGTATGGTCTTGCTTTCGGGAACTTCCGTAAGCACACCGGCAGGCGACGGGATAACGCTAAACGTCATCTGCATAGGCTGCTCAACCTGATTGGTGCAATCCGCAACGATAATAGTGCCTGGAAGCACACGCTGTGCGAGCACCGCGGCAAAAGTGGATGAGAAAAACGTAGATCGCTTTGCGCGGTAATCACCGCAGCCACGGATGAATCGGCATCCTGCCGATGGGAGTACGGCCTGCTGTTGAGCAGATCGGTCACAATTCCCTGGATATCGCTGCTGGCGTTAGAATTCATAATTTCAAGTGTACGCACAGGGTGTGCCGTGCGTTATGCCCGTTCCTTGTGTTCCTTCTTATACCGACGGCGCTCACGTTCGCTCATGCCACCCCAAATACCGAATCGCTCATCATGGTCGATGGCCCATTTCAGGCATTGCTCACGAACCTCGCACTGGGCGCACACTCGCTTGGCATCCCTGGTTGATCCGCCCTTTTCAGGAAAGAACGCTTCCGGATCAGTCTGAGAACATAACGCCCTATGCTGCCAGGAAACATCATCATCGCTTTTGAACAGACCCCACAGTTCCGCAAGCGGATTATCGGAGGACTCGTCGATCACGCCCCACATGCGTCCTCCCCTGCTATACGTATGCGCACTTTTAGTCGTGTTAAATTACACACATGCAATTTCTTTTTGTCAAGTTTTCCGCCGTGTCAATCACTATAATTCGAGAAAAATATGGTACATGGTACCTCCAAGAACGGCGGGGGCCTGAAGCAGAATCCGTGAAAATCGGGGAACATCTCTATAATCCCATGACAGAGTAGTGGTATGTTCTAGAACGCGTTGAGATATGGCGTGATCTTTTGTATAAACAGGAAGGCGATACCGTGACCACATCACCAGCCGGCGATAAGCTTCCTAACGTCAATGGACTGCGAGACGCAAAGCCGCGTCACAGCCTTGGCTATCGAGTGCAGCATCGTGCGAGGACGATAGTCGCTTCGGTCATCGCGGCGATGCTGGTGTTCTCGGGAACCGCAGCGGCCGCAACATGGCTGGATGTGAATGGCATCATCAAAGACCATTCGGTCGAAATCATCGGACAAGGCTCACTTGACGCCAACACCTCGATCATCGATCCCAACTCCGGCAAACCCATCGAATTTGTACTCATCGGGCAGGATTCCCGCGATGGCGAAGAGAACCAGTCCGTCGGAGGCAACTTCGACGACGTGGTAGGCAACCATCAGGCCGACACCACAATGGTGGCGCAGATTTCCGCGGACCGCACCAAAATCAATCTCGTTTCCATTCCGCGCGACTCCCTAGTGGACATACCGCAGTGCGAAACGACCAACGGCACGATTCCCGCGCAATACAATGTGATGTTCAACTCGATTTTCGCGAACGCATACCAGACCGGCGGCGATCTCGCTTCAGCCGCAAGCTGCACCCTGAATGCAGTGAACAGCCTCACCGGACTGAACATTCAAAACTTCATCGTCGTGGATTTCGCAGGACTGGTCAAAATGATCAATGCCGTAGGCGGAGTCGACCTGTGCATCCCACAGGACGTCGACGACCCCTACACCAGCCTGCAACTCACCAAGGGCCTGCACCATCTGGACGGACACCAGGCAACGCAGTACGCACGAACCCGCCATGGTCTGGGAGACGGATCCGACACATCACGAACAACCAGACAGCAATACCTCATCAAACAGTTGATGAACGAAGCGCTCAGCAAGAACCTCTTTACTGACACCGCACAGCTCTACCAGCTAGCGAAATCAGCCTTGCAATCACTCTATATCTCGCAAGGCATGGCCGATACCGCAGCGCTTGCAGGTCTTGCCATGAGCCTCAAGGATTTCAATCTGTCCAACCTGTATTCGCAGACCGTTCCGGTAGTATCCGCGCCGTCGGACCCGAATCGTTCGGTCTGGACCGATGAGGCGGAGACGCTATGGGAGAAGATGCGCGCGGACAAGCCGATTTATGGTTCCGACGAATCCGACGCGAACACGGATGCCAATACCGCAGGCAATTCCGACGGTTCTTCCGATAATTCGACGGATGGCACTGACAATACGGATAATACGGGCACTGACAACACGGGTTCCCAGGAAGCCGCACAGACGCCTGATCCGGTCACTGGTCTGATCACGCAAGCCGATGGCACGCTGATCGATCCGAACACCGGTGGCACCGTCGATCCGGAAGATGGCTCCATCCATGACGCTCTTACCGGGCAGTACATCGGACTTGCCGATCGTTACCTCAACGCGACAGTTTGTGCCGTTCCCGCAAAGAACTAGACCGCTTTCACCGAATCCGTTCCTACACGGTGTAAATGGTGTAGGAACGGATTTCTTTTTGGAGGATATTGTATGAGTGAAGAGAACGGCGGCAAGGACCCCATGCCCGCACCACCGAGCTTCATCCCGTCTGCAGGACGGAAGAAGACGGAATCACAGCCTCACAAATCCACAATTCCTTCTCAATCCGGCTCTCCGTCAATTCCGAGTTTTTCGCCTGCCGCACAGCCAGCGCGCTCAAGTGCCCCGCACGCCAGCAGGCGTACAGCGCAACCATCATCCGTAACTCCATCCGGTTCCAGCGCTCCACAGAGTTTCCGTCCTGCCGCAAACTCCACCAGCAGACCACGTAAGTCGGCATCATCGTCTCCTGCATCGTTTGCTCCTGCTTCAGCTCCGAACAATCACCGTGCGTCTCAGCAGGTACGAGGATCCTCCTCCATACCCACTGGCATGCCACGAACAACGCGACAGAACACGCCTAGACAACCTTTGTCCGGCAATAGCACAACAGGATTCCAATCCACTGCGAAAGCCGTGCTCCCCCACAGAAAGCGACATATGGGGCGGGTCATTCTCGCGTTTTTCCTTGCTGTGATTCTCGCCTTGGGACTGTCGATATTCTCCGCATGGAATTGGGTGGATGGACAGCTCAACAAACAGTCTTGGTTGACGAATAAAGCCGATACCGCTGGCGAAAGCTGGCTGATCCTCGGTTCCGACGAACGCGAAGGCACCGTTGGTGACGCTGGCGACGTGACCGGTTTCAGAACAGACACCATTCTGGTACTCACCAAACCGAAATCCGGACCTTCCTCACTGATTTCCATTCCGCGTGATTCCTTGGTGGAAATCGACCAGAGTTACATGAAAATCAACGCCGTCGCCCAACTGTACAACGGCAAACAACTGGTTAACGAAGTCGAAGACATCACCGGGCAAAAAATCAACCACGTGGCAATGGTGCAATTCGGGGGTCTGGTCAAAGTGGTCGACGCTTTAGGAGGCGTCGAATTGTGCTACGACCAGGATGTAAGCGATCCGTACTCCCAGTTGAACTGGACTGCCGGCTGCCATACCGCCGACGGCACCACCGCGCTTGCGTTTTCTCGTATGCGTTACGCGGACGCGCAAGGCGATTTCGGTCGTGCAGCCCGTCAACGCCAGGTCATCAACGCCATAGTGAAAAAGGGCGCGTCCAAGGATACGCTGCTGAACTTCGGCAAGGTCAAGAAAGTCGCGGAAGCGGCGTTAAGCTCCGTGACCGTGGATGAGAAAGCTTCGACCTCATCGCTGATGCGCATGGCTTTGGCGTTCAAAAGCGCTTCTGGGGATCAAGGCATTTCAGGAAGCGTTTATTGGACCGATCCCGACTACTACGTTGATGGTGTCGGCTCAAGCGTGCTCTTGGACGAGGGTAAGAACCTCGAACTGTTCTCCGAATTGGCTAAGGGGACCCATCGGGCTGGCACTGTAGGCACGCTCGCCGAACAGCAAAGTTGAGGGTTGTGGTCAGGATGTGGATAACCATATCCTCCGACCACAACCCTGATTCTCGCTTGCGTCCATCCGCCACTGCTGTTCACAATGACGGCATGAACAGCAAAACCAAGCGCAAGCATACCAATGGATTCAATGAGGATCGGCTGATGCTCATCAGCTGGGCCGCGCCGGTATTGTCGCAACTTGTCATGCTTGTCATAATGATCGCGCAACGGCAATGGCTATATGTGGCCATGCTTGCTCCTGGACTCATCAGCAGCGCGTTGTCTCTGGTATCCATGGCGTTGCGTTCCAATCAGAAGCAGCAGCATGACGAACCTGTCTCCACCACCTATGCAAAGGTGGTGGAGACCGCAAGGCAAAACAGCCATTCGCCGTTCGCCGCAATGCCCCATATGTGTTTCGAGCGGTTCTACGCTCTGGACGAGGACGCGCTGCCTTGGCGCACCATCACACGAACATGGCTTTCCTCCACATCATCCTGCCCTATAGGAGTCACGGAGCATGGCTTGTTTCGCACGGATCTGCAACGATCAGGACCGCATGCCATGGTAGCAGGCACCACGGGTTCGGAAAATCGGAATTGCTCATCAGTTGGTGCTTGTCGCTCGCCATGCAATACAGCCCTGATGATCTGCATTTTCGTGTTTTTGGATTTCAAAGGTAGGATCGACATTCAAACGCTTTGGAACATCTTCCCACACCGTTGCAATGTCTGCGATCTTGATTTGTTCCACGTCGATTTCGCGCG
>ENA-OQNA01000168-OQNA01000168.1-human-gut-metagenome-genome-assembly--contig:-NODE-168-length-21087-cov-3.791889_pt1 | contig 21087 bp, 20 predicted proteins | sample MGYA00242625_ERZ504872 | MGnify/ENA primary metagenome ERZ504872 (study PRJEB26092, sample SAMD00036425) | human gut metagenome | host: Homo sapiens | study: EMG produced TPA metagenomics assembly of...
GCTTTTTTTATGACTTAGATTCTCATTACGGCATCGATTACAACAATGAATCGCTTTTGGTGGTCCGCAACAGCGGGGGCTGCACATTTACCCTGACATACGACGCCATTTCCAAAAGCGTGACCGGTTTCGGCTTCGACCCGGATTACAGTGATGCTTTTGACAACAGCCGATTCTTATTGAACCAAACCTACTGGATAAACCGGGATTCGGAAGCAGAGTACTCCTCGCCGTGACCTTATCACATCTAAACCTTGTCCCCCGCAATTTTGCAACTTTTTTGCAGTTTGCGGGGGACTTTTTTGCGTCTTTTTCGGTATAGTTAAAGCAGAAAGAGGAGAGGGGCGAATGCATGACCGATATAAACAGAACCGCGTGCACATTTTCGCGCCCCGCGCTGAACGCAAACACCTTAAAGCTCATTGCGGTCCTCGCCATGGTGCTGGACCATGCCGCCACCGTCTTTTTGGCGGATACCGCGCCCGCCGCGCTGTTTTTCCACGCCGTGGGGCAGATTGCCGCGCCCATCATGTGCTTTTTCGTTGCGGAGGGCTACGCGTACACGTCGAATCTGAAAAAGTACCTGCTGCGGCTGTTTATTGCGGCGGTCATCTCTCATGTGCCGTATGCGCTATGCTTTAAATTCACGGTTTGGGAGTTCTGGTACGTGACGGGCGTTTTGTGGGGGCTCTTTTTGGGACTTCTCGCCGTCACGCTGTGGAAACGGCTGCGCGCGCCCGTTTGGGTGCGGCTGCTTTTGCTCGGGCTGTGCTGCCTGCTCGCCTACCCCGCAAACTGGAATTACATCGCCGTGCTGTGGATCTTCGGCTTTGCCGTCTTTCGGGAAAACCCCAAAAAGCAATGGTCGTTTTTCGGGCTCGTCACGCTTTTGTATGTTTTGCAGTATTTCGTCTACGGCTCTACGCTGCCCGTGTGGCTGAGGCCGTTCGTACTGCTGTGTGTACCGCTTCTTTTATGCTACAACCACACGCTTGGTCGCCGAAGCAAAGTTTTGCAGTGGGGCTACTACCTGTTTTACCCCGCTCACCTGCTTGTGCTCACTCTGCTAAGAGAAATTTTCACCCGGTTATAAAGGAGTTTTAAAAAGGGGGATCTTTATGCAAACGCGCAAAAATGCAAATTTGGCACCCGAAAGCTTCCGACACAGTGCTGTGCCGCGCCGCCTAAAGCACCGCGCACGGCGTCGCAGACGCATTTTGTGCCTTTTGCCGGTGATACTCGTGTTCGGCGTGCTCGCCGCGGCGCTGCTGCGCTTTACGCCCGCGCTTGCCTACGCCGATATTTTCCCCGCGCAGGCAAGCACCCGCCGCATTAAAGACGTGCCGTACATTTCGCAGCTGCCTACGCTTCCCACGGGCTGCGAAAGCGCCGGCGCCGCCATGCTGTTAAACTACTACGGCTGCACCGTCACAGCGGAGGAATTTGCTTCCTATTACCTGCCGACGGGCGACGCGCCGCACACGGACGAAAACGGAAAGCTTATCGGCTGCGACCCATGGGAGGCATTCCCCGGCGACCCGTTTTCGGAAACCGGCTGGGGATGCTACTCCACCGTCATTGAGCGCGCCATGAACGAGTTTCTCACAAACACCGGCTACCACGCCGAGCGTCTGAGCGGCGTGCCGCTTTATCGCCTAAAAAGCTATATTGACAACAACACCCCGGTGATGATCTGGGCGACTATCTGCATGGAGCCGCCGATTGAAAGCGACATTTGGACGGTGCCGGAGACCGGCCGGGAGATTACGTGGGTCTACCCCATGCATGCGCTCGTCCTTACGGGCTATGACGAAAATGGCTACTACTTCAGTGACCCTCTCGCCGGTCAGGACATCTACTACGGCAAAGACAGCGTGGAGGTCGCCTACACCGCCCTTTTCGAGCAGGCCATCATCCTGACAAACTGAATACATCGGACTTACTTCCTCCGCATACAAAAATCCCCGCACAGGCTTTTAATGAACAGCGCTGTGCGGGGATTTGCGGTTTATAAGGTTAGATTGACTCCACGTCGATCTCGCCGTCCTTTTCGGTGACGAGAATACCGGTGACGTTGCCTTCGCCTTTCTCGACGATGAGGGACGCGATTTTGTCTTCCACGGTGCGGCGGATGGTGTTGCGGATGTCGCGGGCGCCGCTCTTGCCGCCTACGGCACGATGCGCGATATTCGCGACGGCTTCGTCTGTCCAGCGCAGCGTGATGCCACGCTCGTTAAGCGTGCCGACGTACTCGTTCAGCATGAGCACTGCGATCTTCTTGTAGTCCTCCTCATTCAGCGGGCGGAAGACGACGATCTCATCGATGCGGCTTAGGAACTCGGGACGCAGGAAATCAGACAGCGCGCGCATGGCCTTTTCGCGGCTGATGTCCGCGCTGGTGCGGTTGAAGCCGACGAGCGCTTCGCGGCTGTTGCTGCCCGCGTTGGAGGTCATGACGATGACGGTGTTCTCAAAGTTGACCGTGCGACCGTGCGCATCCGTGATGCGGCCTTCGTCGAGAATTTGCAGCAGGATGTTCATAACATCCGGGTGTGCTTTTTCAATCTCATCGAAGAGCAGAACGGAATACGGGCGGCGGCGAACCTTTTCGGTGAGCTGACCGGCTTCATCGTAGCCGACATAGCCCGGGGGCGAACCGATGATCTTCGAGACCGAGTGCTTTTCCATGAACTCCGACATATCGAGGCGGATGAGCGTCTCCGGGGAATCGAACAGCTCTTTCGAAAGCACGCGCACAAGCTCGGTCTTGCCGGTGCCGGTGGGGCCGACGAAGATGAACGAGGCCGGGCGGCGGCGCGGGTTGATCTGCACGCGGCTGCGGCGGATGGCGGCAGAAACAGCCTTGACGGCCTCCTCCTGCCCCACGATGTGCTCGCTCAGCTTTTCTTCCAGGTGGGCAAGCTTGCCGAGCTCGCTCTGCTCAATCTTTGCAGCGGGAATGCCCGTCCAAAGCTCGATGACATACGCGAGATCCGCTTCCGTTACCGGCGCGGTGACTTCGTTCGGGTCAAACGCGGCAAGCTCTTTTTCGAGCGCCGCGACTTTATATTTCGCTTCGGCAAGCGCTTCGTAATCGACATTCTCTGCGCCTCGATCTCGGCTTCCGCCTTGCGCTGCTTTTCGAGCTTCAAATTTGCTTCTTCATAATCCGCAAGCTTTTTGTTGCGCAGCGCGGCGCAGGCGCATGCTTCGTCCAACAAGTCGATGGCCTTATCCGGCAGGTAACGGTCGCTGATATATCGCTCGGAAAGCACGACGATGCGCTTCGCAATTTGGTCGGAAACGCGCACGTTATGGTATTTTTCGTAGTAATTTTTGATGCCGCGGATGATATCCGTTGCGTCGTCGATGGACGGCTCTGTCACGGTGACAGGCTGGAAGCGGCGCTCCAGTGCGGCGTCTTTTTCGATGTACTTGCGGTACTCGGAGAACGTCGTTGCGCCGATGACCTGAATTTCGCCGCGGGACAGCGCAGGCTTTAGAATGTTCGCCGCGTTCATGCTGCCTTCTGCATCGCCTGTGCCGACGAGGTTATGCACCTCATCGATGAAGAGGATGATGTTGCCGTCCTGCTTCACTTCGTCCACAAGTCCCTTGATGCGGCTTTCAAACTGGCCGCGGAACTGCGTACCGGCGACGAGCGCCGTGAGATCCAGAAGCTGCACTTCTTTTTTGCGCAGCTTCGCAGGCACTTCGCCTGCCGCAATGCGCAGGGCAAGCCCCTCTGCAACGGCCGTTTTACCGACGCCCGGCTCACCGATGAGACACGGATTATTCTTCGTGCGGCGGGACAAAATCTGTACCACACGCTCAATCTCGCGCTCGCGGCCGATGATGGCATCCAGCTCGCCGTTTCTCGCCTTCATGGTGAGGTCGGTGCAGTACGCCGCAATGTGCTTACGCTTCGATTTGTGGAAGTTCTCCTTCTTTTTCTTGTCATTCGGCTGGCTTTCGCGGGTTTCCGGCTCTGTGCCGTCACCGTTTGCGTTCATACCGAATTGACCCAGCAATTCGGACGGGAACGGCACCGCGCCGCCCGGCTCAAAGCTGCCGTCGTCGGACATCGACATCAAATCGTTCATGCTTTCGGTCATTGCCTCCAGCTGCTCCTCCGTGATGCCCATTTTCTCCATAATATCATTCACCGGCTTAATGCCGAGCTCTTTTGCGCAGACAAGACAGTAGCCCTGCGTGGCGTTCATATCCGTTGAAGGGGAAACGAACACAACCGCAGGCCGCTTCTTGCAGCGTGTACACATCATCATAGACATTTTCCTTTCCGGCGCAGACCGTTAGTTTTTCGGTGTGCGCTCTTTCTTTGCCCGCATTTCTTCGGGCAGGTTCAAATCGTATTTGCCGTCGGTCGATCTCAAAATTTCGCGGAACACGCCGAAATATCGAATGAACGTGTACACCATGAAGCCCGCCGTGATGACGAGCGCCGTGGTGGACGCGATATTGAACGTGCTCTCGGAAACCTTCATAAAGCCGTCCATGACGACGATGAGTCCGATGGCGATATAAAACAGTGTTGTGGAGACCTTGCCGTACCACTTTGCCGCGCACGGCTTTTTGCCGTTTTTCAGCAGATAGCATGCGCCGCACAGCATGACGAGCTCCTTTAAGACGAGCAGCGCCAAAAGCGGCCAAATGGACGGGTAGTGCACGGCGATACAGATGGCCACCGTGCCCTGCGTCAGCTTATCGGCTAACGGATCCAGCATTTTGCCTAATTCCGTGATCTGGTTGAAGTGCCGCGCGATCATGCCGTCCAGCGCATCGGAAAGGCCGGAAAGCCCCAGTGCGACGATGGCCGCTGTGAGGTTGCCTTTCAGAAAAAAATACGCAAAAAACGGAATGACCAAAATGCGGAACACAGACATGGCGTTTGGCACCGTTAAATTCTGATTGATGGGTTTCTTTGTCTTTTGGCTTTTGGCATCAGACATAGTGTAGTTCCTTTCCCTTACGAATTTCCGAATCTCCTTTTAGCCGCTGCTCACTGCATTAAGTGGTAAGCGGGGTTAAAGCTGCCAAGCAGCTTCAAAAGCATGGAGGTATTCTCAAACGCCTGCACCTTTACCTGCTGCGCTGCGCTCAGCATGGGCACAAATACCTGCGTACACGCGAGGACGACCCACAAAATGAGCACGAGCATCAGCACATCGAATACTGCGCCGAGCGCACCGTTGATGCCGCTTAAGACCGGCAGCGAGAAAATGCCCGTTAAAAGCGTTGCAACGCCTCTCAGTACCACGATGAACAATACGAATAGCACCAGCATGACGAACACGCCGATGACGTTGATGAGCATGGGGCTGAGTGCATCCGTAATGGCCTCTGCGATGCTGTCCGTCTTATCCTGCACCTGCGCCATGATACTGCCCTGTGTGATGCCGGCAGCCTCGAGCGCGCGCTGGATAAGCTCCGGGAAGGCATCGAAAACGGTGTTCACAGCATCGCCCGCGCCAAGCCCCATGACCGCCGCAGAGATCTTCTCCACAAGCGAGGGGCGAAAGAACGTTGTAAAGATCCACTCTGCAACAGGACTGCTCAAAAGCCCCGCGCAATCATCGCGATGAGCGCGCCGCAGAAATCAAAGCATGCTCTGAAAAATCCCTTTTTTGCACCGATGACGGCCGCGATGATGACAAGCACCACAACGGCAATGTCAAATATCCATCCCAATAAAAACACTCTCCTTTTTCCGGCACGCCTGCCGCGCGCCTTGTGCGATACAGTGATTATACCACATTACTCTGTTTGCGACAATGTATTATCGGCCTCGATCACCTTAAGATTTTCTTTCCGAATCTCGCGCACGCCGAGCAGATACACGGTGCTTTCGTCCGCCATGGCGATGCTTTTTGTATCGGCCGGCACATCGCAGGCGGCTTCCTGCCGCCCGGTCGTGAGGTCCGTGGACACAACGGAGCTTGAAAGCAGCGCCGCCACCTTATTGCCCGCTGCGGAAAGCCACACGGCGCGGCCGGAAAGGTCGCTTTCCACAGGCTCTGCGCTGTCACGGAAAATGAGCAGCGTGCTGTCGCCGCCGTAAGCATAGTTGGAAACGGAGACCACCGCGCCCGAAGGGATGAGCGTGTAGGCCGTCACGGTGCGGCCGTCATACGCATACGGCGTAAAGTTATAGCTCGTATCGCTGACGAGCGTTTCCGTGTCGCCGATGGCCGTCACGCGGCCGCTGCGGTTCCACTGCACGGCAAAAATCAGGTTGCCGTCGCTTTCGTACTCCGCTATCGGTTCCGTTTCGGACATATCCAGCACCGTAATGCGCGAAATGAGCGTACCTGCGTGCGTGATGGTGCTTGCCACCGCGGCTTTTGTGCCGTCCGTATTCAGTGCCACCGCCGTAATATAGGAATCCGCAAAGCTGTATTTATACTGCAAGCTGCCGTTTTTGTTATATACGCGCAGCTCGGAGGCGTAGTCCGAGGGCTGCACCGCCAACGCAAATTTACCGGAATCGCAAATGACGCCGGTCGTGATACTGCTGTCGCTCGTGCCGGAAATTTCCGTGCCGGAGGACGTTTCCACACGGTAACCCGTGCCGCCGGCGTTATACAAAAGGTAGCGTCCGCTCGCTTCGGAGACCGCGGGGTCGTTGTAGCTGTGGCGCGCGGAGAACATCTCCTTTGCGGAGCCGTTCAGAACCGTCAGCGCCGTGTCGCTCACAACATACAAATTGCCGTCAGCCGCGCCGAAATTACCCACAAGCGCTGTGCTGCCGGTCAGCTCCGCCGGATAGCCGTCGCCAAAGCCGAAGCCGACTGCCTTTGTGCGGATCCAGTTGCCGATGTTTTCCGGCGTTAAATTATCTTTATTTTCCAAAATGATAAGCAGCACTACCGCGATGAGCAGCGCCGCAATGATGCGGTACAAAAGCTTCGATACGCGCGGCTTTTTCTTTCCGAAAGTGCGGGGTGTTCCGTTTCATCCGGCATATCCTGCACAGGCGGTGCTTCTTTTTTGCGCAGCGCGTGCTTTTTTTCCGCTTCATGCTTTTTTCTTGCCATACTTTTCTCCCTTATTCCGCGTTATAAAAATCGGAATACAGAACATTTATCCAACCGAACCGCAGGCATTATATTTGCGGTTTATAAAACACTTTTTCTAAATACAGACCACACGCCGGGGCGGTCGGCCCCGCAAGCTTGCGGTTTTTCCCCTCGATGATCTTCGGGATGTCCTCGGGGACAAAGCGCCCCTGCTGCACGGCGAGCAAAGTGCCCGTCATGATGCGCACCATGTTGTAAAGGAACCCGTCCGCCGCCACGGTAAAGCGCACCATGTCGCCCTCGCGCGTGACGGAGCTTTCCGTAACCGTGCGGGTAAAGTCTCCCATGTCGCGGTTATCGAGTGTACAGAACGAAGTGAAATCGTGCGCACCCAAAAAGTGTTGCGCGGCTTCGTTCAGCTTTTTTTCATTGATGTGGTGGTAGTAGTGCAGCGCGCGCCCGTGCAGAAACGGGCTGCGAATGGGGTTGTTCCAGATTTCATACACATACCGTTTTCCACAGCAGGAGTACCGTGCGTGAAAATCAAGCGGCACTTCTTCGCAGGAAAGCACAGCAATGTCCGGCGGCAGAAAATGATTGAGTGCGCCCAAAAGGCGCTCCGGCGGGATATTGTGCGAAAGCTTCATGCTCAGGCAGAATTCCCGCGCGTGCACGCCGGTATCCGTACGGCTGCACGCTTTGATGTCCGGCTGCGTATGCAAAACCTGCTTTAACGCCTCCTGAAACACCCCTTGCACACTGCGGGCGTTTTCCTGCACCTGCCAGCCGTGGTACGCGCTGCCGTCATATTGAATTTTCAGCAGCAGGTTTCGTTCCATAGCTTCTCCTCAATTTTATCGCACAATGGCGGCGGGCAGCAAAATGTTCGCTGTGATGAACGCCGCAAGGTACAAAACGCACACGATAAGCGTGATGTAATCTACTTTCGAAAGGTGCAGCACCTTCATTTTCGTGCGCCCCTCACCACCGTGGTAGCAGCGGCTTTCCATGGCTGTTGCAAGGTCAAACGCACGGCGGAACGCGGAAACAAACAGCGGGATAAGCACCGGAATCAGCGCCTTGATGCGCTGCATCAAACCGCCGCTTTCCATATCTGCACCGCGGGCCTTCTGCGCCGCCATGATCTTCTCGGTCTCTTCGAGGAGCGTCGGCACAAAGCGCAGCGCGATCGTCATCATCATTGCGAATTCATGCACCGGGACATGCAGCAGTGCCAGCGGCTTTAACAGGCGCTCAATGGCGTCCGTCAACTGCGTCGGGGACGTTGTAAACGTCAGAATAGAGCTGATGAGGATGAGCACCACGATGCGCACGGCGATCATGATGCTGTTCACGATGCCGTTTCGCGTAATGTGAATGAACCCGAGCGTGAAGATCGGGTCGCCGGTGCCGTAAAACAAATTCAATACGCCGGTGAACACCACGATGAACAAAATAGGCTTCATGCTTTTTAAATAGAGCTTCAGCGGTACTTTGGAAAGCACCACGCCAAGCAGGCTCATAAGAATCGTCGCGCCGAGCGTGACAAAATTCTTCGAGCAGAAAATGAGCACGATGAAATACACGGTCAGGCACATTTTAATGCGCGGATCGAGCCGGTGCATGACGGACTTGCCGGGGAAAAACTGCCCCATGGTGACATCAGATAGCATGGTTTTTGTCCTCCTCTTTCCTTTTTTTGAGGAGCGGCAAAAGCTCCATGACGGCTTCGTCTACATTTAAAACTGTCTCGCTGACCGGCAGGCCCATTTTGCGCAGACGGCGCATGATGGACGTGATCTGCGGCAGGCGCAGACCCATCGGCTCCAAAAGCTCGCCGCGCGAGAACACGGCGCGGGTCTCGTCGTACATTTCGGCATGGGCGTTGTTCATCACAAGCACGCGGTCTGCCACGCGGCCGATGTCCTCCATACTGTGGGAGACGAGCAAAATGGTGTTGCCGCGCTGGCGGTGATATTCGGAGATCTGCGCTAAGATAACATCTCTGCCCTTCGGGTCAAGACCGGCGGCGGGCTCATCCAAAATGAGCACCTCCGGGTCCATGGCGATGACGCCCGCAATGGCTGCACGACGCTTTTCGCCGCCCGAAAGCTCAAACGGAGATTTCTCCAAAAGCTCAGGCTTTAAGTCTGTAAAGTGTGCCGCTTCTTTGGCGCGCTTCAGTGCTTCTTCATCGGAAAGTCCCATGTTTTTCGGGCCGAACATGATGTCTTTGATAACGGTCTCTTCAAACAGCTGGTATTCCGGGTACTGGAACACCATGCCCACCTGAAAGCGCACGCGGCGAATTTCCTTCGGCTTTGCCCAAATGTCCTCGCCGTTTAAAAGCACCTGCCCGCTTGTGGGGCGGATGAGGCCGTTGAGCATCTGGATCAGCGTGGATTTACCGCTGCCCGTATGCCCGATCACGCCGACGAACGCGCCCTTTTCTACGGAAAGGTTCACGTTTTCCACCGCCGTTTTTTCAAACGGTGTGCCGGCGCCATAGGTATATGTGAGATTTTTGGTTTCCAAAATTGCCATCGATTTTCCTCGTTTCCTCTGCCGGGTGCAGGTCCTTTCGGTTCTTGCCCCGCACAAAAAACAAAATCCCTTTTATATTCTTATCCCAATTTTAAATACTCCGCAATCGCTTTTACGCACTCGTCTTCATCGAGCGGCGTGCCGGAAATGCTGCACCCGGCGGCGTTTAAGCGGTAAATAAGCTCCGTTGCCTGCGGCACGTCGAGCTTGTGGCGCTTTAAAAGCTCCACCTGCGCGAACACCGTGCGCGGGTCGCCGTCCGTCAGAATGTTGCCGCCGTCCATCACCACCACGCGGTCGGCCTGCACGGCCTCGTCCATGTAGTGCGTGATGAGAATGACGGTGATACCCTTTTCGCGGTTCAGATACCGAATGGTATCCATAACCTCCTGTCGGCCGCGCGGGTCCAGCATGGCGGTCGGCTCATCAAGCACAATGCACATGGTTTCCATCGCGATAACACCCGCAATTGCGACGCGCTGCTTCTGACCGCCGGAGAGCTTATGCGGTGCATGGTCGCGGTACTCGTACATGTTGACCGCTTTCAGTGCCGCATCGACACGGCGGCGGATTTCTGCGGGCTCAATACCGAGGTTTTCCGGGCCGAATGCCACGTCTTCCTCAACAATACCCGCGACAAGCTGGTTATCCGGGTTCTGCTGCACAAGGCCCACGCGGCGGCGCACGTCAAGCTGCGTTTCCTCCACGGCGGTATCGATGCCGTCCACCGTCACGGTGCCGGAGGTCGGCACCAACATACCGTTAAACAGTTTCGCCATGGTGGATTTACCGCAGCCGTTGTGGCCGAGCAGCGCCACAAACGAACCCTTTTCAATGTCGAGATCGACGCCGTGCAGGACCTCGCCGCTCTCTCCGCTGTATGAAAAATGCAGGTCTCTGCACTCAATAAACGCCATTTTATCCCTTCCGTTTCAAAAAAGTCCCGTTATACCGGCTCGCCCGACCAGATTGCCGTGCTGCCGCAGGGCAGAACAAGCCCCGTTTCCGTCACCGACAAACCGATTTCATCGGCGGAAACATAGCCGCCGAACTTCGGGCGCAGCAAAACGCCGAGCAGATACGCCATAACGGACGGAGAAAGTCCCGTTGTGTACGAATTCAAAATAAAGAACAGCGGATTGTCCGTCAAGACCGGCACGCACATTTCAACAAGACCGTAAAGCTGTTCCTCAAGCTTCCACACCTCGCCGCCGGGGCCGCGTCCGTAGGACGGCGGGTCCATGATGATGCCGTCGTAATGGTTGCCGCGGCGAATTTCGCGCTGCACGAATTTCACGCAGTCATCGACAAGCCAGCGCACCGGGCGCTCTGCCAAATTCGATGCCGCTGCGTTTTCGCGCGCCCACTGCACCATGCCCTTGGAGGCATCTACGTGCGTGACCGTCGCGCCCGCTTCCATACACGCGAGCGTCGCCGCGCCGGTGTAGCCGAATAAGTTTAGAATTTTAATTTCGCGCTCGGGATTTTTCTCCTTTGCCGCGCGGATGCGCGCCGCGGTGTAATCCCAGTTCACGGCCTGCTCCGGGAAAACGCCCGTGTGCTTAAAGCCCATGGGCTTTAAGCGGAACGTGAGGTCGCCGCGCGTGATTTTCCACACGTCCGGCAGCTTTTTATAAACCTCCCATTTGCCGCCGCCCGTAGAGGAGCGCTTATAGCGCGCGTGAGCGGAACGCCAACGGGAATCTTTTTTCTCCGACTTCCAGATGATCTGCGGATCAGGGCGGATGAGGAGAATGTCTCCCCACCGCTCCAACCGCTCGCCGGAGCCGGTATCAATCAATTCATAGTCTTTCCAGTTTGCAGCTCTCATCAGACCAATTCTTCCTTAATCACTTCAGAAATATCGTTTGCAAGCTTTTCAATCAGCGCCAGATCTCTGCCTTCCACCATGACGCGCAGCAGCGGTTCTGTGCCGGACGGGCGCACAATGACGCGGCCTTCGCCGTTCAGCGTTGCGGTTGCCTGCTGAATAGCCTTCTTCACCTTCGGGTCGGTGTGGAACGCCAGCTTGCCCTCCGGCGAGACCTTGATATTCACCATCGTCTGCGGGTAGCGCTCCATGACGGTCTTGAGGGAAGAAAGCTTTGCTTCGCGCTGTTTTAAGATGCTCAAAAGCTGCGCTGCCGTCAGCTGGCCGTCGCCGGTCGTTGCGAAATCGCGGAAAATGACGTGACCGCTCTGCTCGCCGCCAAAGCTGTAGTTTTCAAGCAGCATTTCTTCCAGCACGTAACGATCGCCGACCTTCGTCGCTTCAAAGTGGATGCCGTTTGCTTCGCAGCACTTTACAAAGCCGAGGTTCGTCATGATGGTGCCGACAATGCAGTCCTTATTCAGCTTACCGCGGCTCTTCATATCGAGGCCGCAGATTGCCATGATGAAGTCGCCGTCGATGACTTCGCCGTTTTCGTCCACGGCAAGGCAGCGGTCGGCATCGCCGTCAAACGCGATGCCCGCGTCGACCTTATGCGTCTTCACATATTCCACGAGCGATTCCATATGGGTGGAACCGCAGTTATCGTTGATGTTCGTGCCGTTCGGCTCATCATGCAGCATGTGCACCTTGGCGCCGAGCTCCGTAAACAGTGTTTCCGCCGTCATCGCGGAGGAGCCGTTCGCGCAGTCGAGCGCGATTTCAAGGCCCGTCAGTGAGAAGTGCACCGTGGACTTCACGTGATCGATGTAATCGCGCAGCGCGTTCGGCGCATACGACACCGTGCCGAGGTCGCTGTCTGCGGGCAGCGGCGGCAGAGCCGCTTCGCCGAGGATCAGAGACTCAATGCGCTCCTCAAGGTCGTCCGGCAGCTTGTAGCCGTCTCCGCTGAAAATTTTAATGCCGTTATACTCGTAAGAGTTGTGTGATGCAGAGATCATCACACCGGCGTCTGCCTTGTATTTTTCCACAAGGTACGCCACGGCCGGGGTAGGCACAACGCCCAGCAGAACGACCGATGCGCCTACGCTGCACAGGCCGGCTGCCATGGCGTTTTCCAGCATGTCGCTCGAAAGGCGGGTATCCTTGCCGATGATGACGCGCGGGTGGCGGTTTGATTTGTTGATGAGCACGGCAGCGGCCGCGCGGCCAAGCTTCATTGCAAGCTCGCAGGTGAGGTCATGGTTCGCGACACCGCGAACACCGTCTGTACCGAATAATCTTCCCATAATCGTATGCTCCTTTTTATATCAAAAATTTTAAGGGGTGACTTTTTTGATTCTTTTCAACCTGTTTCCCCCGCATGCCGATTGCACGCGTTTCCAAAAGAGTGTCATACATCGAATCTCGGGTTATCGTCCGCAACGGTTCCCGGCGGCGTAAGTCCGAGGTGCAAGTAAGCCGCGCGTGTGGCACAGCGGCCGCGCGGGGTACGCTGCAAAAAGCCGATCTGCATCAGATACGGCTCCACAACGTCTTCGATCGTCACGGCTTCCTCGCCAATGGCCGCCGCCAGCGTTTCCACACCCACGGGGCCACCGTTATAATACTGGATAATCGCGTTCAGCATGCGTCTGTCGCCGGAATCGAGCCCAAGCTCGTCAATCTCGAGGCGGTCAAGCGCAATCTTCGCCGTGCTGTATGTGATGACGCCGTCGCTCATGATCTGCGCAAAGTCGCGCACGCGCTTTAACATGCGGTTTGCGATACGCGGCGTACCGCGCGAGCGCGAGGCAATCTCCAGCGCACCGTCTGCTTCAATGTCAATACCTAAAATGCCGGCGCTGCGGGTGACGATTTTCGCAAGCTCCTTCGGCTCGTAGAGCTCCAAACGCAGCACCACGCCGAAACGGTCGCGCAGCGGCGCAGAAAGCTGACCGGCTCTCGTCGTTGCACCGACAAGCGTAAAGCGCGGCAGCGGCAGATGATAGGACGCCGCCATTTGCCCCTTGCCTGTAATAATGTCGAGCGCAAAGTCCTCCATGGCGGGGTACAAGATCTCCTCCACACTGCGCGGCAGACGGTGAATCTCATCGATGAACAGCACGTCGCCGGGGTTCAGATTCGTCAATAATGCGGCGAGGTCGCCCGGCTTTTCGATAGCCGGGCCGCTCGTGATGCGCAGATTGACACCGAGCTCGTTTGCAATGATGCCCGCAAGCGTCGTTTTGCCGAGACCCGGCGGGCCGTAGAGCAAAACGTGGTCAAGCGATTCTTTTCTCTGCTTTGCCGCCTGAATGAACACCTCTAAGTTTTCTTTTACCTTTTCCTGGCCCACATAGTCCGCAAAGGTACGCGGGCGCAGCGGGTTTTCCACCTCCGCGTCCTCCGGCACATACTCCGGCGCAATGACGCGGTTTTCAAAATCCATTTCGTTGTCTCTGTCAAACGTCACGCGAAAAGCACTCTCCTTTCAGCGTGTATTAAAAGCGGCTTGCCATACTCTTTAAAGCGCCGCGAATAAGTTCTTCCGTAGAGAGGGAGCCGTCCAGCTTCGCCACGGCCTGCGCGGCTTCGGACTGTGTATAACCGAGCACAATAAGCGCCTGTACGGCCTGCTCGGCGTTCTGAGACGCAGAAACAATGCCCGCGTCGTCCGTGCCGGTCAGTTCCAGCGTGCCGCCCGTAAAGCCCATCTTCTTCACGCGGTCTTTCAATTCCAGCACGATGCGCTGTGCAAGCTTCGGGCCCACGCCGCTCGCCTTTGTAAACTTTTTGCTGTCGCCGGAGGCCGCCGCCATGGCAACGCCCTCCGGGGTCATTTCGGATAAAATGGAGAGCGCCGCCTTCGGGCCCACGCCGCTGATGGTCGTCAGCATCTTGTAGCAGTTCAGCTCGCTTTTTGTAGAGAAGCCGTATAAATCAAGCGCGTCCTCGCGCACGTTTAAATGCGTATAGACCGTAGCCGTTTCGCCGATGCGCGGCATGTTTTTCTGCGTATTCATGGAAGTGAAGCACTTAAACGCCACGCCACCGCATTCAATAGCGACAACGCCCGGCTCCATGTGTACAAGTTTCCCGGTAAGACTGTAAAACATCGCTTTTGTCCTTTCTATACCCTCTGTACTCTCTGTCCAAATAGACGGCGTTACCTCAAAAACTGCCGCAGCGCCGTGCCGGAGGCATGGCAGTGGCAAATGGCAATGGCGAGCGCGTCCGCCGTGTCGTCCGGCTTCGGCACCTCACGCAGGCACAAAAGTCGGCGGGTCATTTCCATCACCTGCGGCTTTAAAGCCTTGCCATATCCCGTAACGGCCAATTTCACCTGCACGGGGGTGTATTCAAAAACAGGCACGCGGGCCTTCTGCGCCGCAAGCAAAATGACGCCACGGGCTTCCGCCACACCGATGCCGGTCGTTTTATTGTTTGAAAAATAGAGCTTTTCCACGGAGATCGCATCCGGGTGATACTGCGCCAAAACCTGCGCGATGCCGTCGTAAATAATCTCCAAACGGCGGTTGAAATCCGTGCCCGCTTTGGTTGTCACCGCGCCGTGCTCCAACGTGCGGTAACGGTTATTTTTCATTTCCACCACGCCGTAGCCGACAATGGCGTAGCCGGGGTCGATGCCGAGAACGATCATGCCGTTTTTCCTTTCAAAACCAAAGGGCAGAAAAGCCCATACTGCCTTATAGTATATCATATCTCAGCCCTTTTGAATAGCCGAAAATTCCGAAAAAATTGTGAACGGCACGCGGGTTTTCCGTATAAAAAGCGGACACACCGCCAAAAAGCCGTGTGCCCGCAAAGAACTTATTATTTTTTACTCGGCGAGCGCCTGTGTACGCGCTGCCATATCCGAAATATGCACGAGTCCGAAGCCGTCCACGCCGGAAAGCACACGGTCGTTGAGCGGCGCTGTCCAGACCTCCGGCAAAAGCTGTGCACCCAGTACCATACCAAGTACAGAGCCCGCCGTGGCGCAATTGCAGTCCGTGTCAAAGCCCATCGTCAGGCACAGCTCCATCGTGTAGGTGAAGTCCTTCTTGCCCCACAATAAGCCCATCGCGACGATTGCCGCATTCGAGACGGTGTGACACCAGTGGTGCTGATTATTTTCATCGTACTTGCCGAGGATATATGCTTTCGTCTCCTCAGCGGTGTCGCCGCTTTCAAAGCGGCTCAAAATTTCCGCAAGCTCTTCATAAAGACGACTCTTTTTCGGGATCTGCTTCATGCCGGAGCGAATGATGGTCGGCATGTCGTCGTTAACCGCCGCTTTCGCAAGCATCGAGGCGATCCACATTTCGCCGTAGATGCCGTTTTTCACGTGAGAGATGGACGCATCGCGCCATGCCATTTCCGCCGCCGTTTCCATATCGCCGGGGCAGATATAGCCAAACAGATCGCCCCTGATCTGTGCGCCGATCCACTCCCTGTACGGGTTGCGGTACAACGCCGATTCCGGCGGAAAAACGGATTGTGCGAGGTTGATATATGCCACGCGCTCCGCCGTGCACAGGTGTAAAAGCGGCAGGTTCATCAGCCAGTTTTCCGCCGCGTCATCGGGTGTGAAATCGCGCCCGTACTGCTCGACGAGCTTTAACGCGATGAGCGTGTAGTTCGTGTCATCGTCCTCCGGCATGTAAGAGACGTTGTTGATCCACCCGGTTTTTTCCGCGCCGTAGGCGTGTCCGTCGTCGCGCACGTTGTATTTTTCGCGCAGAACAGGCCCGATATCGGACGAAATGTAGTTTTGCAGCGGCAGGTTGCCGGTCTCTTTCAAAAGCCCGTTGATGCGTGCACGCCGCCAGCCCTCTACCGGCTGACCCAACAGGCAACCCGCACAGCGGCCGAGCCACGCGCCGTAGATTTTGTCGCAATCCGCTTCGGCTTTCTCTTTCGGCTCACCGACAGATGCCGCCTTGATGCCCAGAAGGTCGGACGGCTCGTCTTCGTCCTGCGGGTTTTCAAGCGCACAAAGCTGCTCTAAAAGCTCTGCGCCTGCGGCGGTACGCGCCGCGCCGCGCGGCATTTCCTTTACCTGCTCGGCACGCTCTTTAAAGCGTTCCGCTTCCAAAATGCCCTCGTCGATCCTCTGCTCGATCTCAATGGGCAAATCGTCACAAAAATCAAACCACAACTGTTCTCTGAGCATAAGCTGTCTCCTCTCCGGCGCATTTGCGTCTGCATAAACATACGACATGCAATCGCTTTGCGCGTAATGGCTGAAACGGTTATTTCACGCACATATCGTGCGCGATATTTCTGTTTTTAATTATACCGCATCATTTTTCAAAAGGCAAATAAAAAACGCCGTGCGAAAACACAGCGTTTTGTACAATCAATCTTTCATTAACGTGACCATAACGGCCTTTTGTGCATGCAAACGGTTCTCCGCTTCGTCGAAGATTGGGCCTGCGTTCGCCTCGAACACCTCTTCGGTAATCTCCTCGCCGCGGTGTGCCGGCAGACAGTGCTGAACAATGGCATCGCTCTTTGCCGCACCCATAATCTTCTCATTGATGCAATAGCCTGCAAACGCCTTTTCGCGTGCTGCGCGCTCTTCTTCCTGACCCATAGATGTCCACACGTCGGTGATAACGACATCTGCGTCCTTTGCGGCAACCATCGGGTCATCGGTCAGCGTGAAGCAGTCATAAACGGCGGCAAAATCGAGGATCTCCTGCGGCGGGCGGTAACCCTCCGGGCAAGCCACAGCAACTTCCATGCCAACCTTCAGGCCGCCGACGATAAGGGAGTTCATCATGTTGTTGCCGTCGCCGATGAAGCACATCTTCAGGCCGTCGAACGAGCCCTTATATTCGCGGATCGTCATGAGGTCGGCTAAGATCTGGCACGGGTGGCAGAAATCCGTCAAACCGTTGATGACCGGCACGGAGCCGTACTTTGCGAGGTCTTCGACCTCCTTCTGCTCGAAGGTGCGGATCATGATGCCGTCCACATAGCGGGAAAGCACGCGTGCGGTGTCCTGCACCGGCTCGCCGCGACCGATCTGCGAGCCTTCGCCCGCGAGCACAACGGCATAGCCGCCGAGTTGATTGATGCCCACTTCAAACGAAACGCGCGTTCTGGTGGAAGACTTCTCAAAAATCATGGCAAGGCACTTGCCCTTTAAGTGGTGGTGCTCGATGCCGTGCTTTGTCTCATACTTGAGCTGGTCGGCAAGGTTCAGAATGTCGATGATCTCCTCTTTGGAGAGATCGAGCAGTTTTAATAAATGTTTCATGGGAATTTCCTCCGTTTATTTAATCTGTTCCTCAAAAATCGCGAGACCGGCATCGATCTCTTCTTTTGTGATGGTGAGCGGCGGCAGGAAGCGCACAAGGTCCTTCGCCGTCAAAATGAGCAGACCCGCTTTCGCGCAAGCATTCAGCACATCATGGGCGTCCTTGTCCTTCACTTTCACGCCGATCATCATGCCGCGGCCGCGCACAAACTCGACGTTTGGCATTTTAAGCAGCCGCTCTTTGAAATACTCCCCTTTTTCCTGCACTTTTTTTAAGAATTCCGGCTTGGATACGCGGGAAACGACCTCCACCGCACCGGCGCACACCACGGGGTTTGCACCGAACGTGGAGCCGTTCATGCCGGGGGCAAAGCTGTCCTTTACTTTCTCGCCCGCGATGCATACGCCGATCGGCAAGCCGCCGCCAAGCCCCTTCGCCGCCGTTACAACGTCCGGCAGAATGCCTGCGCGCTGATAGCTGAAGAAGTAGCCCGTGCGGCCGATGCCCGTCTGCACTTCGTCAAGCATCATCAGCACGTCACGCTCCGTGCACAGTGCACGCACGGCCTTTAAATAGTCTTCCTCCATCGGCACCACACCGCCTTCGCCCTGCACGCTCTCGAGCAGCACGGCGCAGACCTCGGGGTCAGAGAGCTTCGCTTTCAGGTCTTCCACGTCGTTGCCCTTGGCGTACACAAAGCCCTCGGTCAGCGGGGTGAAAAGCCGATGAAAGCCGTCCTGACCCGTTGCCGCCAATGTGGTGAGCGTTCTGCCGTGAAAAGAATTTTCCAGCGTGACGATCTTATACGCGTGCTTCTTTTCGCCGTATTTACGGGCAATTTTAACGGCGCACTCGTTCGCTTCCGCGCCGCTGTTGCAGAAGAACGAACGGCAAAGGCCGCTGTTTTTTGCAAGCAGTTCCGCAAGCTGTGTGTTTTTATCACAGTAATAATAGTTCGACATGTGCTGAATTTTGCCCGCCTGTTCGGTGACGGCCTTCACCCAACCCTCGTCGCAATAGCCCAGCGCATTTACGCCGATGCCGGAGGTGAAATCGTAGTAATGCTTGCCCTCCACGTCCCAAGCCTCGGCGTTTTTGCCGTGGCTGAGCGCCACGTCCACACGGCCGTAGGAATGGAGGATATACTCCTGTTCCTGCTTTTTAATTGCTTCAAAACTCATATTCAAAATTCCTTTTGTTTCCACAATATCGTCTGTACCCTGTTGAAAACATATCCGTACTTGTCTTCCACACCGATACTATCGCCGACGAACCCCAGTGCTTCTCCCATTCGCCGTTTTCGTTCACGGGTACGGGCGCGGTTTTCCCTCTTAATAGAACATCGTGCCGATGCCTTCATCGGTGAAGAGCTCGACCAGAATGGAGTGCGGTGTTCTGCCGTCGATGATATGCGCGCGCTCTACGCCGCGGCGCACAGCCTCCACGCAGCAGTCAATCTTCGGAATCATGCCGCCGCTGATGATGCCGTCGCGCTTCAGCTTCGGCACGTCGCTGACGTTTACGACCGGGATAAGCGTGTTTTCGTCGTCCTTATCCCGCAGCAGACCGACAATATCGGTCATCAAAATGAGCTTGCGCGCGCCGAGTTCCGCCGCAATGCGCGCCGCCGCCACATCGGCGTTGATGTTGTACACCTCACCGTGGTAGCCTGCCGCCACCGTGGAGATAACGGGTGTGTAGCCGGAAGCAATGGCATCTTCAACGATCTTCGTGCTCACTTCGCGGATCTCGCCCACAAAGCCGAGGTCTTCGGCTGCGGGCAGCTTATCCGCCTTCAGCATGGAACCGTCAAGGCCGCACAGGCCGACCGCCTTGCCGCCGGTGTTTTCCAAAAGCTGTACGAGGTCTTTATTGACTTTGCCTGCCAGCACCTGCTGCACAATGTCCATCGTCTCCGCGTCGGTATAGCGCATACCGCCGACAAAACGGCTTTCCTTGCCGATCTTTTTCAGCATGCCGCTGATCTCCGGGCCGCCGCCGTGCACCAGCACGACATTCACGCCGACGAGCTGCATCAGCACAATATCGTTCATCACGGCTTCTTTCAGCTCCGGGTTAATCATAGCATTGCCGCCGTATTTGACGACGATGGTCTCGCCCGCCCACTTTTTGATATACGGCATCGCCTGCACGAGCACATGGGCGCGGTCGCTGTTCGAGATGCCGATCTTCTTTTCTTCACTCATGTTCTGTAATCTCCGTTGATTTTCACATAGTCATAGGTGAGATCGCAGCCGAAGGCTTCCGCCTCCGCGTCGCCGCTGTTGAGCTCCACCAGAATGGTAATTTCCTTTTCATGCAGCACCTTTGCGGCTTCTTCCTCGCTGAAGTTGATGCCCGCACCGTTCACGCAGACATCTACCTGCCCGTACGCGCTCTTAAAGGACACGTCCACCTTGTTGATGTCGATATCCGCGCCGGCATAACCGATGGCGCACAGCACGCGACCCCAGTTGGCGTCTTCGCCGAACATGGCAGCCTTGAGCAGAGAGGAGCAGATGACGGACTTTGCAACCGTCTTCGCCGTCTCCCAGTCCTTCGCGCCGGTCGTCTTGCAGATGAGCAGCTTCGTTGCGCCCTCGCCGTCGCCCGCCATCATCATGGAAAGCTTTCTGCAAACCGCCGTCAGCGCCTCGAGAAACGTCTTGTACGCTTCGTTTTCTTCGGTGATCTCCTCGTTTTCCGCCTCGCCGTTCGCCATAATGGCAAGCGTGTCGTTCGTGGAGGTATCGCCGTCCACGCTGATCATGTTGAACGTGGTGTCTGCCGCCGCCTTAATGGCCTTTTGCAGCATCGGCACGGAAATGGCGCAGTCCGTCGTGACAAAGCACAGCATCGTCGCCATGTTCGGGTGGATCATGCCGGAGCCCTTGGAGATGCCGCCGATGCACACCTCTTTGTCGCCGAGCGTAATCTTTACGGCGCACTCTTTTTCGATGGTGTCGGTCGTCATGATGGCCTTTGCCGCCATGTTGGAACCGTTTTCGTTCAGCAGTGCCGCCAACGCCGGGGCTGCATTCTCAATCGGCGCGATCGGCAAAATCTGCCCGATAACGCCCGTAGACGCGACGATGACATCATGCGGGTCAATGCCGAGCGCTTCGCCCGCGATTTCGCACATGCGCCACGCTTTCTTTTCGCCGTCTGCGTTGCAGGTGTTGGCGTTGCCGCTGTTGCAGATGACCGCCTGTGCGCGGCCGTCCGCGATATTTTTGCGCGGCGCCGGACACGAAGCGCGGGTTGGTGAACAGGGAGGAGGTGTTCCACAGCAGCTTGACACCGGTGGACTTCATATTCTCGTCGATCTTGTCAACGACCTTGTCGAGGTTGGCGTTGGTCTCGC